>Ga0081455_10000975_pt1 | contig 36516 bp, 32 predicted proteins | sample TabmetS3T2R1_FD_70207 | JGI IMG/M metagenome (GOLD analysis project Ga0081455, IMG submission 70207) | Tabebuia heterophylla rhizosphere microbial communities from the University of Puerto Rico - S3T2R1 | ecosystem: Host-associated > Plants > Roots > Rhizosphere ...
TGCTCGTGGAGTTGTCGCCGCACGAGGTCACCGGCCATGGCCGCCTCCGGATACCCGACCTGAACCGCCATCGCGAACCGGTCGAGCTGCCCCTCAGGCAGCGGGTAGGTCCCGTGCTGCTCGACCGGGTTCTCGGTCGCGATCACCACGTAGGGCGTGGGCAGCGGATACGTCACACCCTCGACCGTGACCTGACGCTCCTCCATGGGCTCGAGCAGCGCCGATTGCGTCCGCGGTGTGGTCCGGTTGATCTCGTCCACCAGCACCACGTTCGCGAACACCGGACCCGGCACGAAGCGGAACTCCCCGTGAGCCTGGTCGTAGACGCTGATGCCGGTGAGGTCGCTCGGGAGCAGGTCCGGCGTCGCCTGGACACGGTTGAAGGTCCCGCCGATCGATCGCGCGATCGCCCGGGCGAGGGTCGTCTTGCCGACGCCCGGGACGCCCTCGAGGAGCAGGTTGCCGTCGGCGAACAAGCACGTGACGGCGGTCTCGACGGCATCGGTGTTGCCGGCGATGACGAGCTCGACGTTGTCGACCAACCGACGGAACGCGCGCGTCGCCTCGCCCTGTTCGGGCACGGGCTCGATCACGCTTCAGGCTTCGACGCAGCCGCGGGACCGCTTGAGCCGGCCCCTAGTCCTTGCGGGCCTTCAGGGAGTAGCTGAGCGGGAGCGTGCCGGGCTGGTCGGGCGGGAACCCGTAGTGGCCGTCGTCGCGTTGCACAAGCCAATCGACCGGCCAGTAGACGCGGTCCTTCTCGTGCAGGAACTCGACCCGCAGGCCGTTCTGGGCGAGGGAGGTCACGATCTCGCCGAGCGAATGGTTCCAGCCGTGTTCGACCTCGGCGTCGACCGTCGCGTCGGGGTCCGCGTATGACCCCTCGACCGGGAACGACAGCGTCTCGCCGCCCCAGTAGTCGTAGTCCAGCTTCACGAGATCGGGGCGCTCCTGCTGGTCGGCGAGCGACCAGAACACGGGGTGCCCCTCGAGCACGTAGAACACGCCTCCGCTACGCACGAGGCCCGCCACGATCTCCGCACACCGCGGGATGTCCGACAACCAACCGAGCACGCCGCGCGACGTATACACGACGTCGAACGTCTCGCCATCGAGCGGACCCGGCAAGTCGTAGACGTTCGAGACGAGGAACCGCGTCACGTCGGAGAGGTCCGTCTCGGCCGCGAGCTCGGTCGCGAACGCGATCGCGGGTTCGGAAAAGTCGACGCCGGTCACGCGAGCGCCCAGGCGCGCCCACGACAGCGAGTCCAATCCGAAGTGGCACTGCGCGTGGAGCAGGGTCTTGCCGTCGACATCGCCGACCTCCTCCCGTTCCCACGGTTCGATCCGGACGTCGCTGGGATCGTCGCGGAACCGCTGAACGTCGTAGAACTCGCTCGACGTGTGGATGGCGGTCCAGGTGTCCCAGAGCTTCCGGTTGTCGGCGAGCTCGGACCCGTGGGGATCCGCTCCGCTCATCCCGCCCGCTTCTTCGCGAGGGCGCTGATGACCTCCATCACCGTTCGATGGGCCAAGATCGCGGTGATCTCGGCCTGGTCGTACGGCGGCGAGACCTCCACCACGTCCATGCCCGCCAGGTCCACCCGGCTCGCGATCTGGCGGACGGCCCGGAGCAGCTCGCGGGCGAGCATCCCCCCGGCCTCCGGCGTCCCCGTGGCCGGGGCCATGCCCGGATCGACGACGTCGATGTCCACCGAGAGGTAGATGCACTCCGGGCCGTCGAGCGCCTCACCGATCGCGTCGGCGAGGACCGCCTCGGACCCGCGCTCCTCCAGCTCGACCATCGTGTGCCAGCGCATGCCGTGCTCGCGCATCCACCCGAACGTCGCCTGATCGGGCCAGTATCCGCGAAGGCCGATCTGCACGAAGTTCCTCCCGGCGACCCAACCCTCCTCGATCAGCCGGCGCATCGGCTGGCCGTGGGCGTACAGGTTTCCCCACTGGTCCGCGCCCGTGTCGGCGTGCGCGTCGAAGTGGATCACCCCGACCTTCCGGGGCCACACGTGCCGGGCCACCGCGGCCGCGCTCGGGTACGTGACCGAGTGGTCACCGCCGAGCACGACCGGGATCGGGCCGCTGCTCGACACGCGGAAGACCTTCTCGTGGATGACGCGGAGCGCGCGCTCCGGCCGCGTGGGCACGATCGGCGCGTCGCCGGCGTCAACGACCGTCAGGTTCGCGTACGGCTCGGTGTCGAGCTGGATCGACCACGCGTCGGCCGTCCCCCAGGCGGTCGGCGCCATGCGGATCGCGCGCGGGCCGAACCGGGCACCGGGCCGAGACGACACACCTTCGTCGTACGGAGCGCCGACGATCGCGACGTCGGCGTTCGCGGCTCGCAGCGCGGCGTCGTCGAGCGCCCACGGCAGCTTCTCGAAGGAACCGTGCCAGTCGGAGTAGTAGGGCAGGTCCCCCGAGGAGAACTCCGTGAACTCGTCCTCGCCGCGGAGCTCGGAGTGCTCGAGCCGGAAGTCCGGCGCACCGCCGTTGTCACGTTCCTGTGTCATGGCGGGGATACTCGCACACCGCGCGTAGGCTCCGTCCGGTGAGCGGCGTCCAGACCCAACCCCCGGGGCCCGCCGAGGCTCCCGCGCGAGAACGACGCGTCCGACGGCGAGCGTTCCCGTGGTGGGGCCTCGTGCCCGTGGCCGTGCCATGGCTGTGGTTCGCCGCGCGGAACGCCGACGGGATCGCCGACCTCGTGGCGATCGCCTTGCCCGCGATCGGCGTCGGTGCGCTCCTCGCGGCGGTGCTGATGCTGGGGTTGCGGCATCTGGTGCTCGCGGCGACGGCAGCGTCGGTCGCGCTGGTCTCGTTGGTCGCGATCGTCGGTCCCCGCCTCCCGCAGCGAACCGCTCCCCCGGCGCACCCGATCACGATCGTCTCGGACAACGTGTTCCGGGCCGGCTTCAAACCGTGGCTCCCGGCGAACGCGATGATCGCCCAGGACGCAGACGTGATCGTCTCGGTGGAGATGGGCCCCGCCTACTGGAACACGCTCGCGCGACACGGCGCCGAGACCTACCCCTACGCGGTCCAGGCAGGCCAGCAAGGGATCCGGTCGCGCTGGCCGGTGGAGCTGCTCCCGACGCCGGACGCCCTCCCAGCAGACCGCATCATGCGAGCATCGATCGACGCCGACGGCACGAGCGTGATCGTGTACGTGGTGCACCTCTACAACCCACTGCACGAGACCACGTTCTCCGAGCAGGAGGCGATGCTCGAGCGCCTGATCACGGCCGCCGACGCCGAGACCGATCCCACGATCGTGGTCGGCGACTTCAACATGTCCGACCGTTCGGCCGGCTATCGAACGATCGACGCGAACATGCGGGACGCGATGCGCACCGGCTGGTGGGCCAGCAGCACCTACCTGGGAACGTTCTGGCGACCACTGATGCTGCGGATCGATCACCTCTTCGTCCCCGACGACTGGTGCACCGCCGACGCCTACACGTTCAGCGTTCCGGGTTCGGACCACCGAGGCATCGGTGCCACCGTCGGCCCCTGCTGAGGATCCCGACCCCGCCGTCGAGCCAAAGGGGCCGCGGCGTGAGCCGCGGCCCCCGTACGCCGAGCGCGAAATCGTGAGCTACAGGATGCCCGCGTTCGTCAGGTACTCGTTGGCGACGTCGCCGAGGTCGGCGTGCTCGTTCACGACCTGGCCGACCATGTCCCGCATGTTGTCGTCGGTGAGGGTGGTCGTGACGCTGTCCAGCAGCGTCCCGAGCTCCTCGCTCGCGACCTCCTCACGCACCAGCGGGATGAAGTTCCCGTTGGCCTGCAGGTTCTTGTCGTCGGTCAGGACCGTGTAGCCCTTGTCGGTGATCGTGGGGTCGAGCGAGAAGAACTCAGCCACGTCCACGGCCCCGGAGTCGAGCGCCGCCACGGTCTTCTTGCCACCCGGATCGAGCGGCTTCACTTCCTTGAACTCGATCCCGTACGTGTCCTTCAGGCCGGGGAGGCAGAAGGGCTGGTCGGGGCAGTCCGCCGGGGCGCCGAGGATCAGATCGCCGGCCATCGGGCCCACGCTGCTGAGGTCCGTGAGGTTGTCCGCTGACGCGGTGTCGGGCAGCGTGACGAACACGTTCGTGCTGTTCGCGGGCGAGAACGCGTACGTGACGAGGCCCTTGTCGGCCGCCGCCGTCTCGAGCGCGTTGGCCACTTCCTCAGGGGAGCCGTTCGTGGTGGCCTTCGGGTCCCAGAACCCGAGCTCGAACCCGGTGTACTCCGGCTTCATGTCGATCTCGCCGGACTCCAGCGCCTTGTCGCCGAGCTCGCGGTCGGAGATGTCGAGCTCACGGTTGACCGTGTAGCCGGCGTTCTCCAACACCTGGGCGTACATCTCGGCGACGAGCTGGTTCTCGGCGAACGCGCCGGAAACGCCGACGGTGATCTCGCCCTTGGCCGCGGCCGACGTGCTCGCGCTCGTCGATCCGCCGGTGTCGTCCCCACCCGAGTCGCTGCACGCGGACGCGAAGAGCGCCAGCGCCAGCAGGCTCGCCCCGAGGACGAACATGCGGTGCTTCCGCATGGGTAATCCCTCCGATCGGACATCGAGGGGGAGTCCATCTCCCCCGGCTTGGACCCGCGCACCCTACCAAGGGCGCACTCATCGTTGCTACCCAACGCACCGCACGTCTCGTTCGTTCCCCGAACCGTTACGTCGCGGTCCAGCCCTGCGGTGCCGGTCGATACTCGGGCTCCTCGTGCTTCCGTCGCGCGTCCTGCGAGGTCAGCTTCGGCGACAACACCTTGGTGAGCAGCGAGAAGGCAAGATCCGCCAAGATCGCGAGCACCGCGATCAGGATGGCACCCGCCACGATGCGGTCGGGTTCCTGCAACGCGAACCCGTCCACGATGTAGCGGCCGAGCGCACCGCCGGCCGCGAGGGCCCACAAGCCCGCGGTCGCGATGATCTGCACGGCGGCGAGCCGCATCCCGGTCAGGATCAGCGGGATCGCGAGCGGCACTTCGATCCGCGCCAGGATCTGCCGGCCGCTCATACCCATGCCGCGCGCGGCCTCGATCGTGTCGAGGTCCACCTGCTGGATCCCGACGTACGTGTTGATCAGGATCACTGGGATCCCGAGCAGCGTGAGCGCGAGCACGATCGGCGGGAACCCGAAGGCGACCGTCGGCGACAGCTTCACCGCGAGCAGGAACGCGATCGACATGATCGCGAGCGATGGGATCGACCGGCCGACGTTCGCGAGCTGCACCATCACGACCTGGCCCCGGCGGGTGTGGCCGATCCACAGACCGATCGGGACGGCGATCAGCGCCGCGAGCGCGAGGGCGATCAGCGACACCTGCACGTGCTCCCAGACCCGGATCGGGATCCCGTCGGAGCCCGACCAGTGCTCCGAGTTCACGAGCCACTGGAACCCGTCGACGATCGTGTTCACGTCGCCACCGCCCGGACGCCGGCGGCCCTCGCCCACGGCGTCGCCAGCCGCTGGAACAGCACCAGCAGCAGGTCGGCGAGCAGCGCGAACGCCACCGACAGCACCACACCGACGACGAGCGGCGTCCAGAAGAACTCGTTGAGCCCCTGGATGATGAACTGGCCGAACCCGCCGCGGCCGATCAGCGCGGCGATCGTGACGAGACCGATCGAGGAGACCGTGGCGATCCTGAGGCCCGCGATGATGACGGGCATCGCGAGCGGGATCTCCACGCGCCACAGCAGCTGGCGCCGGCTGAGGCCCATGCCGATCGCGGCTTCCTTGACGTCGGCATCGACGCCGTCGAGTCCGGCGAGCGTGTTCCGGAACAGGATCAGGATGTTGTAGCTGATCAGCGGGATCGCGACGGTCGTGAGCGACAGCCCCGTGATCGGGATCAGGAGCGCGATCACCGCCAGGGCTGGGATCGTGTACAGGATCGACGAGACCCACGTCACCGGCGGGATCACCCAGCGGTAGCGGTTCGCGAGCACGGCGAACGGGAACGCGATCACCAGTGCGACCGCCACCGAGACGACCGTGAGCCACACGTGCTGCACCGCGCGCGACGCGATCTCATCGAAATTGTCGGTGATCCACGACCACTGGATCAACGGCTGCGTGTCGGTCTGACCGAGCACGGCAAGCGCCGCGCCCGTCACGAGATGATCTCCCTCGAGATCCGCTCGAGCGTGAGGATGCCACGGTAGTGCTGGCCCTCGGTGGCCACCACCGCGACGCCCGTTCGTGACGTCACGATCGAATCCAGGGCTTGCCGGAGCGAGTCCCGGGCCGTGACGTACGCGCTGAACCGCCGCGGCGTGACCTCGGAGACCGTCGTCCTCCCCGCGAGGGCGTCGCGGTCGACCCATCCGAGCAGCTCGCCGTCCGCAACCACGCTCACCCAGTCGAACCCGCTCGCGTCGATCGCCCGACGGGCCTCCTCGACCGTCGCGGTCGGTGCCACGACCGGCCCGTCTTCGATCTCGAGGTCGCCCACCTTGATCAGGGCGAGTCGCTTGAGCCCGCGTTCGGCTCCGACGAATTCCCGCACGAAGTCGTTCGTTGGTGCTCGCAGGATCTCCTCGGCCGGCGCGTACTGCTCGAGCACACCGCCGACGTTCAAGATCGCGATCCGGTCCGACATCTTGATCGCCTCGTCGATGTCGTGCGTGACGAACACGATCGTCTTCTGCAGCCGCGCCTGGATCCCTAGGAACTCCTCCTGCAGACGTCCGCGCACGATCGGGTCGACGGCCGCGAACGGCTCGTCCATCAACATCACGGGCGGGTCCGCCGCGAGCGCGCGCGCTACGCCGACGCGCTGCCGCTGCCCGCCGGAGAGCTCGGCCGGGTAGCGGTCGAGCAGGTCCGGCGCTAGGTCGAAGATCTCCGTGAGCTCGTCGATCCGGGACGCGACGCGCGCGTCCTCCCAGTCGAGGAGCCGCGGGACCGTGGCCATGTTCTCTCGGATCGTGCGGTGCGGCAGCAGGCCGACGTGCTGGATCACGTAGCCGATCCCGCGCCGAAGGGCCACGGGGTCCTGGTCGAGGACGTTCTCGCCGTCGAGCACGATCCGGCCGCCGGTCGGCTCGATCAGGCGGTTGATCATCTTGAGCGTCGTGGTCTTGCCGCACCCCGACGGCCCGACGAGCGCGACGAGCTCCCCCTCGGCGATCTCGAACGAGAGCGATCCCACGGCTGGCGCGGCGGCGCCGTCGAACCGCTTCTCGACCTCCTCGAGTGAGATCATGGTCGTCATGACGCCCTCCCCCGACGTGGGCAGCACCGCATCCTAGTGGAGCCGCTCCCCCGCGTTCACCGCGACGTCGAGCCAGTTCGCCGGAGGTGGCAGCGGACATGACCACTGGGCGTCATACGAACACGATGGCTGGTACGCGAAGTTGAAGTCCAGGATCAGCCGGTCACCGTCGACGCCGAGGTCGGCGCCCTTCACCGTGTCGAGCAGGTAGCGACCGGCGCCGTACGTGGTACTTCCGCTCGTCGAGTCGCGGAACGAGAGGTAGATGCCGCCGCCGTAGGCATCGAGCCAGAACGCCTCGAGCGACCGCTCGGCGCCCCCGAGCTCGAACACGGCCTCCCCGAACCGCAGGAACCGTGCCGTTCCGCCGTCGCTGGTGCCGATCTCGACGGCGTCCCCCTCGAGCGGGTGGAGCTCGGCGGACACACGCATCGCCGGGTCGTAGTCGAACACGAACGGTCCGTCGTAGCCGCCGCGGTCGGCCTCCGGAACCGGCGACTGAGGGTGCGCCGTGAAGAGCGCCCGGCGAGTGTTGCACCAGCCTTGCCATGCCACCTTGGGATCGGGGGCGGCGCGGATCGACGCGTAGAGCTCGGCGATCGTGCGGCGCCAGTCCGCGAGCGTCAGGATCCCGGGGATCGACGCGTCCATCCCCGCGACCCTAGCCGGGTCCCCGAGATGCGTCACGCGGGGGCCGGTTCGTAAGCATCTCGCAAGGTCCATCGCGGAAGCTGCGACGATGCAGACCATGGCACCCCCGCAGCCTGCGGTCACTCGGCGCCCGCACCTGGCGGCCTTGGGCGCCCTGATGGGCGCCGTGACGGCCGCGGTCGCGATCGGTGTCGCGCATCTGGTTGCCGCGTTCGTCGACCCCGAGACCTCGCCGCTGATCACCGTCGGTCAGGCAGCGATCGACCTCACGCCGGCGTGGCTGAAGGACTTCGCGATCCGCACGTTCGGCGCGAACGACAAGCGGGTCCTGCTGCTCGGGATCGGCGCGGTCCTGCTGGTGGCGGCCGTCGTGATCGGGGCGATCGCGGTGCGCCGCCCGGACATCGGTGGGATCGCGCTGGTCACGTTCGGCCTGGTGGGGATGATCGCGACGCTCACGCGACCCGGCGCGGGGGCGGCGGACGTGATCCCGACGCTCGCCGGCATCGGGGCGGGTGCTGGAACGTTCGTCATCCTCCGGCGCTCGCTGCTCCCGAGCGGCGTGGATGCGGGCGACGGGGACGCGACGCATGCGGTGGATCGCGGTGCGGGCGCGATCGATCGGCGCAGGTTCTTCTGGACGGCGGCGGGTGGAGCCGCGGTGGCGCTCGTCGCCGGCGGCGCAGGCCGCATCATCGCTCGCCGGACGGCCGCCGACGAGTCTCGCGCGGCCGTGAGGATCCCTGCCCCGGGGTCGAAGGCGGTGGCCCCCAGCGGCGTCGACCTCGACGCCAACGGCCTCAGCCCGTTCTTCACCCCGAACGACCGCTTCTACCGGGTCGACACGGCACTCCTCGTGCCCTCGGTGATGGCCGAGGACTGGGGCCTGCGGATCCACGGGATGGTGGATCACGAGATCACGCTCGACTACGGCCAGCTGCTCGACCGGTCGCTGATCGAACGCGACATCACCCTCGCGTGCGTGTCGAATCCGGTCGGCGGCTCCTACATCGGCAACGCCCGATGGATCGGCGCGCCGTTGAAGCCTTTGCTCGAGGAGGCCGGCGTCCACCAGGGCGCCGACCAGATCGTCACGACGTCGGTCGACGGGTTCACCGTGGGCACGCCGACCGCGGTCGCGATGGACGGCCGTGACGCGATGCTCGCGGTCGCGATGAACGGTGAACCCCTTCCGATCGCGCACGGATTCCCGGTTCGCATGATCGTGCCGGGGCTCTACGGCTACGTGTCCGCGACGAAGTGGATCAGCGACATGGAGCTCACGACGTTCGCCGCGTTCGACCCGTATTGGATCAAGCGCGGGTGGGCCGAGCAGGCACCGATCAAGACCGAATCGCGGATCGACACGCCGCGCTCGTTCGCGCACGTCGCCGCCGGCACGGTGCCCATCGCCGGCATCGCCTGGGCACAACACCGGGGCATCGACCGCGTCGAGGTGCAGATCGACGACGGGCCCTGGATGCAGGCGGAGCTGTCGGCCCAGGACACCGTGGACACGTGGAGGCAGTGGGTCGTGCGGTGGAACGCGACCAGCGGAGAGCACCGCGTGCGCGTTCGGGCGACCGATGGGGACGGCGCGGTGCAGACCGCGGCACGTGCCGAACCGTTCCCGAACGGGGCGACCGGACTCCACGAGATCGTCGTTCGGGTCGACTGAGGACCCGCGGAGGGAAAGGAGCACCGATGCGCAGAACGACACGATGGAGGCTGACGCTGGGCGCGGCCGTGGCGAGCTTGGCGCTCGTCGCCGCCGCGTGCGGCGGCGGGGACGACGGAGCGGAACCCGCTGCGAGCGGCGGTTCCGCAGGCGGGGCGGCCACCGAGGCCACACCCTTCGGCCCCGCCTGCGCTGACATCCCAACGTCGGGCAGCGGCAGCTTCGAGTCGATGATGACAGCTCCGGTCGCAGCGGCGGCGGCGGAGAACCCGCTGCTCAGCTCGCTCGTCCACGACCTGGATGCGGCGGGGCTGACCGATACGCTGAACGGCTCGGATGGGCTGACCGTGTTCGCCCCGACGAACATGGCGTTCAAGGCCGCTGCCAAGGCGGACCCCGAGGGGACCCAGGCCATGATGGACGACCCGGAGGGCGCCTTCGCTCAGCTGCTGACGTACCACGTGGTCGAGGGACAGATCCCCCCGGATCAGCTCGCGGGTTCCCACACGACGCTGCAAGGCGAGTCCCTGGACATCATGGGCAGCGGTGAGGACTTCACGATCAACGGCATGACCCACATCGTGTGCGGCGACATCCACACGGACAACGCGACCGTCTACATCATCGACGAGGTGCTGCACCCGCCGGCATGACGATCTCGAAGGCCGTGCCCCTGCCGGGAGTGCTCTCGGCGGCGATCGTGCCGCCGAGAGCCTCCACGATCCTGCGCGCGAGCGCCAGCCCGAGGCCGGCCCCGGCACCAGCCCGGGCCGGGTCCACCCGATAGAAGGGCTCGAACACGTGAGGCAGGTCGTCGCTCGAGATGCCCTCGCCCGTGTCGCGGACGACGAGGGCGAGCGCCTGTCCATCCCGTCGAGCATCGACGTGAACCGTGCCGTCCGACGGCGTGTGCCGGACCGCGTTTACGAGCAGGTTCTGCAGGACCCGGACCATGCGTGGCGAGCAGCTCGCGTCGCCGATGCCGTCGGTCGTGCTCGCGACGGTGACGCCCTTGCGCTCCGCGTTCACCTCCACGGCGGCGAGCGCGTCGGCGATCACGTCACGCACAGGCATCCGTTCCGTCTCCGCTTCGATCGCCCCCGCGTCGAGCTGCGTCAGCTCGAACAGGTCGTCCACCAGGTCGGAGAGCTGGTGCACGGAGCGCCGCATCTCCGCGGTGTAGCGGCGGAGGCTGGGCGGGTCGTCCACCACACCCTCGTCGACGGCCTCGACCATCGCGCGCAACGACGCGAGCGGCGTCCGGAGGTCGTGGGACACGGTCGTGATCAGGTCCCGCCGCATCGACTCCGCCTCGCGCTCCCGTGCCTGGGACGCTTGAAGACGTCCGGCCATCACGTCGAGCGTCGCGGCCAGCTCGCCGAGCTCGGGCCCGGCGTCGAGCTCGCCGGCTCGCGCATCGAGATCCCCCTCCCCCATCCGCTCGGCTGCGCTGCCCAGTCGCTCGACCGCCTGCGTCGACGAACGAGCCAACACCAGCGCCGCGGCGATCCCTGCAGCCACCGAATACAGCAGCAGGACCGCCACCAACGTGGCGTCGTGGCTGCTGACGGTCATCGCCATCGTGAGCGCGGCGATGTTCGCGATCGCCACGGCAGCGGCGATCAGTGCGGTCGCGAGGAACCGCTGGCGCAGCGATGCCCTGGCGAGGATCCGGCGGGCCAGGAGCGCGACCACCACCGTGGCGACGGCCGCGGGAGCGATCAGCGCCAACAGGTGCACGATCTCGGAGCCGCCCATCCCCATCGACCAGGCCACGACCAGCGTGCCGACCGCGCCGACGGCTGCGACCGCAACCACGAGCACCGCCGCTCGGAGGCCGCCGTTCATGGCTCGAACCGGTATCCGACGCCCCAGACGGTCACCACGTGGCGCGGTTCGGAGGGGTCGTCCTCGATCTTCTCCCGCAGACGCCGGACGTGGACCGTCACCGTCCCGGGGTCGCCGTCCCACGCGAAGTCCCAGACCTCGTCGAGGAGCTGTTCTCGCGAGAACGTGATGCCCGGGTTCGCCGCCAGGAACGCGAGCAGATCGAACTCTTTTCGCGTGAGGTGGAGCGCCTCGCCGGCACGCAGGACCTCGCGACGATCGAGGTCCACGTCGAGCTCGTCGAACCGCAGAACGCCGGTCGCGACCGGCGGGGTCGAGCCGTCCGCTCGTCGCAGGACCGCGCGCACCCGCGCCACGACCTCTCGTGGCGAGAACGGCTTCGCGACGTAGTCGTCGGCCCCCAGGTCCAGGCCCACGACCCGATCGGTCTCGTTCCCGCGGGCGGTGAGCATGATCACCGGCGTCGGCGAGGTCTCCCGCATCGACCGGAACACATCGAGCCCGTCGATCCTCGGGAGCATCAGGTCGAGGAGGACGAGGTCGGGCGGACTGCCGGTGAACCGCTCCAGGGCCTGTACGCCGTCTGCCGCCGTGTCTACCGAGAACCCGGCGTTCTCCAGGTATCGCGCGAGCACCTCGCGCACCATCGGTTCGTCGTCGACCACGAGCACGCGGGTCGCGTCCACAGCCAACCATCATGCACCGGCGATGTTGCGAAGTCCTTACCCCCGTGGGAACGTCGCGACGTGACGTTCCCCACGCCCGACATGGAGATGACCCACATCATGGTCGTCACCGACCTGGAACGGTCGCGCGACTGGTACCGCGATGTGCTCGGTGCCGAGCTCACGGGCGAGTACGGCGGGACGTCGGCGGTGTTCCGGTTCGGCGCCGGTGCCTGGCTGCTGGTCGTCACGGGCGGGGAGCCGACGGAGGACAAGCCCGGGGTGACGTTCTCGGCGCCGGGCGAGCCCGGAACCGTCAGTCACTCGGTCACGATCCGAGTGGCTGACTGCAACGCAGCCTACGAGGAGCTGCGAACGCGGGGCGCGGAGTTCCTGACGCCGCCATACGACTGGGGACGCGAGACGAGGTGCTTCTTCCGCGACCCCGACGGCCACCTGTTCGAGATCAGCCAGGCATGATGATCGACACTGCTCTAGACACACTCACCACACACTCACCCCTGGTCGTCGGTCGTGACAATCGCCACCGCTGCCGGCTAGTAGGCGTTAGCGAATGTGTGCTCATCGTGTGTTCCAAGCGTTCTCGCCCAGTCTGTTCCCAGGACGATCGTGGGACACATCGTGTGTCTGTTGTTGTTATTCGGGCACTCCGTGCTGTTCTCGTTGAAGTGCCCAAAGTTGCTCTGCTGGAGCCAACCCCCCGTCGCGTGCCCAGCCTCATGAGCGGCCAGGGAGCGGAGATCGAGACTGCCTGCAGGAGGGTTCGTTTCATCGTTGTGCCAGTTGGCCCCAGAATCGGAGTCGAAGACGACTTGGAACGATGAAATGACTCCGCTCGTTTGACACAGAGTCGTGAAGGCATCAAAGCCGGTACTGTTTGGCAAGGAACTGTCCCAATGAATCGTGTTCGTTGGCTCGGGCGAGCAATCACTTCGATCCCAAGCTGCATAGTTCGCCCGATCCGCACCAAACGTGAAGGAAAAGGTCGCTCCGCTGACATCCTCCCACTTGTTGAAGGCCACAGTTATGCTCGTCTCCCTGGTGGCACTCACCTCTCCGGAAGCGAAATGCACGTCGACATCGGGTGGTCTGCCTGGCCAGAGATCGAGCCCGCCGCCGGGAACCCAGTCATAGAAGTCGCTGGCAGGATGAGCTACAGCTGGCCCGGCGAACGTTGGGACGAGGAGCCATAACAGTAGGGCTACCGACCACAGCAGTCTCTCCACCTTCATTGAGCGACCTCCCCGCAGAGAACGAAGTGGTCAAGAATGAAGAGACCGTTGGATTGCTCTGCGACCACAATCACGCCGGATTCAAGCTTGAACTCCACTGCGGCCACGACCGAGAGTTCGGAATTCGTGACCCGGCCTGATACCTCCGACGCCAAGAGCTGAGGTGGCGGCAGGGTTCCCTCAAGCTGCGGAAGGACCACTAGGACTGCATCCTCCGGGGTCTTCTGAACCGCGGTCCCATCGCCTGCACCTGCCACGGCTGTTTCGCATGTATCAGTCTCTTGCGCCTGGGCGATGGCGACGATCGCCGCCAAACACAGAATGCCTGGCAGCAACACACCTACCCCGCGTCTTAGCCTCCCTCGTTGCCGTCCGAGTCCACGTTCCCCCCTAGACAATCGCCCCTCCCGCGGCACGGTTCCCTACTATCCCCAAACCTCCGCCACGATCAACATGTTGCGCCCGCGGATGTCATAACCAAACGGGCCGCCGTCGTCGATATCGATCACCGGCACCAATTCGTACGTTTCTCCGGCTACTAGGTTTGAAGCTCCCCACCCTACGGTGGTACTGCCCCCAACGGAGGAAGTCAGCCTGTAGGTGTTGGGAGACAAAGGCTTTGGGTCTCCGCCCGGAGCGGAGAGCATCATTTGAATCCGGGCGCTATCCCTTGGAGAAACCCTGAAGTCGAGGGAAAGCTCAACGGTCAAGTCCATCTGTTCTGGATTGGCAGGTACATCGAGGATCAGAGGTTGGAATGTCGTCCCGGTGCACGTGTCACCGCCGCACGAAAATTGCCAGGACCCCTCGCGTCGAAACGCACGAAGAATGGCTCGATCTGAGCTCGATTGCCTGAGGGAGGCCACCACCGGTGTGAGAATCAGACCGGCCAAGACTATCGCAGCAAGTATGAGCAGGATGCGCCGCACAATCGCCGCCTTCTTCCCTTCAAGAAGAAGTCTGCCACCTACACTGGGAAAGGGAAAACCGTGCTAAGTCCAACTCGCTACGAATCTCTGAGCATCCGGCGGGCGGCGTTCGCACCCGGACCGCCGGTGATGCCGCCGCCGGGGTGCGCACCGGAACCGCAGAGGTAGAGACCTTCGAGCTGCAGGCGATACCGCGCCTCGCCGTTCAGCGGACGCCACGCGAAGAACTGATCGAGCCCGGGTTCGGCGTGGTAGACATGCCCACCGGTCAGCCGGAACTCCGTCTCCAGGTCCTCGGGCGTCGTGACGAGCCGCGCCTCGACCAGCTCGCCGAGGCCGGGTGCGAACCGTTCCATCGACTTCACGGCGATGTCGGCCACCCGCTCGCGCTCGGTCGACCAGTCGCCGTCCCGCAACACGCGCGGCGCTGCCTGGACGAGCACCGACATCACGTGCTGGCCCTCGGGGGCGAGCGAGGGATCGACGAGGGACGGGATCGTGGCTTCCAGGACGGGGTCCTCCGCGATCTGCCCGTACTTGTGCGCGTCCATCGCGTGTTCCACGTGATCGATCGACAGTCCGATCACGATGCGGCCCTTGAGCCGTTCGAGGTCGTCATGGAACGCCGGCAGCCCCGACAACGCGAGATCGACCTTCGCGGTCGACCCCGGCTGTCGGATGTTCTCGGCGCGCCACACCTCATACGGGTTGAGCTCGACGGGGTCGCACAAGCGGAGGGTGCGTTTCGGGTCGGCGCCCGACACGATCGTCGCGGCGTCGATCTCCGTGCCGTCGGCCGTGGTGACCCCCCGCACTCGTCCGTCCTCGGTTCGGATCGCGACGACCTCGGTGCCCGTGCGGATCTCGACGCCGAACGACAATGCCGCCTCCCCGAGCGCCGTCGCGAGCGCGCCGGTCCCCCCTCGGGCGAAGACCGCGGTGCCGGCAGCCCCGCCGTCGGTGCCGGCGGAGTCGTTGAGGAACACCGCCGCGGTGCCCGTCGCCCACGCGCCCATCGACGTGAACAGGACGCCGCGCGTGGTGAGCGGGCCTCGGACGGCCTCGTCCTCGAAGACCTCCTGCACGAGGTCCGCGACCGCCATCGGCAGCGCGCGGATCGCTTCGCGGCCGGTCTTCGCGCCCAGGTCCCGGAACGCCTTGCCGAGCTTCAGCCCCATGATCGCGTCGGCGAGCGAGGGCGACTTGGGGTCCGGCGGCGTCGCGACGTTCACGTACGCGAGGAAGCTCGCGATCGCGCGCACCTTCTGGTCGAAGGTGACGAACGCCTCCGCGTCGTGTGCGCTCCGGTCGCGGAGCTCGCTCACGGTCCTCGCGGGATCGCCCCAGAACGTGACGGACGAGCCGTCGAGCTGCGGCGCGAACAGACGCACGCCCGGCACGATCGGCTCGAACCCGCGCTCGGCGAGCTTGAGGTCCTTCACCACCGACGATCGCAGACGCCCGACCGTGTGGGAGATCCCGGGCGCCGTGAAGCCCTCCGCGATTGTGCGGTTCCGCAGGATCCCGCCCACCTGCGGGGCGGCCTCCACGAGCGTGACCTTCCGGCCGGCTTTCGCGAGATATGCGGCAGCGACCAGGCCGTTGTGGCCCCCACCGATGACGACGACGTCGGGACGGGTCATCGTTACGCCGCCCTCCGGCCCCGCTTACGCTGCTTCAGGTACTCACGTGCTGCGATCATGCCCGGGGCGCCCATGATGCCGCCGCCCGGGTGCGTCGCGGAGCCACACATCCACAGGTTCGCGACCGGCGTCTCGTATCGTGCCCACCCCGGCACGGGCCGGTTGAAGAACAGCTGCTCCAGACTCAGCTCGCCCGCGAAGATGTTCCCCTCGGACAGACCGGTGATGTCCTCGATGTCCTTGGGCGTCACGAACTGCTGCCCGACGATCTTCGACCGGATTTCGGGGAACCGTTCCTCGAGCGTGTCGATCACGTTCTGGCCGAAGGCCTCACGCTTCGCGTCATCCCACTGGGCGCCGCCCTCGAGGTGATAGGGCGCGTACTGCACGAAGCAGCTCATCACGTGCTTGCCGGGCGGCGCCATCGTGGGGTCGACGAGCGTCGGGATGATGCAGTCGATGTAGGGCCGCGCGGACGCCCGCCCGTACTTCGCGTCGTCGTACGCGCGCTCCATGTAGTCGAGCGACGGGCTGAAGCTGATCGCGCCGCGCAACCACGGACCGGCGCCAGGCTTGCAGGCGAGTTCGGGCAGGCCGTCGAGGGCGAGGTTCACCTTGCCGGACGACCCCCGGTACTTGTAGCGGAGCACCTCCGCGCGGAAGGCTGGATCGAGGTCATCCTCGCCGAGCAGGTTGATGAACGTCTGCCGGGAGTCGAGCGACGACATGACGACGTCGGCCTCGATCTCCTCACCGGACGAGAGCACCACGCCGGTCGCGCGACCGTTCGCGGTCTTCACGTGATCGACGCCGGCCTCGGTGCGGATCTCGACACCGAGCGACAGCGCGCTGTTCGCGATCGCGTACGCGACCGAGCCGGTGCCGCCACGTGGTACGCCCCACGCGCGGAACGCGCCGTCGATCTCGCCCATGTAGTGGTGGAGCAGCACGTACGCCGTGCCCGGCGAGCGCGGCCCCTGGAACGTGCCGATGATGCCCGACGCGCTCATCGTGGCCTTCAGCGGCTCCGTCTCGAACCACTGATCGAGGAAATCAGCCGCGCTCATCGTCATGAGCTGGATGAACGTCGTCTGCATCTTCTTCGGAAGGTCGCGGAACGCCTTCGCGAGGGGACCAAGCGGAAGCCAATGGCTCGGTGAGATCCTGCCCGGGTCCGGCGGCGCGATCGACAGGATCGGCTTGATGAACCGCCCCATCTCGGCCATGAGCTGGCCGTATTCCTCGTAGACCTCGGCGTCGGTCAGGCTCCAACGGCGGAGCTCGCGAACGGTCTTGCCGTGGTCGTTCACCCGCCACAAGTAGTCGTCCTCGAGCGGCGTGAGCGTGCCGTCGAGCGGCAGGATCTCCAGCCCGTGCTTCGGCAGCTCGAGCTCCCGGATGATCTCGGGGCGAAGGAGCGACACGACGTAGCTGAACACGGAGAACTTGAACCCAGGCACGATCTCCTCGGTGAGGGTCGCTCCGCCCAGCAGGTGCCGGCGCTCCAGCACGAGAACCTTCAGACCGCTCTTCGCGAGGTACGCGGCGTTCACGAGGCCGTTGTGGCCCCCGCCGATCACGACCGCGTCGTACCGTTTGGCCATCGATGTCTCCCGGTCAGAGGTCGTCGTCGCGCACCCCGAGCGAACGCTGGATGCGCCGGTCGCCCATCGTAGACGTGGCCTCAGAGGCCAGCCAACAGCACCTTGACTTCAGGTCAGTCCGCACGGTCTGCTTGGTGCCTCGTAGAGCTCTGCCGTGCGGCACTCCCGCACTCGAACAGGAAGGAGTCTCCTCGCTCATGAAGCGTCGCCTCGCCATCCCGAGCCTCGTCGCGGGCATGCTCGTCCTTGGGGCCACGGCTCATCCCGCCATCGCCCAGTTCCCGGGCCACCCGGGCCGATTCGTCGCTCGCGCGAACGGCCTCACGACCTTCGCCAAGGATGGCTCGCACCCGAGGGTTCTGGATCTGGGGACGAAGCTCGACGGGGTCTCCGTGGAGTACCCCTCATACACCCCCAGCGGGACGGCGATCGTGTTCGATGCCCGGCCCGGGAGTGATATCGAGATCTTCCGCGTTCGGGCGCGAGGCGGGACGGCGAAGCAGCTCACGCACGACACCACGGACGAGTGGGGCGCTCAGCAGGGACCCCGCGGCATCGTGTTCGTGTGCATCCGGCCGAGCAGTGAGGAGATCTGCACGATGCACCTCGACGGGTCGCACGTCCGGCGTCTGACGAACAACCACGCGGAGGACTGGAACCCGAAGTGGTCCCCGGATGGGAGCCGGATCGTGTTCTCGAGCGACCGGCATGGCAACCACGATATCTACTCGATCAAGGCCGACGGCTCCGGCACACGGCGGCTCACTCGTGCCGCGGCCGACGAGCTCGAGCCGGACTACTCACCGAACGGGAAGCGGATCGTCTTCTGGACCGACACGGCCGAACCTCAGCTCGTCGTGATCGACGCGGATGGCCGACATCGCAACGTGCTGGCGGTGGCCTCACCGTACCCCAGCGATCCGCGCACCCCGGTGTGGTCGCCGAACGGATCACGGATCGCGTTCGGGGTGGCGAACCAGATCTGGACGAGGGAGCCGAACGACGACACCGGCGCCATCAAGATCGTCGTGACGTCAGGTTCCGACGACAACATCGGCTGGCAACCGCTGCCGTAGACGGCTGTTGACCTTCAGTCAAGGCGCCGTGCGTCGTTCCTGGCTACGCGTCCGCTAGCCTGGGCGACCGATGGACGGGAGGCACGGATGAGCGTCGGCACGGTGTTCTTCGAGCGCGAGCAACGCCTGAACACGAAGCTCGCCTGGGGGGAGTGGAGCGGGTACTTCGCGGCTCCCGTCTACGCCGACTTCCACGACATCGAGTACAACGCGATCCGCGAGGCCGCCGCGGTCATCGACGTGAGCCCGCTGTACAAGTACGAGATCTGCGGGCGCGACGCCGTCACCCTGCTCGACCGCGTGATGACGCGGGACATGACGAAGCTCCGGGTCGACCGGGTCTTCTACTCTCCGTGGTGCGACGAGGAGGGCAAGGTCCTCGATGACGGCACCATCGCCAGGCTGGACCACGACCGGTATCGCGTGACGGCCGCGGATCCCAGCTACCGATGGTTCGTGATGAACGCGACCGGCCTCGACGTCGAGATCCGGGACACCAGCGACGAGACCGCCGCGTTGGCGCTGCAGGGCCGGCTGTCCCGAGAGGTGATCGAGGCTGCCACGGGCACCGATTGGAGCGGCGTTGCCTACTTCGGACGTCGGATGAGCGAGATCGCCGGCGTTCCCGTCGACGTCACGCGCACGGGGTACACGGGCGACCGAGGCTACGAGCTCTGGATGCCGCTCGACGGCGCCCTCCGCGTGTGGGACCGACTCTTCGAGGCCGGCGCTCCGTTCGGCATCTACCCGGTGGGCATCCAGGCGATGGACGTTGCGCGCGTCGAAGCCGCGCTGATCCTGATCGAGGCCGAATACACGAGCGCGAGGCACGCCGTCGCGCCCGAGCAGCAGTACTCCCCCTTCGAGCTCGGCCTCGATCGCCTCGTGGACTTCGGGAAGGCCGCGCGGTTCACCGGCCGCCCGACCCTGCTCGCAGAGCGGAAGGCCGGCGGCCCAGAGCGGCGGCTCGTCGGCCTGCACCTCGACTGGAGCGGCATCGAGGGGATGTACGCGAAGCACGGGCTCGCGCCCGCGATCAGCCCGTTCGTGCACCGCGACCCGATCCCCGTCTACCGAGAGGGAAGTCAAGTGGGGCGGGCGACGTCCACGACGTGGGGTCCGACGATCAAGAAGATGGTCGCGTTCGGCTCCGTGGATCGCGAGCACCAGGCGCCGGGCTCTCGCCTCTCGGTGGAATGGAGCGTGGAGGGCGAGCGCGGCAAGGTCGGTGCGACGGTGGTCGCGATGCCCTTCTTCGACCCCGACCGCAAACGCAGCTAGTCCTGAACGACCCGCGGAGCGGAACTTGCGGAAGCCCGTGACTGCTCGCATGCGCTCATGACCTATCTAGGTCGTGCGAGAGCTCGGCGTGCACGTCTTGAGGGTCCCAACGATGAATGATCCATCGGCCAGCTTCCCCGCCTTGAACTCTGCGACGAGCTCGCCATCCAGATACAGCCTCCCGCTGTCACGCTCGTAGGAACTGTCGCCGGAGGATCTTGTGATGGCTTGCAGGGCCTCGTGGATCTGACCCTCAGAGAGCCCCATCCGAGCGAGCTGATGCACGGCAGCCCTGATGGCCTCATCCTTGGTCCTGTAGCCACTGACGGCATCCCCGTGGGCATAGAGGAACTCCGAGCACCCCCACTCGGTTCCACGGGTGAGACAAGCAGGCAGCGTGACGACCACGAGCACACTGATCAAGCCCAACCGAAGACATGCGGGTCGCCGACGCATACGAGAACACTCGACATGGGATCCCATCGGGCTTGAGGGATGGCGGGCGAGAGGAAGGTGGCCTGGCGTTCATGCATCCGGAGTACGAGCCCAACATGAGCGCTCGCGCCACGAGGACGTGAGTTCCGTCACATTTCCTCCTCGATGACACTGCTACGGTGGCCTCATGATTGGCGCGATCTGGACCGCGATCGCCATCTTCGGCACGGTGTCCCTCGGGACGCTCTTCTATCTCGGTGCGAGGATCGACGGCCTGGGTGAGAGCCTCGGCGCTCGGATCGACACGCAGACCGGGGCGCTCACCGCCCGGATCGACGCGCAAGGCGAGGCGCTCACGGCCCGGATCGAGACGCAGGGCAACGCGCAGACAGCCAGGATCGACACCCTAGGCGACGCGCTGACCGCCAGGATCGACTCCCTCACCGCCCGGCTCGATGGGCGGATCGACTCGTTGTCGGGGCGGATCGACTCCCTCGAAGCGAGGATGGATGCGCGGTTCGACGGCGTCGATGGCCGGCTCGACGCGTTGAGCGCCCGCCTCGACGCGCACGTCGACCGGCACGCCAGCTGACCCCTTCGGTCAGTTCGTTCGGCTCAACACGAGCACGGGGATCGTGCGCGACGTCTTCGTTTCGTACTCGCCGAACGCCGGGTTCCGGTCGACGATCATGGCCCAGAGACGTGCACGTTCTTGCGGGTCGGCTTCCCTCGCGAACGCGTCGAACGTCTCGGTCCCGAGCTCGACCTCGACCTCCGGATGCGCCTGCAGGTTGTGGTACCAGTCGGGGTTCGTGGGCGCCCCGCCCTTGGAGGCGACGATCACGTAGTCGTCGCCGTCACGGAAGACCGCGAGCGGGTTCGTCCGTTCGATCCCCGTCTTGGCGCCCCGATGCGTGAGCAAGAGCAGTGGCTGCTGCGCGAACGCCCGCACCCGCCCTTCGTTCGCTCGGAACTCCTCGATCACCTGCGTGTTCCAGTCCGCTCGGTCGCTCATCGTCGTCTCCTCGGGTCGGTCGAGGTGAACAACGCGCCGGACGCCGATCCTATGCCGACGTCTCGCTACCGTCGGAGCGCCGCTGCTCGACGAGGTCCGCGACCACTCGCTGGATCAGGTCGCGAGGGACAGGCTCGTCGAGCGGGAACCTCAGCGTTCCCTTGCCCGCTCGGTACGGCGCGAGCTCCCGCTCGAGGGCTGCGTCCGCGTCGGGGATCGGGTACACCGAGACGTAGTGCTTCCACCCGGCGAAGTACACGAGCGCCCGCCCGCCGAGCACGAACGTGGGGATCCGATAGCTGATGGTCTCGTCGGCTTCGGGTATCGCAGCCCTGATCGTCCGGCGGATCTCCTGCAGGACGACCTGGACGTCGTCCGGGAACGAGCTGATGTAGTCGTCGACCGTCACGAGCCTGCTGGCGATCATCGTAGGCCAGACAGCCTCGACACGGGATCGTCACAGCGTGCGTTCCTGCCGCTCGGCGGGGGTCTGAGAGGATGGAGCCGATGCGCATCCCACGTACCGCCCTGGTCTTCGTGCTGCTCGGAGGCGTCGTGGCGCTCGCGGTGGGTCTCGCCGGTTCCCTGATCCTCGGCCTCGCCGCCGGTCTCGTCACCTTCGCGATCGGGTGCGGGGTGATGGCCGTGATCAGCCGGCAAGCCGGCCCGGCCGATGCGCCGGACGATCCCGGGCGGCGCCGACTCCTGATCGGTGCCGGGCTGGGTGGGCTCGTGTTCGCGATCGCGGGCGCGCCGATCGGATGGCTCGGGCGCAAGCTCGTCCGCCCCGATCCGACACCGGTCCAGGACGCGATGGCGCACGACCTCGGCGCCGAGTACATGGAGCTCGTGCGCCGCCAGTACGTGCCGGGCCGCTCGGGCGACATCCAGCTCGTGCTGCAGCCGTTCAACAGCTCGAACTACCCGAACGAGTCGCTCAGTCTCGTCCCCGACGACCCCCGGACGAGCCACGCGATCATGTGGATGTACCTCGAACGGATCCCGATGCTCGTGCACGCGCCCGGGTTCGTGGTCGCGAGCGACAACGCCGAGCGCGTGACGCTGGCGGACCTGGCACCCACGACCGCCCAGCTGATCGGGTTCGACGGGTGGCCATCGGATCGGGCCGGCCGCGCCCTGCCACTGGCCACCACGCGCGCCGCGGCCAAGCCCAAGGTCGTCGTCACGTTCGTGATCGACGGCGGCGGCTGGAACGTGCTCCACAACTACCCGGAGGACTGGCCCAACCTCAAGCGGCTGATGTCGACGTCGGCGAACTTCCGCAACGCGATCCACGGGTCGTTCCCGGCCGTCACGGCGTGCGCGCACGCCACGATCGGGACCGGCACGTATCCGAACCAGCACGGCGTCTCGGGGCACAACATCCGCGACGACGAGGGCGTCGTCCGCAAGACCTACCGAGACCCGGGGCAGGCGGATCCGTCCGACATCCGGGTGCCCACCCTCGCCGACCAGTGGTACGAGGCCAGCGGAGGCCGCGCCTGGGTCGGCGAGATCGGCTACCAGGTCTGGCACCTCGGGATGCTCGGCTACGGGGGTCGCGACCGAGCCGACGGCGGCAAGCCGGTCGCGGTGTTCTGGGACGAGGACGGCACGCATTCGTGGCAGCCGCACAACCCCGACCTGTATCGCCTGCCCGCGACGATGCCCGACCCGGCCGTGTTCGACGCGAACTACGAGGCCTTCTGGGCCGCCCCACCCGATTGGGACGCCGAGTTCACCCCTCAGGGGCGCCAGTCACCGTGCTGCAGCCCGCCGGTCGTGCAGTACCAGGGTGATCTGATCGAAGCGACACTCGATGCCGAGCCGATCGGGCAGAGCGACACGACCGACCTCCTGTACATCAACTTCAAGTCACCGGACTACACCGGCCACGTCTACGGCATGTACTCGAAGTGGGTGGGCCTCCAGCTGCGCTCGGTCGACGAGCAGCTCGGCCGAGTGGTCGACATGCTCGAGGAGCGGTTCCCCGGCGAGTACGTCTTGATCGTGACCGCCGATCACGGGCAGTGTCCGCTTCCCGATGCGAGCGGCGGCGTGCGCCTCGATCCGATCCAGCTGCAGGCCTACATCGAGCAACGCTTCAACGGCGCGACCGGGGTGGTGCAGAGCGTCGTTCCGCACGAGGTGTACCTCGACGTCGGCAAGCTCTGGGACAACGGCGGGGCCACGGTGGACGACATCGCGGCGTCGCTCGAGGACTACCGGTACCGGCAGAACATCGGACCCTACGTGCCCGTCAGCGCGATCGAACAGGACCTGCTGGACCGTAAAGAGTTCGCGGCCGTGTTCGGCTCGGGTTTCCTCCAGGCCCTCCGGAACGCCGACGTCAGCGCCTACGGCGAGACGGCGTTCACGAACAGCGACCCGGACGGGATCCCGGCGATCCCCTACTAGTCCATATCAGACTACCGGAGCACGCCGAGGGACCCCTCGAGCGCTAGCCGACGTGCATCGGGGCGTGACCCGTCTCCTCGTCGAACGTGTTGCCCTCCGCGGGGATGGGTTTCGCCTTCAGGATCCGCGCCATGTGTACCGCGTTGTGCGCCATCCAGCGGGTGGTCCGCTGCGTGTACGCGTGGTCCTCTCCGCCGGCCTCGATGTAGCTGGGACCGGGGCCCGCGTCGCCGACCCAGTACGTGTCGGCGTTGGGCGGGACGGTGCAACCCAGGTGCGTCAGGTTGAACAGCGTGGTCTCGGCAGCGGCGTGGGCACCGTCCTCGTTCCCCGTCACGACCACACACCCGACCTTGTTGTACAGGGGATATTGACCCGCCTCGTTGCGCTCGTTGTAGGTCCCGTCGAGGCGCTCGATCACCATCTGGGCCACCGAGCCTCGGACGCCGAACCAGATCGGCGTGCCGATGCAGATGATGTCGGCGGCCTTGACCTTCTCCAGGATCTTCGGCCATTCGTCGCCGTCGCCCTCGTCGGAGCTGACCCCGAACCGGACGTTGTAGTCGGTGATCCGCACGATCTCCGTCTCGACGTCCATCCTGTCCCACCAGTCCTTGACCTTGCGCATCAAGGCCTCGGTGTTGGACACCTCCGGCGCGTGCTTCAGCGTGCAGTTCAGCATGACGGCCTTCAGCGACGCCACGATCCCCTCCTCGCTCGCTCCGCGGGTCCGCTCTGCACGGCCCGGCTCAGGCCCGTCGTCGTCGACGGATGCCGAAGCGTTACACGGATCGGAGCCGCGTGCTCAGCTCGGCGGTCGTGGTACGACGGGCTCCAGGCGGGCCGTAGACTTCGGCCGTGATCACGTGCCCCGCGTGCTCGGCAACGAACGCCGACGACGCACGGTTCTGCTCCTCCTGCGGAAGCGCGCTGGCCCGGACCTGCCCAACCTGCGGTTCCCCGGTGCCGCCCCAGGCACGGTTCTGCCCGACCTGCGGTGCCTCCTTGTCCGCGGCGGGTGGTGGCGAGGCGGTCGAGGAGCGCCGGCTCCTGTCGGTGCTGTTCGCCGACCTCGCGGGGTTCACGGAGCGATCCGACCGAGCCGATCCGGAGGACGTGCGGCGCATCCTCGTGCCCTTCCATGCTCTCGCGAAGGAAGAGATCGAGCGGTTCGGAGGCACCCTCGACAAGTTCATCGGGGACGCCGCGATGGGGGTCTTCGGAGCCCCGATCGCCCACGAGGACGACGCCGAGCGTGCCGTGCGATCGGCCCTCTCGATCCGCGACCGCGTGCTGGACCTGGAGATGCCGGTTCGCATCGCCGTCAACACCGGCGAGGCGTTGGTCACGTTCGGCGAGGGGCCCCAGATCGGGGAACGCGTGGCCGGCGACGTGGTGAACACCGCGTCCCGACTCCAGAGCGTCGCCCCGCGCGGCGGCGTGGTCGTGGGCCTCGCGACGCAACGCGCGACCCGCGGCGTGATCTCGTACCGAGAGCTTCCCGACGTCACCGTGAAGGGCAAGGCCGAGCCGCTCGGCGTGTGGCTCGCGGAAGCCGTCCGGCCCACCGAGCCCGAACGCGACGAAGACGACCCACCGCCCTTCGTCGGGCGGGACCGGGAACGCTCCCAACTCCGTGAGCTGCTCTCGGTGGTGCTCCGCGACCGGACGCCGCATCTGGTGACGGTCGTGGGTGAGCCGGGGATCGGCAAGACGAGGCTCGTCGGCGACCTCGCGGACCAGGCCCGCGCTCAGGGGATGCCGGTCGTGTTCCGACGGGGACGATGCCTGCCCTACGGCGAGCGGATCACGTACGCCCCCCTCGAGGACATCGTGCGTGCCTCGATCGGCGTCGGACCAGGGGAAGGCCGTGCCACGGTCTCCACGGCCCTCTCACGGGCCCTCGCCGAGCTCGATCCCGGGACCACGGATCGTGACTGGCTGTCGTCCCGGATCACCGCCCTGGTGGCGCCCGGAGGCGACGATGCACCCGCCGAGCGAGCCGAGTCGTTCGCGGCCTGGACCCGGTTCCTCGAGCTGGAGGCGGAGCATCAGCCACAGGTCCTCCTCGTCGAGGACCTCCACTGGGCCGATCCGGCGATGCTCGAATTCATCGAGCACCTCGCCGAACAGGCGGTCGACGTGCCCCTGCTCCTGCTCTGCACGACGCGCCCGGAGCTGTTCGCCCGGAACCCCTCGTGGGGCTCCGGCATGGCGCGCGCGACGACGATCTCGCTCTCGCCGCTCCCGGACGAGGCCATGCACCAGCTCCTCGGCGCGCTCCTGCTCCACTCGGTGCTCCCGCCGGAGTCCGGCGAGGCCCTGACCCGACGCGCCGGCGGCAACCCGCTGTACGCGCGCGAATTCGTGCACATGCTCGAGGACAGCGCTCGCCTGACCCCCTCGCGAGCCGACGGCGCCGATGCGCCCGCTGTGACCGTGCCCGACACCGTGCAGGCGTTGATCGCGGCACGCCTCGACGCGCTGGATCCGCCGGACCGTGCCCTGTTGCAGGCCGCCGCGGTCGTCGGGAACCGGTTCTGGCCCGAGGCGGTCACCGTGCTCGATCCCGAAGCTCTCGATGTGGACGCGTCCCTACGGGAGCTGCAGCGCCGGGGGTTGATCCGACGTTCGTCGCTCAGCACGATCGCCGACCACGCCGAGTATTCCTTCTCCCACGCGTTGATCAGGGACGTGGCGTACGGACGCCTCCCGAGGGCGACCCGCGCACGGATGCACCTCCGGGTCAGCTCCTGGCTGGAGGACACCGCGGGCGACGATCTGCTCGACCGCGCCGACATGATGGCGTCGCACGCCACCCGAGCGCTCGACCTCGCGCGCGCCGCTGAGCTGCGCGAGGATCTCCCCGACTACGAACGCCGGGCGCTCCGGTTCCTGGTGATGGCGGGCGAGCGCCAGGTGGTGATCGATGCGGGCAGGGCCGCGGACCATTTCGAACAGGCGCTCGCGCTCGCCACGCACGGGGGCACCGAGCGCGCCGACATCTTGCGGCAGGCCACGAGCCTCGGCTGGCGGTCCGGTCGGTTGACGTCCGAGCAGGCCGTCGACCGGTACCAGGAGTCGATCGACCTCGCGCTCGAGGCGGGCGACGAGGTGCTGGCCGCACAATCCATGCGACGCCTGTACTTCCAGCTGGGCCTGCAGGGCGAGACCACCGCCGCGAACGAGGCCCTGGATCGGGCGATCGCGTTGCTGGAAGCTCGGAACGAACCGAGCGAACCGCTCGCGGAGCTCTACGCGTGCCGCGCGGAGGCTGCGACCTTCGCGGGACACAGCGAGGAGGCGCTCCGCTGGGCGGAACGAGCGTTGTCGCTGCCGAGGACCCAGACCGTCACGTTGATGGCCCTGCACCTGCGGGGTGACGCGCGTTGCTCCATGGGCGACCTCGACGGATTGGAGGACCTGCGCGACGCGTTGAAGGTCGCTCAGGATTCCGACGTCGCGATGGACATCATCCACTCGCTGTCGTACCTCAGCGAGTGGACCGGCTTGCTCGAGGGCCCGATCCCCGCCCTCGCGATGAACGACGATGCGTTCGAGCTGTGCGACCGGCGTGGGATCCGAGGGCAAGGCATGTGGTCCAGAGCGGAGCGGATGTGGCTCCTGTTCGACGCCGGACGATGGGATGAGCTGTTGGAGCTGGGTGAGGTGTTGCGGACGTGGGCCGAGGAACACGGCGACGTCCAGGTCGGGACCGTGGCGAGGCAGTATGGCGCGCGCGTCCTCGCCCACCGGGTCCGGCTGCCGGAGGCGGAGGCGACGGTTGCGGAGATCCTTCCCGCCGCCAGACAGATCGAGGATCTGCAGATCCTGTCGCCGTCCCTCGTTGCCGCGATCGTGACCGCGAGCGTGGCGGAGCGGCATGACGAGGTGCTCGAACTGACCAAGGAGTTCGACGAGCTCACCCGAGATGGCCCGGTCGAATACCGCGAGGTGCAGATCCCAGAGGTCGTCCGGGCGTGCGTGCGCGCGGGCGAGCTCGAGCTCGCGCGAACGCTCGCAGACGGTCGCGACACACCAGTCACTCGGGCCCGGGTGGCGGTGCGCGCGGCGCGTGCCGCGGTGTTGGAGGCGGACGGGTCGTTCGAGGAGGCCGCTGAGGCCTATAGGGAGCTCGCCGACGAGCTCGAGGAACGCAGCCTCAGGTTCGAGCTCGCGCACGCGCTCGACGGGCGGGCCCGGTGTCTGACCGAGCTTGGCCGTGACGACAGCGAGGCCGTGCAGCGTCGGGCCATGGCGCTCTTCGGCGAGCTGGAGATCCCGATCGACTGAGTCGCCCGGACGATCGGATCGTCGAAGCACCTGAGCACAGGGAACGCGTGGCTCGCGCTTCATATGCACGGCACGAGAGATCGTGGAGGTGGCGGGAGTCGAACCCGCGTCCTCAGGCGACCGACCGGGGCTTCTCCGGGCGCAGCCAGGTGGTGAGATCTCGGCTCCGGGCTCCCACCGGCGGAGGACCCTTCGCCCAGCCCGGGTGCGATGTCCCTCGCCGGCCCCCGGGCGGAACCATCGAGGTGAGCCTGCTCAGTGACGGACATCCCTCGGCCGCAGGCGGTCCGAGGGGCCCGGCTCCCTAGTGACTAGGCAGCGAGCGCGTAGTTGTCTTCGGCGCTTGTGTTGATCCGGCGTTTAACGTGACATCCGGGATCACGGCCCGCTTCACCCGGCCGATGAACGTCCGAGTCGAAGCCAGTACACCCCCATATGTAGTTGTCACCACGAGTATACGGTCGCGTTCCGACCGGGCTGAAGTCCGAACCTCAGACCAGCGTTCGCGTCCAACGCGCGATCCGATCGTCATGTTCGTACCCGATCGCCCGCCAGAAGCCCATGGCGTGGTCGTGTTCGTGCAGGACGAGGGCCGAGATCTTCGGTGCCCCGAGAGCGCTGAGGCGTGCCTCGGCGGCCTCAACGAGCATCCGGCCGATGCCGAGGCGACGATGCTCGGGCGCCACCGCCAACCGGTAGATCCCGCCACGCCAGCCATCCCATGTCGCGATCACGGTGCCGACGATGCGGCCATCGGCCTCGGCCACCAACAGCGCGAGAGGGTCGTGTTCGATCAGCCGGGTGATGCTCGCCACGTCGTCCGAGACGGACGGTGCGGCGCCGGCGTCCCGCCAGGCGGCGAGCACGGCCTGCGCCTCCCGTTGGCGGGCCGGCCGGATCTCGATCCGTGTTCGAGGCGCTTCACCGGCAGGCTCGCGGCTCACGCCTCCACCAGGCGGGCGCCGAGCTCTCGCGTGACGTCCACGATCAGGTCGATGTCCTCGGTCCGGTTCCGCCAGTTCACGGGCGCCGGACGGAACGCCACCGTGCCGTCGTACACGGTGGAGCCGAAGAACACGCGCCCGTCGTCGATCACGGCCTGAGCCAGGGCGCGGTTCAGGTCGTCCAGCCGCTCGTCGGGCACCCCTTGCGGGCGGAACCGGAAGCACACGATGTTGAGGGGCACGTCGGCGAGCCGTTCGAGATCCGGCGCCTCGTCGACACGCTCCGCGAGGTGCTGAGCGAGATCAAGGTGGCGTTCCACGATCGCGCGATAGCCCGAACGCCCGTAGGCCCGGAGCGTGGCCCACACGTCGAAGGAGCGCGCCCGTCGGGACATCTCCGGCCCCATGTAGCCCCAGTCCGTCTTCGGGTCGTCGAGCGCGGGCAGGTACGCCGCGCCGCTACCGAAGACCCGGATCTGGAGCGAAGGATCCTTCACGAAGGCGAACCCACAGTCGTACGGCACGTTCAACCATTTGTGCCCGTCCGCGATGGCGGAATCGGCGCGCTCCACACCTTCGACGAGATGCTCCGTCCGCGGGGTCAGAGCCGCGAACAACCCGAATGCGCCATCGACGTGGAACCAAGCGCCGTAGCGCTCGGCCAGGTCCGCCATCGCGTCGAGCGGATCGCTGTCGCCGGCGTTCACCTCGCCGGCGCTGCCGATCACGATCGAGGGAGCACCATCGAGCGCGGCGAGCTCCCGTTCCAGGGCGTCGAGGTCCAGCCGGCCGACGCCGTCGCGCGCGAGCTTCCGCACCGGCGCGCGTCCGAGGCCGAGCATCGCGAGCGCCTTCACGTCACTCGGGTGCACGTACCCGGATCCGAACACCGGCACCGCCGGCAACCCCGCCAGCCCCGCCTCGTCCACGTCCACCCCATGCTGGAGGCCCCACCACCGGCGGGCACATGCGAGCGCGACGAAGTTCGCCATGGTGGCGCCGCTCGTCAGCACGCCTCCCCACGGCTCCGTCGAGGGGTCGGCGAGCCCGAAGAGGTCTTGGAGCCAGGCCAGCGCGACGTGCTCCAGATGGGCGCTCAGCGGCGTGCTGACCCATGCTCCCGTGTTCTGGTCGAGCGTGCTCGTGAGCCAGTCGGCTCCGAGTGCCGCCGGCGTCACGCCGCCGTTCACGAAGTGGAAGTACTTCGGGCCGGCCGAGTGCACGGCGCCGTCCACCGCGGCCACGAGCTCCTCGAGCGCCGCGCGGGCCCCGATGCCGTCCTCGGGGAGCGAACCGTCGAAGCTCGCGGCGATCTCCTCGGCCTTCGGGTCGCGGACGTCGCGATCGGCGACGCTCTCGACGTACCGCGCGGCCTCGCCGGCCACGTAGGAGATCACGGCGTCGAACTCGGCTGGGTCGGGCGGTGTGGGGGTCCTCGGCATCCCCTGATGCTACCGGCGGCGGCCGAGTTCCTGTTCGATCTCTCGGTCGTGCTGGCGTTTCTTCAACGCTTGACGGATCTCGTAGTCGCGCTTGCCTCGGCCCACGCCGAGCTCGACCTTGGCGAGACCGTGCGCGAAGTACACGCGCAACGGGATGAGCGTCAGGCGTTGCTCCTGTTGCTTGCCGATCAGCCGAGCGATCTCCTTGCGATGGAGCAGGAGCTTGCGCGGACGTGTGGGCTGATGCCGGCGCGCGTCACCCTGCTCGTACGGGGGCACGTGCATGCCCTCGAGCCAGACCTCGCCGTCGCGCACCCGGGCGAACGCCTCGTTCAGCGAGGCGCGGCCGCCGCGCAGGGACTTCACCTCGTCGCCGGTGAGGACGATGCCGGTCTCCATGCGCTCCACGATCTGGTAGTCACGGCGAGCCTTGCGGTTCGTGGCGACCGTCTTCTCCCCGTCGTCACGCGCCTTGGGAGCCACGACCGGGCCCCGTCAGACGTCGAGGAAGCGGCGCATCCCGATCGTGCCAGCGATCACCGCGACCAACGCCGCGGCGGCGAGCACCCACGGCGCCACCGCCAGCACGTCGGCGTTCTTGATCAGCGGGAAGAACTGGACCTCGCCGCGGAGCCGGTCGATGAAGATCACCTTCAGCGCGAACAGGGCGATGATGGCCGCGATCGCGCCGATCAGCGCCTCGACCAGTCCCTCGATCAGGAAGGGCGTGCGGATGCGCCAGTTCGTCGCGCCGACGAGCCGCATGATGCCGATCTCCTTGCGCCGAGCGAACATCCCCATGCGCAGCGTGTTCGCGACGAGCGCCACGGCCGAGGCCAACATGATCGCCGCGATCGCGAGCACGCCGACCTGCAGGACCTTCGTGATCGTCGTCAATCGATCCAGGAGCACCCGGTAGTCCGAGACCTTCTGCACGCCGGGTTCCGCGCACGTGATCTGCCCGCCTGCGTCGGGGACGCACGAGAGGGCGGCCGTGACCTCGGCGTATCGCGAGGGATCGGTCAGGTTGATGCGGAACGAGGTGGGGATCGTGGCCTCGCAGTCCACACCCTCCAGGAACGTCGCCTGGCCGGCGAACAGCTTCGCGTACTGCTCGCACGTCTGGGTCTTGTCCCAGTACTCCATCGTGGAGATCGCGTCGAGGCCCTGCAGCTTCTGCTCGATCCGGGTGATCGTGTCCTGCTTCACGGGATCGGCCAGGTAGACCGCGACCTGGACGTTGCCCGTCCACGCGTCCTTCACGAGCCCGAACTCGCGCGCGATCAGCAGCGACAGACCGAACAGGAACAACGCGATGAACGCCGTGGACATGGCAGCGAACGCGACGATGCCGTTGCGCCGGAGCCCTGCCGCCGTCTCGCGGAAGTAGTACTCGATCCGCATCAGGCGTAGACCCCGCGCGACTGGTCGCGCACCACGCGCCCGGTGTCGAGCTCGATGACTCGCTTGCGCATCGCGTCCACGATCGCCTGGTCGTGCGTCGCCATGACCACCGTGGTCCCGATGCGGTTCACCTTGTCGAGCAGCCGCATGATGTCGACGCTCGTGTTGGGGTCCAGGTTGCCGGTGGGCTCATCCGCGAGCAGGACGAGTGGTCGGTTCACGCAGGCGCGCGCGATCGAGACCCGCTGCTGCTCACCGCCCGAGAGCTCGTCGGGGTAGTTGTTGAGCTTGTCGCCGAGCCCCACGTATTCGAGGATCTCGGGCACGCGTTGGTCGATCACGTGCTTGGGTTTGCCGATCACCTCCAGGGCGAACGACACGTTCTCGAACACGGTCTTGTCACTCAGCAGCTTGTAGTCCTGGAAGACGGTGCCGACGTTGCGACGGAGCTTGGGGACGTCCCAGCTCGACATCTTGCCGAGGTTCTTGCCCCCCACGTAGATATCGCCCTTCGTCGTCTCCTCCTCCTTCAGCAGGAGGCGGATCATCGTGGACTTGCCGGATCCGGACGGCCCGACGACGAAGACGAACTCACCCTTGTCGACCTCCACGTCGACGTCGGTGAGGGCGGTGACGCCGTTGCGATAGGTCTTCGAGACGCGCTGAAGACTGATCATCCGTGACCTCGGAAGGGGTTGGGAAGGTGGGCCGGACCACCCTACCAGACACCCTCCGTGCACCCGAGGAACTCGGGCGCGCGGCGCCGTCGCTTCCCTGCTCGAGCACCGTAGGCTCAAGCGCCATGGGCGCCTCGTCGGCGGGTTCCGCTGTCCGTGCCGAACCCACCGGCACGCGACCGACCTCGCGCGCCCGGCGGGCGCTGGCCGCGTGCGCAGGTCCGGCCCTGATCGTCGGATGCGTCCTGTTCGCCTTGCGCGGCTTCGTGTTCCAGGATCGCCTGACCCAGGCGCATCCTGACATCCTGACGTTCTGGCTCCCCAGGTTCGCCTTCCTCGGGCGTTCCCTCGCGGCGGGACACGTCCCGCTGTGGAACCCGTTCGAGATGGCGGGGTACCGCTTCGCCGCCGACCCACAGGGCGGCTGGCTCTACCTCGGCCCCATGGCGCTGTTCTCGACCCTGACCCCCGCCGTGGCGATGCGGGCGTTCATCGTCATGAACCCGCTCCTCGCGGGGCTCGGGCTCTACGCGTTCCTGCGTATGGAGCGCCTGTCGCGTGCCGCCGCGACGGCCGGCGGTCTCTCGGTCGCCATGCTCATGTCCACCTCGGAGATCGCCGTCTCCATGCCCTTCGCCGGGTCGATCGCCTGGACCACGGTCACCTTGATCGGCGCCGCAGGTTTCCGCCGGGCGGCACGATGGCCGGGACGGATCGCATGGCTGGCGCTCGGCGCGCTGGGGTGGTCGCAGGTCGCGACGTCCCACCTCTCCCACGGCCTCGTGATCTGCACCGGCGTGATGGCCGCCTACCTGGTGGCATGGGCGGTGACGGATGTTCGCGCCGGCTCCCTCCGCGGGTGGGTCGCGGCGGGCAGGACCGCGGTATTCCTCGTCATGCTCCCGCTGGCGAGCCTCGCCGTCCTGATCCCGCGGATCGACGCCCTTCGCGCCTCGAGCCTGGCGGCCGGCTACGATCGACTCGGCGATGCGCTCGGAGCGCTCGGCAGCGGTGCCGCGTCGCCGATCCAGAGCAACGGGGTCTGGGCCGCGTGGCCCCTCGGCTTCGCCGTCGCACCCGGTGCCTACGCGGGTGCGGTGATCCTGCTCGCGGTGCCTCTGGCGCTGCGCACCCGACGGCATCGGCCGCTGCTGTGGGCGTTCGGGGGAGCGCTGGTCGTGTCCTGGATCGGCATGCTCGATGCCGTCGTGCGAACGAGCTGGGTCCGGAGCGCGCTGCTGAACGTGCCGTTCGGCGACGTGTACCTGCACAACCCGGGACGCCTGCGCTACGTGGCCGCGATCGCGATCCCCGTGGTGGGCGCCGTCGGGATCCAAGCGCTGCGCGACGACCCGATGCCGGCATCGCGGGTCGCGCGCTGGCTCGGCGCCGGCGCGGCGCTGTGGGTGGTCCTGCCCGTCGTCGCCGGCGCCAACCCCCTGCGCTTCATCTACGCGGCGGTCATGGTGGTCGCGGCCGGTTGGGCGCTCTGGCTGCTCGCCACGCGGCGGCGCGCATGGGCATGGGTCGCGGTGATCGGCGTGCTCACGATCGAACTTGTGGGGAGCTCGATCTGGTCACAGCTCACGAGCCAGGGCGACACGATCCGCACCGGCCTGGAGGCGGGCGAGCACGAGAACCTGATCCCCCAACCGCTCCCGTTCCCCGAGGTCGACGGGGCGGCGTTCGTCGCCCCAACCGCGTTCGTTCCGCGGCTGCGGCAGGAGGGCGAGCGGTACCTCACGTGGGCTCCGCCGGCCGCTTACTTCGAGAAGGGCTACCTGTTCATGCAACTCGCCCCGGACTGGCCGGCCTTGTCGATGGAACGCGGCTCGTTGTTCGGTGTTCGGGACGTGCTGGGCTACAACCCCGTCCAGCTCCCCCGGTACTGGAGCTACGTCCGGGCTCGTTCCCGCCTGCCGATCTTCTACAACGCGTCGGTGATCGACCTGCCATCGCCGCGCGACGTCCGCCTCCTCGGGGCGCGATACCTCGTGATCCCCACCGGCGTGGCGTCACCGCTCCCCGGGGAGATCGTGGACCGAGCCCAGGGCTACGACCTGGTCCTGCTCGGCGACCGCGAGCCGCTCGCCTCCGTCGTCCCACGATGGCAGGTCGCTCCGTCGCCCTCGGCGGCGCTCAGGCAGGTGCTCCCACTGGATTTCGACCCCGCGAACGAGGCGGTCCTGGAGACCGACCCCGGGATCACGATGAGTCCCCAGGCGATCCCTGGATCGGCCGCGATCACGCGGAACGAAGCGCAGGAGCTCCAGATGCGCGTCGATGCCCATGCCCCGTCGATCGTCGTCGTCCGCTCGAGCTACGACGACGGATGGACGGCCACCGTCGACGGCGTCCCGACGCCGGTCCTGCCGGTCGACGGGTTCCTCCAGGGCATCCCCGTCGGTGCCGGCACCCATGACGTCCGCCTCGTGTACCGAGACGATGCCATCACGGCCGGGATCGTCGCCGGCATCGTCGTGTGGGGCGGGATGCTCCTCGCGTTCGTCCTCAGCTGGGTGCTCGGGCGGGCACGGCGTCGGCGGCTGGCGGCGGCGCGGGCGCCTGCGTCGGCCGCAGATGCTTCCGGCCCGTGAGGAAGGCCAGGCCGTACAAGACCGCGACCAGCAGCAGCAGCGCGCGGTAGCCGGTGACGATCGCGAGATACTCGAGCACGCCACCCACCATCGCCCCCAGGAGGTTCGCCGCGAAGGCGCGGGTCGAGGCGCCGACATCCTTGAACCGCTGGGCGAAGATCAGGTTCGCCAGGAACACGGGCGTGAAGGCCACCGCCACCCCCGCGAGGAACCGCGGGACGGGGGCCAGCGCCAGCAGCTCGTCCGGCGGGACGAACCACGCGACCACCAGCGCGACCACGAGGAACACGTACAGCACCGCCGGCCGGGGCAGGTGGAACCGTCTGGTCACCTCGATCGCGAGCAACACGGCGAGCAGGATGCCGGCGAACACCAGAGAGTTCACCAGCCACGTGGTGCCGAACAGCAGAGCGAACTGCACCACGCTCTTGGTCTCCAGCAACAGGAACGCGGCGCCCATGAAGAACAGGTCGACGTAGCCGCCGAGCGATCCGAGCGGTTCCCCGCTCGTCACCCGCACGATCACGATCGACGCCAGCAGGATCGCGCCCAGCCACCACGCGTAGAGGGCGGGGATCGTCCGGCCCTCGATGTATGGGAACGGGTGGTCGTCGGTGGCGGGTGCCGGGACGACGCTCGCTGGGCGCCAGGGGGTCGCGCACTCGATGTCGGTCGGCTCCCGACCGATCGTCAGGACGGCCTGTTGGCGGATGTTCGCTTGTTGTTCGATCGCGTCGAAGCACGGTTCGTGACCGAACACTTGGTCCATCGTGTTCGCGTAGCGCTCGAAGACGAACGGCTTGTAGTAGTTGTACATCGCGAACGCGCCGCCCGGCGCGAGATGGTCGCGCACCTGCTCCATCGACTCCCGAGTGAACAGGTAGCTCTCGAGTCGGAGCGATCCCTGACCGCTCACGAGCGTCAACGAATCCGGCAACGCGAACAGGATCAGGTCGTACCGGTTCTCCGTCCGCTCGAGGAACGCGCGCCCGTCGTCGATGTGAACCGAAACGCGCGGGTCTTGATAGGGGTGTTCGGGGTGTAGGTCGCGCCCGGTCGCCTGCAGCACCGGATCGATCTCCACGGCGTCGACGTGTCCGGCATCGTTCGCGAGCGCCAGCGACAGATCGTTGCCGCTGCCCGCGCCGACGATCAGCACGTTCCCCGGCGGGCGTCCGCCGAGGTGCGTGTACGGCTTCGAGTAGAACGCTTCCTCGATCGTGGCCAGCGGCAGCATCGACTGATGCGGGAGCGAATTCACGCGCAGCGCCGTTCGTCCACTCGCCTCGGTGGGGAACCTGGTGACGCGGTAGTAGGGCGACCAGGTGTCGGTGGGAGCGAGCCAGCCGGCGCCGAAGACGACGACGATCGCGGCCGTGGCGATCCACCGGCTCAGCTGGATCGCCCGCGGGGACAGCAGCAGGAACAGGCAC
>Ga0081455_10000976_pt1 | contig 36503 bp, 35 predicted proteins | sample TabmetS3T2R1_FD_70207 | JGI IMG/M metagenome (GOLD analysis project Ga0081455, IMG submission 70207) | Tabebuia heterophylla rhizosphere microbial communities from the University of Puerto Rico - S3T2R1 | ecosystem: Host-associated > Plants > Roots > Rhizosphere ...
ATTGAAAGCGTGGAGACAAATTCAGATACCCCGAAGCGGTGCGCTCTTATGGCGTCAAATCGGCCAGCCATGTTGGGAGAGATCGATCGGATTACCGTCAGGATCATGAACTCTGTATTCGGCCTCCCGGTTTGGCGGTCTTTTGTCGATGCCGGTCGTGGCATAGAGTTCTTTACATGCCTCGCGGAGGACAGCGACATCGTCCACCTCGAAACCAAAATGGTATAACCCAGGCTTCAGTTGCGGTCCTTCAATCTTGCGCTCGGGCTCGATGGGTATGATTGCCAGATTGATATGACCATCAGAGAGATAGGTCGCGGTGCCGATTCCGCTGACAATCTTCAAACCGAAGGCTGAGGTGTAAAACTTAACCAGTTTCTCGACGTCTTCTGTGAGAATAGCAAGGTGTCTGAGGCGTGCCATTTTTTTCCTCCTCTGTTCGTGTCGTAGATCGCATCCTACGAAATCTGGAGTCTTGCTGACAAGAGGCTGGCATTGCCGCTCAACAACCCAAATCTTAGACACAAGCAGCGAACCAAAAAATTGTTTGTCCCCGTCCTTCCCGAATTCTTTTTTTTTGCTTGATCTGCATCCTCGATTAGACCTATGTTGCAAAAAAAATAGCTGCTCGATCCGCTGCAGCCCACGAAATTCCACGAGTTCTGGTGGATCAGGACAGAGAATTGGGGGGAATCATCGATGGGAACGACGGAAGCGATTGTTAGTTTCGTAACTCAGACAACGTCCGAAGATATTCCAGCAGAGGTTTTCAAGCACGCCAAGCGGCACGTCATCGATACTTTAGGTGTGGCGATCGGTGCTACTTTAGAACCTTTGGCAGAAAATCTTGCGGCAGTCATCGCCGGTCAGAGGCAGGGCGAGACGGTCTTGTGGAACGGCAGGGGCAGAACCACGGCTCTAGAAGCGGCTTGGGTGAACGGAACCTTGGCACATGCGCTGGATTTCGATGATGGAGGAGTTGCATTAACCCCGATGCACCCATCATCGCCTGTTCTTGCCGCTGTTTGGGCGATGTGTGAAAGTCAAAACCTCTCTGGAAAGGATGCCCTTACAGCATACATCATCGGGCTGGAAGTGGAATGTAAAATCGCCAGCGCGATATCGCTTTCTCATTACGACCACGGCTGGCACGCGACTTCGGTGATCGGTGTCTTGGGTGCGGTGGCGGCTACCAGCTGGCTTGCGCGACTCAACGCCGATCAGACACGCAACGCCATAGGAATTGCCGCTTCTCTGGCGGGGGGACTGCAGGCCAATTTCGGTACGATGACCAAGCCGTTGCACGCCGGCATAGCCTGCCGCAACGGTCTGGTGGCGACACTTTTAGCCAAGGCAGGCTGGACCGCCAATCCGGCGATCTTGGAGACCGACAACGGCTTTTTTAAAGTTTATGGCTGCGGCAAGATCAAAGATTTGAACAACTTTGGTAAACCATTTCACTTTTTATCGCCGGGAGTCTCACTGAAGCGCTTCCCCACTTGCTCCGCTACGCATCTCGGCATCGAAGCTATTTTGGCGCTCAGGCACGACCATGCACTCACTGCTGATCAGGTAGAAAGTGTCGAATGCGGTGTCCACGCCCTATCGTTGCAGGCGCTGCGGCAAGAGCTCGAGGTACGAACCGCCGAAGAAGCTCGCTTTAGCCTCCACTTTGCCGCGGCTATGGTTCTCCTGGAGGGATCCGTCGAACTAAAGCATTTTTCTCAAGCGACTTTTAGAAGGGACGACGTCCGCGCGCTGATGAGGAAAGTCCGGGTTTACCTCCATCCAGAATTGAGCGATCTGGAATCAAAAAAGAGCAATTTTGCCGACGTAACCGTGGGTCGCAAGGACGGCAGCTCCATTTCGAAGAGGGAGACCCACATCCGCGGCAGAGCTCCGCTGTTTCTGGACGACTCTGACGTGGATGCCAAGTTCTGCGGCTGCGTTGAGCCGGTTCTTGGGAGAAACAACTGCCAAGCGCTTCTAGAAAACCTTCACGGTCTCGAATCACTAGGGGAGCTGAAATCGCTGTTTCCGGCTGCCTACGGTGTGCCATCCTATTCAGCCGGAAGTTCTGCTATAGGCTAAATCTAATCGGAGGTACGTGAATGGATGTTACAAAAACGCTGGAAACGGATGTGCTAGTGGTTGGCGCAGGCAATGCCGCTTCGGTGGCAGCGCTTGCTGCCCATGACCTAGGGGCCAAGGTTCTACTCTTGGAGCGGGCGCCGAAGGAACGTCGCGGCGGCAATTCTGCTTTTTCCGGAGGTCTCTTTCGCTTCGCGTTTCACGACTTCGAGCAGTTAAAGAGCATTGTCCATGAAACCGCCGGTGCGGAATTTAGAAACGTGGAAGTGGAGCCCTATCCGAAGGATCGTTTCTACGGCGACCTCATGCGGGTTACGGACGGCCTGGCAGATCCTGTGCTCACCGAACTGCTCGTGGAGAGATCCCAAGACGTCGTTACCTGGATGGCACAGCACGGCGTAGTCTGGGAATTGCACATGAGTCATTGCGCCCGAGTCAAAAACAAGCTGATATGGCGCACCGGAACCATTCCCGTCGCCGCGCGCGAGGGTGGCAAGGGACTTATGGAGATGCATTTTGCCACCGTGGAAAAACGCGGCCTCGAGGTGATGTACTCCGCCCGCGCTCTGGAGTTGCTGGTGGATCAGAGCGGCGCCGTCGAGGGAATCTTAGTCGCATCGCCGGCGGGAAGACAGAAGATCATGACCAAGGCAATGATCCTCGCCTGCGGCGGCTTTGAGGCGAATCCGGAAATGCGGGCGCGTTACCTCGGACAGAACTGGGATCTGGTCAAAGTGCGGGGCACTCGCTACAACACCGGCGACGGCATCCGCATGGCTTTGGATGTCGGCGCGCTGGCGTTTGGTCACTGGAGCGGTTGCCACGCCTCCGTCATCGATGCCGACGGTGCTAACGTTGAAGCGGCGACGGATGAGAGCACGCGCTATTCATACCCCTATGGCATCATGATCAACTCGCAGGGAGAGCGATTTGTCGATGAGGGCGAAGACTTTCAGGTATACACCTACGCCAAGATCGGTAGAACCATCCTCGCCCAGCCGGGTCATATCGCCTATCAGGTTTTTGACCAGAAGACAGTGCCGCTCCTGCGCAGCCAATATTTGCAAAGCCGGCCGGTTATCGCGAATTCGGTGGAGCAGTTGGCAGCCGATCTCGGCATCGACACGAGTCGACTCCGTCGCACTTTCGAAGAATTCAACCGATCGGTTAATTCTGCAGAGTTTGATTTCTCAAAAAAAGATGGAAAATCTACCGTCGGCATTAATCCGCCCAAATCCAACTGGGCTTGCCCGCTGGACTCTCCTCCCTTCCACGCTTACGCCGTCGCATGCGGCATCACCTTCACGTACGGGGGGTTGTGGATCGATCCAAAATGCCGGGTGTTATCCAGCGATGAAACACCGATTCCCGGACTCTGGGCGGCGGGGGAGCTGACCGGCGGCTTTTTCTATCATAACTACCCGAGCGGCTCCGGGTTAATGCGTGGCTCGATTACCGGGCACATCGCCGGCACGGAAGCCGCAAAGTATATAAGGGGACAGTAGTAATGGTTTCAGGTTTCGGGTTTCAGGAACTCGCAATACGGTAGGATTACCATAGTGGTAGAGGTGCGAGAAATGACAAAGAACCAGAAATTCAGTCTCCTTACCGCCATCATAGTGATCCTGGAACTTTTTGCATTCAGCTATGACTTTGCGTCGGCGCAGCAGCGCCGCAAAATTCTGGTCGCGTACGTCGCCCCCGGCATCACTCAAGCCATACCGTGGATTACGAAGCAAGCCGGGCTTTTTGCCAAGCACGGCATCGATGCCGATGTTATTTTGCTCACCGGCAGTCCCCGAATAATTCAAACGCTCATCGCGGGAGACATTGACTACGCGATTGGCGGAACGTCATCGGTTTTGCGCGCGCGGATGCGTGGGGCCGATCCGATTATTTTGGCAACCACCACGAACTATTCCAGCCAGCAGGTCCTGCTTCGTCCCGAATCGCCTCTCCAACGTTTGCAAGACTTGAAAGGCAAAACCGTTGGTGTCACACAGTATGGCTCGCAAGGGGACACGTTTCTTAGAGATGCCTTGAAAAAAACCGGACTCAAACCGGACGCTGAAGTCAACATCCTTCAGATGGGCGGAATTCCTCAGGTGGGGTCCGCTCTCATGGCTGGAAAAATCGACGCCGGAGTTACCGGTGAGTCCGGGCTCCTCCTGATCCACCAAGGTCGAGCGAAGCCTCTCCCAGGAGGAAGCGCCAAGGAACTCAAGCTGCCTGGCTCGGGCGCCACGCTCAGTGCGACGCAGCGCCATATCGGTCGCGACCGGGAAGGAGTTATGAGGTTCTTGCGAGCTTATGTTGAAGGCGTTCATTACTATAGAACCAACCGCGAAGGCGCGCTGCGGGCGCTGCACAAGTACTTTCGTGGAGCCACCGCAGATCAGGTTGCTTTCCTGTACGACAACCAACGCGAGGTTTTTGATCCCTTGCCGCTTCCCAGCGACGAAGCGATTCAGGGTGAACTGGATCGTGAAACCGACCCGAAGGCAAAGACGCTGAAGGCCGCCGATTTCATGGACTTAAGTTTTTTGCGTGAGATCGACAAGAGTGGATTTCTGGCAGAGCTCTACGGAAAGGGATCGAGTCCCAACCGCTGACGTTGACGCGAAGCGCGCGATAGAACTCACCGCGGAGACGCGGAGGACGCAGAGTAAAAAAGTTCTTGATAAAAAACACTCCGATCTCTGCGAACTCTGTGCCTCTGTGGTGAAATTGGTTTTTTCTTTGTGGTTAATTCTTTTATGAGTGGCAATGGCGTGATGCGCTTCGGTCTCAACTTCTTTCCCTCGTTTCGCTTGCAGGACATGTCCACGGCGGATTACTACGCCTCGGCACTGCGACTGTCGGAACGCGCTGATGAGTTGGGATTCACATCAATAAAAACCGTCGAGCACTACTTCCACGATTACGGCGGTCACAGTCCGAATCCAATCGTCCTGTTGTCGGCCATCGCGGCCCGCACACGACGCATCCGGCTGATCACCGGCGCTGTGATACCCGCCTTCAACCATCCCATCAAGCTCGCCGGCGAGCTCGCGATGCTCGATAACATCACCAACGGCAGGCTCGATGCAGGATTTGGACGCGCCTTCATCCCAAAGGAGTTCGACGTCTTCGGCGTGAGCATGGAAGAGAGCCGAGCGCGTTTCGAAGAAGGCATTGACATCATCACCAGGCTTTGGACCGAGGAGCGGGTCTCTTATCAGGGGAAATTTCACGGGTTTCGCGACGTCCGCCTCATGCCACGGCCGGTGCAACAGCCTCATCCGCCGATCTGGATCGCTGCAGTCGCATCGAAGGAATCGTTCATCTGGGCGGGGCGCCATGGCTACCACGTCATGATCGTTCCGTTCGCCAGCAATCTCGATCTCGTCCGCGATTTGGTGCAGAGCTACCGCGATGCTTGGCGCGATGCCGGGTATCCCGCCGGCGCCGAGCAGATTCAATCCTCCCTCCACTGCTACATCGCCGAGACTCATCAGGAGGCCATGGAGGGCTTTAGACGCCCGGTGGAACGCTACATCGAAGTATTCGCCGAGGCCGTGTCGTCGTGGGCGGGGCAGCAATCAAGCCAATATGCCGGCTATAGTAAACTGGTGGATGCGATCAGTTCCCTCACCGCAGAAAAAATGATCGACAGTCAGACCGCCTTGGTCGGCACACCAGAAGAAGTGGTCGAGCAGGTGCAGTTTAACCGCGATCTGATCGGAGAACATGAGCCGTCGATGCAAATCAACTTCGGCGCGATCAAAGACCGCGAAGCGTTCAGGACTTTAGAGCTTTTTGCCGCCCACGTGCTGCCGCGGTTCCAGACGCCAGTTACACGAACACCGTGAGTGCTGGCTGGTACCAACGTTCAATCCAGTTGCGCCCGCGAGAAGATGTACGGTACTTTCTCGAGAATCCTTCACGATGCGACGGCGCGTTTAGGAGCCGCATCGACCAGATATTTGCGGAAAAAATCTAAAGTTCGCGGCCACGACAACTGATCCGCCTGAGCATGGTATCGACCGACATGATGTGGGTCCATGAAGGCGTGATTAGCGCTCGCGTAGCTGTAGAACTCATGCGCTTTCCCGTGCTTTGTAAGTTCAACATCAAGCTTGCGCATGTCATCTAGGGATGGATTCTTGTCTACCTCCCCGAAGTGGCCCTGAATCGGACAATGGATCTCAGCGGTTCGTTCGAACGGGGTCGGGCCGTCGCCCCACGCCATAAAAATACTGCCGCCATAATAGCTCACCGCGGCCTTAAACCGGGGACTGGCAGCGGCCATCAAGTAGGCCACCCGACCTCCCAAACAAAAACCCACGATACCTACTCTACCCGCATCAACCAGCCTAAGGCCGTTGAGAAAATCCAGCGTGGCGTTGACGTCGCTGATGATCGTGCGGTCGCGTAGCCGGCCACGACGCGTCGGTCCGTCGTCTTTGCAATCCGGACTATCGCGGTGATAGAGATCCGGCGTCACGCCGAAGTATCCAGCGGCGCCAATCCGCTCGGTCATCTCTTCCATGAATTTATCGACGCCGTTCTGGTGCTGGATCAGCACCACTGCCGGAAAGGGCCCGTCCCCATCGGGCCGGCTGACGCAGAGATTCATCGGACTGCCATCCACTTTGATCTGTTCAGGCTGTGATTTCATAACACCTCCTCGACAAATTTATCCTTCCGTGTAGCTTCATCGCCGCTCGATTGTCAACCGCAATACGTTGCGTTTCCTTCTTCTAAGGCCCAGCGGATCGAGGTCTTTGGCGACACAAATCAACCATCAATTCCTCAAACAATGCATCAAACGTTTCATCTATGTCCATTCTCCGGTCGCTGTTGCGCTTCTTTCGCTCAGATGGCCGTACCACTTCCAACGAAGAGTAGTCAAGCTTGAACAAATTTCCACAGTGTCTTGACAGCATTCTACGATCCGAAGTAACTGTACTCAGAACGAAACAAAATGTTTCTAACAGGAAGGCATCGTGACAGACGTTAATCAATCACCACCTCTCACTGGCTACCGGGTTTTGGATCTTGCCGGCCCTTTGGGCTTTCATTGCGCCAAACTCCTCGCCGACATGGGCGCCGACGTCGTGAAGATCGAACCGCCCGGCGGCGACGAAGCGCGACGAATTCCGCCATTCAAAGACGATTCACCGCATCCGGAGAAAAGCCTCTACTTTCTCCACTTCAACACCAACAAACGGGGCGTCACCCTCGATGTCGAAAAGCCCGATGGTCGCGCAATTCTCCTGGAGCTCGCTAAAAAGGCCGATGTCGTAATCGAAACCTATCGTCCAGCGCAACGAGAGGAGTTGCGCCTCGGTTATCAGGAGCTATGCGCCGGCAATCCCGGCCTCGTTCATGCGTCAATCACGCCCTTCGGCGAGACCGGCCCGTGGCGGGATTATAAAGCGAATGACATGGCGGGAATCGCGCTCGGGAATCTTCTCTATCTCGCCGGCGAACCGGGAGAACCACCGCTGCAACCTCCGGGGGAGATTGCTTATGGCATGGCCTCGACGTACGGCGCCTTCGGGATTGCAGTGGCACTCTACCATCGACTCGAAAGCGGTAGAGGTCAGCATATCGTGGTCTCGATGCACGAATGTGCGGGACACATCGCCGGTTACTTTATTCCCAATTACGGCTACAGCGGGGTGAAGCCGGCGCGCGCTTCTCGTAAGGGCGAAGAGACGGATCTTTACGATCCTTACCCGACGAAAAACGGTTACGCGCGCATCTTTATCATTCCGGTCGAGCAATGGCGCCGTCTAGTGGATTGGATGGGACGCCCGCCTTCCATTTCGGGACCTGAGTTCGAGAAGATGGCGTATCGACGCAAAAATCCCGAGATCGTGGTAGGGGCGATCGCGGAATTCTGTAGCCGTCACACCAAAGAAGAGCTCTACGAGGAAGGCCAGAAGCGCCGCATCGCGGTTACGCCCATCAACACCGTCGGCGAGTTCATGAACAGCGCGCAGGTAAAGGCCCGCGAGACATTCATCGACATGGAACATCCCGTTATCGGCAAATATTTGCAATTCGGTCCCGTGCCGCGGCTCAGCGAGTCTCCCGGACGGATTGCGCGCACCGCGCCGCTGATCGGCGAGCATAACCAGGAAATCTATTGCGGCGAACTGGGGATGAACAAAGATGATCTCGTCGCCTTGCGCTCGAGTGGAGTAATCTAGTTGAAGAATGGTTCAAACCGTTCAAGCCGTTCAAACTGTTCAAACCCCTTCCTTATTCCTCCCCCGCGTCGCGGGGGAGGAAAGAGGTGGGGGCTTGAACCGAGCGCAGTGGTTGAACGGAGCGAAGCGATTGAACGAATTGAACAGGTTTAAGGCGATTTTATGAGCAAATTTCCCCTAGAAGGAATCCGCGTCGTGGAACTGACCACCGGCGCCGCAGGCCCGACGGTGGCGCGCGTGCTTTGCGAGTTTGGCGCCGAAGTGATTCGCTGTGAAACGCGTTTGCGTGGCGACGGTCACCGCGGCGAAGATCCCGCCAAGTGGAATAAGAATCCGGATTTCATGAAGCTCCAGCGCGGCAAGAAATCTTTTACTGTGAACATGCAGACTGACAAGGGCCGGCGCCTCGTTAGAGAGTTGATCAAAATCTCCGATGTGCTGGTGGAGAATTACGGTCTGGGGATTCTGGAAAAGTGGGGACTCGATTGGCCGCAACTCAAAGAAATCAACCCCACTTGTATTTTGATCCGGGTCAAAGGCATGGGCTGCAGCGGACCGCATGCCGCCGATCTGACTTATGGTCCGAACGTTGGCAACACCATGGCGACGACATACCTGTGGAACTATGCCGACGCAACTACGGCTACGGCGGAGCCGCGAACCCAGCATCCCGACTTCATGGGCGGAGTCACGGGCGCTTTCGGCGTCGTATTGGCGCTTATCCAGCGGAAGAAAACCGGACGCGGCCAATGGATCGACAGCGCGCAGGTCGAGATCGGCGCATCGCTGCTCGGTCCGAAATATTTGGAATATTCCGTCAATCATCGGGAACCGAAACCAGAGGGAAATCGCAGCTTGGTGGCGGCGCCGTACGGTCCTTACCAGTGCAAGGGTAACGACCGCTGGTGCGTCATCGCCGTTTATACACAAGACGAATGGGAGCGCTTGTCGGCTCTATTGCAAAAATCGGGGCTCAAAGCAGACGATAAATTTGCTACCCATCTCGGACGAATCCGCCACAAAGACGAACTGGACAAGTGGATCACGGGTTGGACCCTGCAACATGACCCGTACGACGTGATGAACATGGTGCAGGGAGCCGGCGTCTGCGCGGCCGTCGTGCAAGACGTCGAAGACCAGTTCAAGCGCGACGTTCAATACGCAGCCACCGGCTTCTTAGTAAATATGACGGAGCCCGAAGCCGGCGGCGTGGTAACTGAAAACGTTCCGATGCTTTTGTCTGAGACACCAGGAAAAGTGCGCGGCCTGGCTCCCCTTATGGGCCAGCACACGCACGAAATCGCGCGCGAGCTTTTGGGGCTCACCGACAAGGAGATCGCCGTCCTCGAAGATGAGAAAGTGCTGTACTAGAAAAACTGCTAACTGAATTAAGGAGGAACCATGTCCGAACCAGAACCCCTATGTATTTATGAGAAGCGCGATCCTCACATCGCGATTATCCGTTTGAATCGTCCAGAGAAAAAGAACGCCATCAGTCGCGATCTTTACTGGGCGCTCGACGAAGCGTGGCAGAAAGCGAAGGCTGACGACGAGGTTTGGTCGATTATCCTTACCGGCAGCGGGGACGCTTTTTGCGCTGGCGGCGATCTGAAAGAAAACCTCGCGTTTGCAAAAGGCGAGATGAAGGGCCCGCGCTCCGGTCCGAGGCCCTACTCCAATACCCGCTCCCTGCAAATGCACAAACCCATCATAGCCGCCATTAACGGCTACGCGGTCGGCGGCGGTTTTGGGCTGTCGCTCGCGTGCCACATCCGCTACTGTGTTCCAGCATCTAAGTTCGGCTGCTCAGAGGTGCGCTGGTCGCATATGGCGGCGTGGCCGAGCTATGTTTGCCAATTGCCAACAGGCTGGGCTTACTGGTTTGCGCTATCCGGCCAGATGATTGACGCGGATACGGCCTTTCGGCTGGGGATTGTGCAGAAGATCTGCGCACCGGAAAAGCTGATGGACGATTGCATCGAGCTCTGCACGACGATCAACCGCAACGGCCGCCTCATCGCCGCGCATACCGTGGAATATATCGAGGACAAGTTATTGTACGAAATTCAGGGGTGGGAAAAGGGTTTTGAGGTCCATCGAGAATTTTATGCGCACCTGCGGCAAAGCAAAGACTACGATGAAGGATCCGCAGCCTTCTCCCAGCGGCGTAAACCGGAATTCTCGCAAGAATACTACGACGGCAAAACCAAGCCGCCGGGAGTTCCATAAACTGTCAAGTTGTTCGCCCCTCTTGATTTTCGTTGAATCACGCTTGAACGATTTGACCGTTCCACAAGGCCGTTCAATTCGTTCAAAAAGTTCAAGTCGTTCAAGCCGTGATAGAAAAAGCACGGGAGTCTTCGCGTGAATAGTGTCGACGCCTTTACCGCCGAAGTAATTCGTAGCGCAATGGTCGCGATCACCGGCGAGATGAAGACCAATCTGATGCGCACGGCGTACCACACGATTATATACGAAGCCGAGGACTTCACCGTCGGGCTTTTCGACGCCGACGGCAACACGATTTCCATCGGCCTGGGGTTGCCGATGTTCATCCGCGGCCTCTCCGACTCGATCAAATCGAAGATCGCTTTCTGGGGCAAGGAAAACATCGAACCGGGCGACATTTTGCTCACCAATGATAGTTACACTATGGGCAGCCATCTCAATCACCTGATTTTTACCTTGCCGGTTTTCAACGATGGAGAGTTGATTGCGTTTTCCTGTTCGATGGCGCACTGGCAGGATATCGGCGGGCAACTGGGTGGCGTGACGCGGGATATCTTCTCCGAAGGGCTGCAGATCCCATTCGTAAAAATCTTCCGCGCCGGCAAGGAAAACCCCGAGATCACCTCGATCATCCGCGCCAACGTGCGTGTGCCGGAGCGCGCGATGGGTGATATGCGCGCGCAGTTGGCGTCGATCCGAACCGGCGAGCGGCGGTTGTTACAATTGCTCAAGCGCTACGGCAACCAGGCATTCAAAGAGAGCATTCGCCTGGTTTACGACCAGAGCGAGAAACTGGCGCGCGCAGCTGTGGCTCAGATCCCCGACGGCGTTTATGAGGCTGAGTCGTTTATGGACGACGACGGCGTCAATCTCGGCAGGCACATTCCGATCAAGGTCCGCGTCGAAGTTCGCGGCAACGAGATGACCATCGACTTGAGCAACGTTAGCCCGCAGGTAGCGGGTTTCTACAATTCCGGACCTACCGCGGGACGCTCTGCCGCCGAAGTCGTTTTCAAATGCGTCACCGCGCCGCTGCTGTTGCCGATCAACGAGGGATCGTTCCGACCGCTGAAAATCATTCTGCCGCCGGGCCGCGTGGTGAGCGCGACGAAGCCTGCGCCGGTGCGGGTCTGGATGACCGTGCCGATGACCGTCTGCGACACGCTCTTTAGAGCGCTGGCGCCCGCCTGTGCCGACCGCACTATCGCCGGCCATTACGCCGATCTCTGCACGGTTAACCCGCACGGCTTCGACACCGAGACCGGACGCTTTTTCTGGTCGCATATCGGTCACCCGGGCGGAGGCTGGGGCGCGAAGCACGACGAGGACGGGGTGAACGCAACGGTTTGCCTCAATGACGGCGATACCCATAACGCGCCGGTGGAAGCCACCGAAGCTAAAAATCCCGTCATCGTCGAACATCGCGCGCTACGGCAAGACTCTGGGGGCGCGGGAAAATTTCGCGGCGGCCTGGGTGTCTCTAACGAAGTGCGCATGCGCAGGCCGGCGACGATTCACGCGCACGTGGAACGCACAGTTTGCGCGCCGTGGGGCCTCCACGGCGGCAAGGACGCGCTGGCCAACCGAATTTTTATCACGCGCGAAGATGGCAAGGTTGATCAATTCCCGACTGGCAAAATCAAACCTACCGAGATTGACAAGGACGATGGCTTTACGGTCGAGACCGCCGGCGGCGGCGGATTTTGGAATCCGCTTGAGCGCCCTGCTGAGCGCGTACTCGCCGACGTGCGCTCGGGGTACATATCCTTGGCATCGGCCCGACGTGACTACGGCGTGGTGATTCACCAGCAGGGTCGCCGTTTCGAGCTTGATGTCGAGTCGACCGCAAAGCTGCGTCGACAGATGGTATCCCCGATAACCTCTTGAAGCATTGAAACGGCTTGACGACTGGAACGATTGAAACTATTGGAACCAAGGCAACCGCTTCAATGGTTGCAAAAATTGCAGTTGTTCCAATCGTTCGAGATGAGATGCGAAAGATGCGGACTGGAATGGGATGAGAGATGAGTAGAGTCGATGCTTTTACGGCTGAGGTCATCCGGAGCGCGGTGGTGGCGATCACGGCGGAGATGAAAACTAATCTCCAGCGCACCGCGTATAACCAGATTATTTATGAGGCGGAGGACTTCACCGTCGGGCTTTTCGACACCGACGGCAACACGATTTCCATCGGTTTGGGATTGCCGATGTTTATCCGTGGCCTCTCGGATGCGATCAAAGCGAAGATCGCGTTTTGGGGCAAAGAAAACATTGAGCCGGGGGACATTCTCCTAACCAACGACGGCTATGTGATGGGGAGCCACTTGAATCACATGATCTTCACCGTGCCGGTGTTCAACGATGGTGAGCTCGTGGCTTTCTCTTCGTCGATGGCCCATTGACCGGACGTCGGCGGCGTCCTGGGCGGGATTACCCGCGACATCTATTCTGAAGGCATTCAGATTCCCTTCGTCAAGATCTTCAAGGCCGGTCGCCAGGACCCCGAGATCACCTCGATCATCCGCGCCAACGTGCGTCTGCCCGAGCGCGCCATGGGTGACTTCCGCGCTCAGATCGCTTCCATCCGCACCGGCGAGCGGCGACTGCTGCAGCTCCTCCAACGTTACGGCAATGAGGCTTTCAAAGAGAGCATCGCGCTGGTCTTTCAACAGAGCGAACGTCTCGCCCGGGCAGCCGTCCGGGAGATTCCGGATGGCGTTTACGAGGCTGAATCGTTCATGGACGACGACGGCGTCAACATCGGCAAGCACATCCCGGTCAAAGTCCGCGTCGAGGTACGTGGCGACGAAATGACTGTTGACCTAAGCGCCGTTGCAGCTCAGGTGGCGGGCTTCTTCAACTCCGGGCCGACGGCGGGCCGCTCAGCCGTGCAGGTCGCATTCAAATGCCTGACCACACCGCTGCTTCTGCCGATCAACGACGGCGCGCTCAGCCCGGTCAAGGTCGTGCTCCCTCCCGGCCGCGTGGTGAGCGCTACCAAGGCGGCGTCGCTGCGCGCGTGGATGACTATTCCGATGACCGTGGTCGATACGATTTTCAAAGCGCTCGCGACCGCCTGTCCCGAGCGCGTCACCGCAGGACACCATGCTGACCTCAGCTCTGCCTACGCCTATGGTTTCATCGATCCCAGCGGACGTATCTACCTGGCGCGTAGTGGCAACGTCGGTTCGGGCAACGGCGGTGGCTGGGGTGCCAAGCTGGGCGAGGACGGCATGCCCGCCACCGTGTGTATCAACGACGGTGACACGCACAACCGGCCGGTAGAAGCCCTCGAGGCAAAATCGTCCGCAGTCATCGTCCGGCGCGAGCTATGGCAAGACTCCGGTGGTGCAGGCAAATGGCGTGGCGGCCTGGGCTTGCGCTCGGAAATCCGAGTGCTCAATCCGGCCATGTACCAATCTCGAATCGAGAGGACTATCTGTGCCCCTTGGGGCCTGCTGGGCGGGAAGGATGGTCTCGCCAACCGCGTCGGCGTGATTCGCGCCGATGGTATGATTGAGAGATTTCCTACGGGCAAGGTGAATCCGTTACGGCTTGAGAAGGGAGAAGGCTTTATTACCGAGATGGGTGGCGGCGGCGGATTCGGCGATCCGCTGGAGCGCGAACCCGAGCGCGTGCTCGCCGATGTGCGATCCGGGTACGTCTCGATTGAAGCTGCCGCGCGCGACTACGGTGTCATTGTCCATCAACGAGGGCGCCACTTCGAGCTCGACGCGGAGGCGACGGCGACGCTACGTCAAGGCCGCGATCAAGTCTGAGTGACTCGCGCAAAATATCGGAAGCAACAATATCGAAACTCGAAATCCGAAATTCGAAACAATTTCAAATGACCCAAAGAGAAACCACGCAATCCCAACCACGAAGCTCGAAGCAAATTCAAAATGATGAAAAACAATTACAACGCTCCAAACGGGACGAATCGAATTCACTGTTTTAGATTTTCTTTTTTGAATTCATTTTGGCATCGGTTTGTTTCGGATTTCGTGCTTCGAATTTCGAATTTTAATTCAGATTGAGAGGTGACTTATGAAACAGCTAACAGCCAACGTGTTCGCGGAAACCGGGCTCAAGGGCGCCAATCACGGCCTCGTGATGACTTCGGACGGCATCGTTTTGATCGACACGCCGCACAAGCCCAGCGATGCTGTGCGGCTGAGAGGAGAGATCGAGCGGCGCGGCCGGCTCCGCTACATCATCAACACAGAGCCTCACGGTGACCACTGGACGGGGAATGCGTTCTTCGATGTCCCTGTGGTCGCGCACGAAGGAGTGAGATCCCGCATCCTGGGCACTGATTTAGCCGCGCATGTCGCGCGCGTGGCCTCCTTCGGACCGGATGAGCCCAAACTTCTGGAAAACTATAAACCCAATGCGCCGGTGATCACATTTCAGAGCGAAATGACCTTGCACGTGGGCAACCACACTTTTCATATGATTCACATGCCGGGCCATACGCCGTATCAAGCCGCAGTGATCGTCGTGGAAGAAGGCGTTGTCTTCACCAGCGACAATATTTTCTGCAAGGTGCAGACCTGGTTGCAGGAAGCCAATCCAGACCATTGGCTGAAAGCCCTTGAATCGCTGCGGTCACTGCGCGAGGAGACCTTTGTCCCCGGCCACGGGCCGGTGTGCGACAAGGGTTATTTGAACGAGCAAGGCTCGTTCATTCAAGAATGGGTCGAGTACGTGCGGGGCGGCGTCGAGCGCGGGATGACCAAAGAAGAATCCGTCGCCAACCTCACGGCGATGACCGAAAGATATCCGATGGACGTTGGCCAGGACGGCATGTCACCCCACGTGATGCGCCTGAATGTCGCCAACCTTTACGACTATTTGACGAGGGCGGGAATTCACAAGGGAGGCTAACATTCTTGGATTGCCGTTTTTGGATTCAATACCCCGATTTCCTCTCATTCTGGGAGAGCATTGGGTGAGGGCATACGAGCGGTTAGCAGCGAAAAGGGGAGACCTATGAGCAAGAAAATCATTTGCCTCGCTCTAAGCGCTTTGCTCTTTGCGCTTAGCTTCGCCGCCGAGGCGCAACAGCCGGCGAATGTCCCGCGGATAGGATATCTAACTGCTTCCTCCCTTTCAGCTATATCGACCCGTACCGAAGCATTCCGGCAGGGTCTGCGCGAGTTTGGGTACGTGGAAGGGAAAAACATCGTTATTGAGTGGCGATCCGCAGAAGGGAAACCGGATCGCCTCCCTGCGGTTGCGACCGAGCTAGTGCGCCTCAAGGTAGACGTCATCGTCACGAGTGGTCCGACCGTAACCGGTGCCGTTAAGCAAGCAACTTCTACGATTCCCATTGTCATGGCGCAGGATATCGATCCTGTCGGCCTTGGGTTTGTCGCCAGCCTTGCGCGACCAGGTGGGAACATTACAGGATTGACAACCCTTTCCCCGGAGATAAGCGGAAAGCAACTGGAGCTTTTGAAGGAGATCGTTCCCAGACTTTCCCGCGTGAGCGTCATTGGAAATTCGACCGTCCCTGGCGGCGCACAGGAGCTAAAAGAGACAGAAGTCGCCGCAGGGGCGTTCGGGGTTCAACTTCAATACTTCGACGTGCGAGGTCCCGCGGATATTGAGACTGCGTTCCAAGCCGCAAAGAAGGGGCGTGCTGACGCGCTCCTTGTGCTGGGGAACCCCGTCCTCAATGCTCACCGGAAACAAGTTGTGGACCTTGCGGTCAAGAACCAGCTCCCAGCGACATATACCAGGCCCGAGTTTGTGGAAGCTGGCGGGCTAATGACCTACGTCGCGAGCTATAACGACTTATTTCGTCGTGCCGCCACTTTTGTGGACAAGATCCTAAAAGGCCGCAAGCCCGCAGACCTGCCAGTAGAGCAGCCGACGAAGTTCGAGTTCATCGTCAATCTGAAAGCAGCCAAGCAGATTGGCCTGACAATTCCGCCGAACGTGCTGGCGCGAGCGGACAAGGTGATCAGATAGGGTGAGCAGCGGGCGGAAAGCAGTGAACAGGAAAAACAAGAGGTTAACAATGATTAGAAAGCTTAATGTCCGCTTATTGCTTGTTGTCCTTCTGTTTACTGTTTCTCTGGCGGAGGCGCAGCAGCCAGCGAAAGTTCCACGGATCGGCGTTCTTGGTGCGAGCCCCCTTTCGGCCAACCTCGCGCGCATCAAGGCGTTTCGCGAGGGTCTGAGCGAGCTCGGGTACGTAGAGGGGAAAAGCATTGCCATCGAGTGGCGATTTATAGACGGCAAACCGAACCAGTTACCAGCTCTTGCCGTTGAGCTGACACGTCTGAAGGTTGACGTTCTAGTCGCGTTTGGTCCGACGTCGACCCAGGCTGCCAAAGAAGCGACAAACACGATTCCCATCGTCATGGCGCAAGTCAACGATCCCGTTGGTGCAGGATTCGTAGCTAGCCTCGCCCGGCCTGGCGGCAACATCACCGGTCTTTCAATTATGGCTCCTGAGTTAAGCGGAAAACAATTGGAGCTTCTGAAAGAGGTCGTTCCTAAGCTCTCCCGCGTCGCCGTCTTCGGGACGTCGACCGAACCAGGCAACACACAGTCGGTGAAAGAGACAGAACTCGCGGCCAAGACGCTTGGAGTTCAGCTCCAATACCTAGACGTAGAAAATCCCAAGGATGTCGATATTGCATTCCGAAACGCGGTCAGGGGGCGGGCTCACGCAATCATTTTCCTACAGAGCCCCGTCTTCAGTTCTCGGCGAAAACCACTTGCGGAACTTGCAGTAAAGAATCGGCTCCCCGCGGTGTACCCGCAGACCGACTACATCGATGCTGGTGGCCTGATGTTTTACGGCCCAAGCATGAGCGACTTGTTCCACCGCACAGCGACCTACGTCGACAAGATTCTGAAAGGCGCAAAGCCCGCCGATCTCCCTGTGGAGCAGCCGAAGAAGTTTGAGTTCATCATTAATCTCAAAGCGGCGAAGCAGATCGGATTGACAATACCTCCGAACGTCTTAGCCAGAGCAGATCGAGTTATCCGATGATCCAAAATCGAAAATCGAAAATCCAAAATCTAAAATCGGAGGGTTTCGCCGAACGTATTGACCTGGGCAGATAAGGTTAGTAAGTAGGCGAGCGGCGCGAGGCAACAGTACAAACATCGGTTGAGGAGAAAAGACATGAAACACAACTCGTTGATTCGACATCCAGGTTTTTCCTCCGAATATCGAAACTGGATGGTGTGGCTCCTTGCCCTCTTTATCGCGTTCGCAATGTGTGGAGCTACGCAGGCACAGCCAACGAAAAAAAACGTGCGGATCGGCTTTCTAGCACAGGTTTCATCCTCTGCGATTTCGGCGCGAATCGATGCGTTTCGTCAAGGTCTGCGTGATCTTGGGTACGTGGAGGGACAAAACCTGAAGATCGAATGGCGCGATGCCAGCGGGGATGCGCATCGCCTGGACGGGCTGGCCATGGAGCTCGTGCGTATGAATGTGGACGTCATCGTGACGGCCGGTCCAACTGCGACGCACGCAGCCAAGGAAGCCACCGTCACGATTCCCATTGTGATGGGGTTCGATAATGACCCCGTCGCCTCGGGATTCGTTGCGAGCCTGGCCCGGCCCGGTGGCAATATTACCGGGCTAGCCGCCCTCTCTCCAGAGCTAAGTGGCAAAAGACTGGAACTGCTAAAAGAAATCGCTCCCAGACTCACCCGCGTCGCGACACTGGGGACTTCCACCGAACCGGGCAATGCGCTAATCCTGAGCGCAACCGAACTCGCCGCAAAAGCGTTAGGGATAGACCTCAAATCCCTCGACGTGAAGGCGCCCAAAGATGTCGAAACGGCCTTGCGGGAGGCAACCAAGGGACGCGCTGAAGCGGTGCTCGTGCTGCAAAGTCCCGTGGTCAATTTTAAGCGACTTGAGATTGTCGAATACGCTGCCAAGAACCGGATGCTAGGCATGTACCCACTGTCCGAATTTGTCGAGTCCGGCGGACTGGTCTCCTACGCGCCGAGATTTATTGAGTTATTTCGGCGTGCGGCGACTTATGTCGACAAGATATTGAAAGGCGCCAAGCCCGCCGATTTGCCAATCGAGCAACCGACGAAGTTCGAGTTGATTATCAATCTCAAGGCCGCCAAGCAGATCGGTTTGACGATCCCGCCGAATGTGCTCGCGCGTGCGGATAGAGTCATCAAATGACAGTAAGCAGTGAGCGGAAAGCAGGAAAAATAAGAGGAGTTAAACAATGATCAAAGGGTTTAATGTCAGCTTACTGCTTACTGTTCTTGTGCTCACTGTTTATCCTGCCGAAGCCCAGCATCCGGCGAAATTACCCCGGATAGGATTTGTAACTGCCGGCTCCGCTTCTACAATTGCGGCTCGCATCGAGGCCTTGCGGCAGGGGCTGCGGGACCTTGGTTATATAGAAGACAAGAACATTATTATTGAATGGCGTTTTGCGGAGGGGAAAGTGGATCGCCTTCCGGCGCTCGTGGCGGAATTAGTCCGCCTCAAGGTCGACGTGCTTCTATCTGCGGGAGCAGCCGTTACCGGTCCTGCCAAGAACGCGACCAGAACAATACCCATCGTCATGGCTCAGGATACCGACCCCGTTGGAAACGGGTTCGTCGCCAGCCTTGCGCAACCTGGCGGGAATATTACCGGACTATCCTCCTATTCAGCGGAGTTAAACGGCAAACGAGTGGAGCTTCTTAGGGAGATCGTACCTAAACTTTCCCGCTTGGCCGTAATCGGACAGTCAACCTATCCAGGGAACTCCCAATCTTTGAAAGAAACGAAACTTGCCGCAGAAGGGCTGAAGTTACAGCTCCAATACCTGGATGTTTTGGATCCTAAGGATATCGAGAATGCGTTTCGCGAAGCGAGAAAGACGCGCGCCGGTGGAGCCCTCGTGCTGCAGAACAATGTCCTCAATTCTAAGCGAAAGGAAACTGCTGATCTCGCAACAAAAAACCGGCTGCCGACGATCTACTACGCGCCAGAATTTTTGGACAGCGGAGGGTTGATAAGTTACGCGGCGAGCATCAACGATTTATACAGACGCGCCGCTACTTACGTGGATAAGATCCTGAAAGGCGCGAAAGCAGCCGATTTGCCAGTGGAGCAACCGACTAAGTTCGAGTTCATCATCAATCTGAAAGCCGCCAAGCAGATTGGATTAACAATACCGCCGAACGTCTTAGCCAGAGCTGACAAAGTAATCCGATGATCCAGAATCTAAAATCGAAAATCCAAAATCGAAAATGGGTGGGGCTATCGGTCATCGCTTTCGTGCTCGTGATAGGTGGGGCTGTGGCACAGGCGCAGCAACCAGCGAAAATCCCCCGGATAGGATTCCTAAGTGCTTCGTCCGCTGCGGCTTTGTCCGCCCGCACTGAAGCACTCCGCCAGGGTCTGCGCGAACTTGGATATGCGGAGGGGAAAAACATTGTCATTGAGCGGCGACACGGAGAAGGAAAACTCGATCGGCTCCCCGAGCTCGCAGCAGAGCTAGTGGGGCTCAATGTTGACGTCCTTGTCACTAGTGGTCCAACGGCAACCCGTCCCGCTAAAGAAGCGACATCTACGATTCCCATTGTCATGACGTTTGACGATGACCCAGTCGGCAGCGGTTTTGTGGCCAGTCTTGCCCGGTCCGGCGGAAATATCACAGGATTATCGACGTTCGCCCCAGAACTAAGCGGAAAACGACTCGAAATTCTAAGAGAAGTCGTTCCTAAGCTCTCCAACGTGGCCATTCTTGGGACGTCGACTGCTCAATAACTACCTGTCCCACGCTCAACGCAATAATCACCAGCAGGATCCCTAACGTTTCGAAAACACCGGCCATCAAAAACCAGCCCATCGATTGCCGGTTCCAAATCGGCTGCTCGCCCTTGGTCGGCAAAACGACGTAACTTGCCAACCACGGCAGCGCGACAATCCCAATGATGGCCGCAAGATAGAGCGGCTCGTTGGCGAGATTCAAAGCATAGCGTCGCAGCGGATGGCTAATACCAGCTAAGAAAGCGGCGTCCAACGGATAGCCGAGATGCCACCAGCGAAATGAGGCTCGCTGAATTTCGGGCTGCCAGGAAATCAAGATTATCCCCGCCACGATGAGGAGCGTTCCAACGACCACTGGAAAACTGACCTGTTCCCCAAGAAACAGAATCGCAAGCCGGTGCTGAAAAGAGGATGAGCGCTCCGCAAAGTTGTCCCGCGCGACGCGCCGACGTAAAAAATTCCAGCATAGGTGAACAGCCGGATAATAGGTTGAAGCGTCCCGGTGAGAGCGAAGAGAAAGAGCACCCACCAAGCTACCGAAGGAACCCCGCCCGTCAGAAGCACCGCCGCCCAGAGAGTAGCCGCATGCACTGCGACAGAAACGAGCGTCACGGTAATCGGCGTCGAATAGCGCATGCCGCGTCGCGCGGCGATGCCGGAAATCGCGTAAGAGAGCGCCGCACAAAGGGCAATCAGCTGGGGCGGGACAGAGATTGGCATGAACCGGAGTGGACCAGCGGACCCAATAAGATTTAGCGCTCTAATTTGCCGATAATCGCCCCGGCAAATTTCGTTGTCGTAGCCGAGCCACCGAGATCGGGCGTCAAACAGTCGCCTTTTCGCAAGAGCGTCTCGAGCGCATTCCCGATCCGCTTGCCCGCTCTTTCTTCCCCGATGTGCTTTAGCATCATCACCGCCGCTAGAATCATCGCCGTCGGGTTAGCGATATTCTTGCCCTTGATATCGGGGGCGCTGCCATGAACGGTTTCGAACAGCGCGTGTTGATCGCCCAAATTGGCGCCGGGCACCACACCCAATCCTCCAACCAAACCGGCCGCCAGATCCGACACAATATCGCCGTAAAGATTCTCCAGCAGCAGAACATCGAGCTTGAGGGGATCGAGCACGAGCTGCAAACACGCGTTGTCGACGATGAGATCGCTGAAAGCGATGCCGGCATACTGCGCTGCCATCCTTCTTGCACAATCGAGGAACAATCCATCGGTGAGCTTCATGATATTCGCTTTATGGATCGCCGTCACCTTTTTTCGGCTATGCGCCTGAGCATAATCAAACGCAAATTTGGCAATTCGCATGCACGCCTTTTCAGTGGTGATTTTCAAACTCTCCATGACCCCCGGAACGACTTCATGCTCGATGCCCGAATAAAGTCCTTCGGTATTCTCGCGCACAACGATAAGATCGACATCGCTATAGCGCGCTTTCACCCCAGGTAGATTTCTAATCGGTCGCAAATTCGCGTAGAGATCGAAGGTCTGACGCAGCTCCACGTTGACGCTCGCGAAGCCCTCACCTACCGGAGTCGTCACCGGTCCTTTGAGAGCGATTTTATTTTTCTCAAAGGAATCCATCAATTCCTTGGGGATCGTCGTGCCATGCTTTTTTAGCGCCTCTGCGCCAGCTAGGTGTGTCTCCCATTTAACTTTCACCCCGGCGGCTTGAATGATCTTAAGAGTCGGTTGGGTTACTTCCGGCCCAATGCCGTCGCCGGGTATCAAAGTTATGACATGCTGCATTGTCTTTCCTTTTTTGGTGACGGACCTATCGGTCCAGTGTGGTCATTCATCTTATATACTATGAGCAGACAAATAGCAGCCGACATTTCGCCAGTTTGTGATTACGGTCACTCACGTTGACATTGTGAATCAGCGTCAGCTACCTTGATCGCCAGCACTCAGTTTGAGTCCAGCTTAAATTCCTGTCGACTCAACCAACGATTGTGAAATCAACCCCATGATCCACAAACTTCGGCGAGGCATCGGAGGTCTATTCTACGGTTGGCGGATGGTCGCCGTCGGTTGCGCCATCAGGATGTTGGGCGGCGGATTTCACCTCTATGGTTTCACGATCTTTTTCTTGCCGATCACGCAGGAGCTAGGGCTAAGTCGAGCGGCTACCTCTCTAGTCTTCTCTCTGGCTCGCGCCGAAGGTGCCATTGAAGGACCTGTCGCCGGTTACCTGATCGATCGTTTGGGACCTCGCCCCATGATGCTCGCTGGCGTCATTCTATCCGGCCTTGGCTACATGTTACTGGCCGGAATCGATACCTATTACGGATTCCTCGCAGTTTACCTGGGCGTGATTTCTCTATCGTTCTCCGCAGGTTTCATGCACTCTCCCATGGTTTTGGCCAATACTTGGTTTATCCGACGAAGAGCGCTGGCGATGACTCTCATCAGCAGCGCTATCGGAATAGGCGGAACCATCATCACGCCAATGCTGGCTTTTGGTGTCCAAACCTGGGGCTGGCGCCAGGGAGCCTTCTTGGCTGGACTGGGGCTTATTTTGACCGGGGTACCGCTCGCCCTTTTGGTGCAGAGGTCTCCGGAAAGTATGGGTCTTTTTCCGGATGGAGCGCTCCCGGCACAAGTGTCCGCGATACAAGATCCGCACGTCGGCAAAGCCAAAACGCAAGAAGCTGACTTCACGCTATCGCAAGCCATGAGAACCTGGGCATTCTGGATGATTATTCTAGCCACCACGACCCGCGTGGCTGTTTATAACTCGCTCACAGTGCACTTCATTCCAGTTATGGTCTGGAAAGGCGCCTCCGAACAGCGGGCCGCTGCGATGTTGGCGATCATGGCATTGATGAGCCTGCCTTCTCATTTGCTCGTGGGTTGGATCGCCGACCACGTGAGCAAACCGCGGCTCATGGGCGTCTGCATGGCGATCGGGGCAGCGTCGCTTCTCTTTCTTGCCTACGGAGAGAGCGAATGGTCGCTTTGGGTATTCACCATACTCTTTACGTTCATGGAGGCGATTTTTCCGGTGGGCTGGGCCACTGTGGGCGACTTCTTCGGCCGAAAGTCATTCGCAACCATTCGAGGCACGATGAGCTTCTTTTACCTCTGGGGACCTGCGTTGGGACCGGTGATTACCGGCGCAATCTATGACCGCTATCACAGCTACGAGCCGATGATGTCTGGCCTAATCGCGCTCGCCCTGATCGCAAGCTGCCTTTACACTTTGCTCGTGAAACCGTCCCTCCCTTCCCGCTAGCAACCCGGAAGTGTAAACCGAGTAAGAATTATTGCAGAGCGATTTTTTCAAAACTGAGATTCTGCTATCCTAGCAGTTCGTCATGGATTTTTTTTCAGCTTACACCATCGTGTCGATTTCAGCGTGTTGATCCCGCCACGGACGATGCGCATCGCTGCTCGACGGTATCACTGGAAAACGGGTATCAAGAATTGGCTGCCGGTCTGTTTGTGGGCAGGCTTGATATTTTTCTTTTCCACCGATCATTTTTCCTTCGAGAATACGGCGCAAATCCTTGGCTTTGTTTTCTCGTGGCTAGCGCCGGAGATGCCCACCGAAGAGTTCGCGCCGGTTCATGGGGCCATGCGTAAATTCGGCCATTGGGGCGAATACTTCGTCTTGGCCATTCTCCTCCTGCGAGCGCTGCGCAATGAAACCGGTAAAAAGTGGGAATTGCGCCACGCCGCTTTGACCTTGGCGCTTATTTTCGTCTATGCGCTGAGTGACGAATTGCACCAGTCTTTCGTTCCCAGCCGAACGGCGAGCTTTGGCGACGTTATCATCGATGTGCTCGGCGGACTTTGTGGAATTTTTTGGATCTATTGGTATTCCAGAGGCATCCTCACTCCGCTGACTTCCCGAGTAGTGAGAACTGAAAACACATCGAGAGCGAAACATCTTCGATGAAACTTGACAAGATCAGCGCGACCCGCCACCATAGCGGGAATTTTCCTCAAGCAATTCGCGCTATGAAGAAGACAAAGCATATATCGTTCACTCCGTGGAAACCGGCGTTGATCAACGGCTTGTTTTTCTACCTCCTGCTTTCCGGCTGCTCCACGTCTAACGATGTCCAAAAGGACCCGCCGGTGCCGTTTATGCCAGCCGACATGCAAAATATCGGGCGCTCGGCGCGCTCGCTTTCGGCCGGAGAAGCGCTAAGCCGTGGCGTCGCCGCCGTCACCCCTCCCGGAGCCGCCTTGCAAGACGTTTACTATGAATTCGACAGCATCAATCTACGGAGTGATGCTGAGGATACTCTCAGACAGAATGCGGAATGGATGAAAGCCAACCTTAGCGCCAGGGTGGAAATCGAAGGCCATTGCGATGACATCGGATCGGATGAATACAATTTGGCTCTGGGAGCAAAGCGCGCGCAAATCGCCAAAGACTTTCTCGTGAGCCAGGGAGTCTCGGCGGATCGATTGGTCACGATCAGCTACGGCAAGGAAGCTCCGGCCTGCTTTGAACCAACCGAAGAATGCCGGGTTAAGAATCGCCGCGCCCGGTTCGTCGTTTTTACCGAGCTATCGACCTCCTACACCAGCGTCCGCTGACCTCGACCGTCTTACTTCACTCATATCCAATCGCGGTGACTATAGGCGTCGCAGCTGCTTGCTTAGACGGTCCGTATCCGGCTATCAGGCAAAGAATGACGGAGGCAACGACCGATAACAGGGCCACGTCGTAAGGATAGTAAAACTGAAACGTCCAGCCGGTCAGCACTTTGGTGTTGTACACCACGTGGTGATACGCCATGATTGTCCCAGCAAATAATCCCAGGACGCCACCGAGTACGCCCATCCAGCCGGCTTCCAAAACGACAAGCCGTCTCACTTGACCTTGAGTCGCACCGATAGCGCGCAGTACAACGATCTCGCGGCTGCGATCGAGAATCGAAGCCAAGAGCGTATTAATGACGCTAAAGATCGCCACCACCACAGCGACGATTTCAACGGCATAGTTCACCACGAAGGACTGCTCCATGATATGAACCACCGCTTTTCTCAGTTCGCTATGGGTACTGATGAAAAGTTGATACCGTTCGCCGTACTCCTCCTTGATGTTGGCAACGACCGCCTGTTGATCTGCGCTCGCATCCAGCCACAAGTCGAAAGCGTCAACCAATTCATCCCGCCAGTATCGCTTGTACAAAGCGCGATCGATCAGCACGCTGCCAATGTCAGAAGAATAATCCACGTAAACGCCAAGAACCCGAAACGCAATTTTTCCAGACGGCGTTGTGATCTCGATCCGATCGTTAACGCTTTGACCGAATTTTCTCTGAAAGCTTTCGCTGATGATGACTCCTTTACCCTCGCCCATCTCGCGCAGTGCCCGGGTTCCATCGCCGCTGGCCATCGGAAGAGTGCGCACTTTAGCGGACTCCCGGGCGGAAAAGGACTCGATCACGATCGGCTTACCCTGATAATTTGAACGGATCAAACGGTAGAGATCGACGATTTTCACTCCCGGCACAGCCTTGAGTGCCGATAGCGGTTCTTCTCTAAGCGGAACGTTCCTTGGCCCGGCGGTCCTTGATCCAGAGCTGACAATCAAATCCGCCGTCACCATCTGATCCACCCACGCCAGCAACGAACCGCGCACACTGTTGACAAACGCCGCGATGGTAAAGATCGCTGCTAAGCTGATCACCAGAGTGGCGACGGTAATGCCGGAGCGCACGGGATTTCGCCGTAAGCTGTCGGAGGCGAGGCGGGCTTCAACCCAGGATAAGCCGGGCAGTCGTATCGCCCATTGCCAAAACCATCCGACGCCGTAGTTGATGAGCAGGGGACAAAGAAACGCAAGCCCAAGCAAGAAGATCAACATTCCAATAACGCCGACACTGAACTGCTGCACGGGTCCCGGAAAAGGTGAAGGCAGAAAAATGATAAGGGGAGAAGTTACCAGACAGAGAAGTCCGAGGCGGATCGCCCAGGACTTTTTTCCGCGAAATGAAGGACTCCAAACAGCTTGCCTGGCATTTTCCAGAGGGCTCACCCGAATCGCTTCCAGCGCGGGATGCAGCGCGGCAAGAACCGCAACCGCAAGACCACTTGCGAGAGACAGGCCAAGCTCTCGCAGAGTGAAAATCCCTGGCCCCAAGTCGACCAGTGAGAAAAGATTTCCCACCGTCTCTCCAACCGCGACCAGCGCAAGTTGCGCCAGCAGCCACCCAAACGCGCTGCCGGCTAAAGAGCCGATCAACGCAAGCAACAACGCTTCCACGACGATCCAGCGCAACAGTTCGCTGCGTTTCATTCCCAAACATCGAAGGGTGCCGATCTCACGCTTTCTCTGGATGACCGAAACGGACACGGTGTTATAGATAAGAAAAAACCCGACAAAAAGGGCGATGAGACTCACAAAGAATAAACCGACACGAAACGAAGTCAGCAGAAGCTCAATTTGCTCTCCTCTTTTTTTGGGCCTTTCTACGTCCGCCGCTCCCTGCAGCCGCTGCAGCAATCGTTCTCTGACGGTCTCGATCTTTTCTCCTTCTTCCACCGTGAGATCCACGACATCGAGCTTGCCTTCCTTGCCCAAAGCCGGCTGCGCCACGGGCAGGTCCATCAGCGCCAGGTTTCCCCCAAAGACCTTTGCCATGCCCTCTTCCTTGAGCAGCGCTCGCACGGTGTAGTCCTGCTTGCCACGACTCGTAGTCAAAGTGATTTTCGTTCCAAGCGGCAGATTGAGCCGGCGGGAAAAGGATTCCGTGAGCGCGATAGAGTCAGGCTGAGAAATGAAATCCAACGCTTGATCCAAATCAGACTTCGTGCCAACGAATTGATGGTTGCGAATCGCCGTGTCGGTGAGTAGATCGACCCCGTACACATACAAGCGTTCTTTCTCGGCTCCGCCGACGGGTAAAAACCCCTCAACCGCGGCGGCCGCGTCCTGGACTCCAGGAGTATCGCGAATTACCGGGAACGCCGTTTCGATGATGCCGCTCTCGCCATTGGAGACTTGCAGGACCGCTTTGCCCGCGATCTGTTCGATAGTCGATTGAAAAGAACCCGTGAGCGACCGGTTGACAACGGCGATAGCAACAATCACCCCGACGCCGAGCGTTATGCCCAAGAAAGTAAGTAGGGTCCTCAAGCGGTGGCGCTGGATATGGCGCCGGGAAAGGGTTTGGAGCAACCGCAGCATCACGTGCTTTGCCTCTCGACTTTGCCGTCGCGGAAAAAAATCGTCCGGTTACCATAACGGGCAGCTTCCTGGCTGTGGGTGACCATGACGATCGTGCTGGCCGCTTCACGATTGATGTCACGCAACAGCGACAAGATAGATTCTCCGGTCTTGGAGTCCAAGTTGCCGGTAGGTTCGTCAGCCAAAAGAATCGGCGGATCAAAAGCCAGGGCCCGCGCCACCGCGATGCGCTGAATCTCCCCGCCGGACATTTCCTCCGGGAGATGATCTTTGCGATTTTCCAGTCCGACCCTGTCGAGGAGTATCTTCGCTCTTTGCTCCGCTTGTTCCTTGGAACGCCCGTCGAGGACGAACGGCAGAGTAACGTTCTCCAGGGCGCTCAAAGTGGGCAGCAAGTTGAAGAACTGAAAGATGAAGCCGATCCGGGTGCGCCTGAAGAGAGTGACCTGGTCATCCGCCATCTGGCCAACGAGGCGTTGATCCACCAGCAGCTCACCGCTGGTGGGACGGTCCAAACCACCGATGAGATGGAGAAGCGTGCTTTTCCCGGAGCCGCTCGGCCCCATGATGACAGCAAACTCTCCTTTGGCGATATCCAGCGAGACACCGTCGAGAGCGATGATTTCGTTGTTGCCTTGCCGGTAAACTTTTCGAACGTCGATGCAACGAATCATGCGGTAGGGTGTTCAGGAGACGCGCAGGAGCAGCGGAATGTCGAGCGTCGGGCATTCTTCGCCTTTTTCATGGAAGGCCCGGAGTTCGCTTAGATTCTCCTTCACCGCTCTAACAAAAGACTCGAGATCAATGCCGAGATAGACCGGCGCATAAGACTCCAGCTTCTCCAGGCCGGAGTTCCAGAGCTTAATGGCACCGGCCGGTACCCCTTGCTCCAACTTAAAATAGCCCGCAGCGACTTGGATGATGCCCTGATAAAATCGGCGCTCCTCGCCATGTTCTTCCAACCAGATTTCCTCGAGGGTCTCATGGCACTCGAAAAAAAGCCGCTGATTAAACTCGTCGATTCCTTTGAGAAAACGCGGATCGTCTTGGGCTTCCATCAAGCTAGGCGTCCTTGTAGGATGAGATTCCGCTGCAAAACCTTCCGTTCATCCTTCGAGAGCCTCAGGACGAACGGAGGAGTGGTTGAAATCATGGGAGATTTTCCGTTCATGCTGAGCTTGGTCGAAGCATTCCTAGGTTCTTCAGCAGAATCATCATGCGAAATCAATGGAACAGACTAACTCGAAAACCGACTTCACGCTAGAGATTGAATCCCTCGCCTATGGTCCGTACGGCGTCGGCCGCCTCGAGAATCAAGTCGTTATGGTGCCCGCCACGGTTCCGGGGGATAAAATCAGCGCTCGATTGACCGATGCAAAAGGAAATTATGCCATCGGCGAGGCGGTTCGTCTGTTGCACCGCTCTCCCTTGCGCCAGACACCGCCTTGTCCCTACGTCAATGACTGCGGCGGCTGCCCCTGGCAGCAAGTTCGATATGAGGCACAACTTAAAGCCAAAGAGCAAAGCGTTGCCGACGCGCTACGGCGCATCGGCAAGCTAACGGGCTTCGAGCTGCGGCCGATTATCCCGTCACCTCGCGAATATCACTATCGGCGGCGGGTTCGCTTGCAGTGCATCGGGGCAAAGCGTATCGGCTTCTTTCGCGCTTTTTCGCACAACCTGGTGGAAATCGACAGCTGCCTTATCGCCGACCACGCTTTGAATCATGCCATCCAAGGACTCCGAACCTGGATCAACGAGTTAGAGACGCCGGTCGAGCATGTAGAACTCGTCACCGGCGATGATCCCGACGAAGTCGTCGCTGCAGGCAAGATCGGCGGCGAGTTCAATTCGCGGGACGATTCCGCCTGCGAACGTCTTGTCGACCAAGCCCACGGCATCAACGGACTTATTCTCTACGCAGCAAATTGGCGCAAAGAATGGGGACAAACGGAAGTTACGGTTCGGAGCGATGATAGAATCTGCCTTAAGGTCAAGGGCGATGTTTTTACACAGGTCAATGCCGAAGGCAACCGCGAGCTTCTCAGGGAACTTCTTGCGACCGGCGGCTTTGACAAAAGCGATCGACTACTCGAACTTTATTCCGGCGCTGGCAACTTCACTCTCTCCCTCGCCAAGCTCGTACAGAAAGTCGTCGCGGTTGAAAGCTATCGTCAATCCGTCGATAGCGGCAAGCGCGGCGCGCAATTCAATGGCATCGCCAACGTCCGCTGGATCTGCGCTCACGTGCCCGCCGCGGTAAAGCAACTCGCCAAGCAGCGGGAGCGCTTTTCCAAGATCATTCTCGACCCGCCTCGCGCCGGAGCCAAAGGAATTGACCGCAGCTTGGCTGGCTTAGGCGCGGAGAAAATCCTCTACGTCTCTTGTAATCCCGCGACCTTGGCCCGTGATCTCGCCGCGCTGGTTGGCCGCGGTTATAAGCTCGCGACTGTCCAACCCATCGACCTATTTCCCCACACTTTTCACGTGGAGAGCTTGGCGGTGATGATCCGATAGGTAATCTGTTATCCCTCTTCGAATCCAAACAGCGCCTTCGCGTTCTGATAATAGATCTTTTCTTTATCGGCTTGTGGGATGTCCAGCTCTTTCATTTCTTTCAAAGTCATCGGATAAAACTGATCGTCCTTCCCGCCTCGGCCGTGGGGATAGTCCGCGCCGAAGAGAATCTGATTAGCACCCACCGTATCGTAGACGAGCCTGATAAAAGCCGCGCGAATGGGCCCGGCAGTGTCGTAGTAGATCTCTTTGAAATATTCCTCCGGCTCCCGCTTGCATTCCGGATTGCCTTCCCGCCAGTTGAGCCGATCGAGATACAAGAGAATCATACCGCCCAGGTGGGAGGCGATGAGTTTGAGGTTCGGGTAGCGATCGAGCACACCACAATAAACGATGCGCGAAAGCGCCAAAGTGCTGTCGGTCGGCCAGAGGATTTTTTGATGCAATGAATACTTGTCCCAGTTGGCCTGACAAGGCGCATTGGCTGGATGGATAAACAGCGGCTTACCGCCGGCGGCGAGGGCATCCCAAAAGGGCTTGAATTGCGGCTCGTCGATATATTTGCCCGCAACATTGGTCGGCATCATGACGCCGTGCATCTTGAGATCTTTATAGCAACGCTCCAGCTCCGCCGCGCAATCGTCCATATCGAGCATCGGCAAGCGCGCGAAGGCTTTGAAGCGATGCGGATATTTCGCATGGGCGTCGGCAAAGGAGTCATTGATGATTTTGCAGAGCTCGAGAGCTTTGGCGCGGTCACCGGTTTTTTCAATCCTGCCGCCGGTATTGGAAAGGACGCCAATGTCGATGCCGTATTGATCCATGACGTTGAGATATTCCCGATGATCGAACGCGCGGAAACCCACTCCTCTGACGTCATTTTGGGCATCGGGCACAAGCTCGAGAAATTTACCGGGAAACGCGTGAAAGTGGGTGTCGATAATCATGGCCTCTCCTTTTGTCCAGCATCGGCTTAGAGTCTCCATATGTCACCGGAGATTCTGCGTCAAGCAGCAAACTTGATCTAGGTTGACAGCTCTCCTAGCCGTGTGTTTACTACAACCCTCACCCTTTCCCTCTCCCGCAAAGCGGGCGAGGGTATGAAGGGCACGAACTGAAGCAAACCAGTGAGTGATTCAGCATCCACAAAGCGGTATCCCGTTCTCATTGCCGGCGCCGGTCCGGTCGGTCTGGCACTGGCCATCGAGTTGGCCTGGCGCGGTATTCGCTGTCTCGTTGTGGAACAAAACGACGGCAGCGTGGATTTTCCCACGACCAATCTCGCCAATACTCGAACTTGCGAGCATCTGCGCCGTTGGGGCATCGCCGACCGCATGCGCTATGAATCGGGCTATCCAACCGACTACCCGAGGAACTATCTCTTTGTGACACGCATGAACGGCCACGAAATCGCGCGCTTCGACCATCCGGCCAATGGCGACCCAAGCTCGCGCTCGCCGCATAGTCCAGAAGGACGACTATGGATTTCGAAACCCTATTTCGATCCGGTGCTGCACAAGCACGTCGCCACGCTCCCTACGGTGGAGCTTCGCTACAACACAGCGTTGGAATCGTTTCAGCAAGACAGCCAAAAGGTAACTAGCAAAATCGTCGATGTAAAAACCGGTCGAAATGAAACGATCGAGACTGATTTTCTTGTCGGTTGCGACGGCGGTCGCAGCGCAGTTCGGCGCCAGTTGGGAATTCAGTTCCAGGGAGTATTCGCCGAAGGCATGAATGTCGCCGTGTTGTTTCGTTCACCGCTGTTGTCGCTGATGCCTCACGGCCCCGCTGTGCAATATCAGATTCTCAATCCGCAAGTCCAGGGAGCCGTTGCCGCCGTCGATGGCAAAGATCTATGGCGTTTAAATATCCGCGGTGTCACGCAGGATCAGTTGGATTCGCTCGACGCGGTGGAAAAGGTGCGGTATGCGCTCGGCGAAAATATTCCATTTGAGTTACTGATGGTCCGCCCGTGGACTGGACACTGCGTGGTTGCCGAACATTATCAAGACAAGCGCGTGTTTCTCGCGGGTGATGCCGCCCATTTGAATTGGCCGGCGGGCGGTTTCGGCATGAACACGGGCATCGGCGATGCAGTGGATCTCGGCTGGAAGCTTGCGGCTGTTCTCCAGGGATGGGGAGGAACGCGCTTGCTTCAAAGTTACGGCCCGGAACGAAAACCTGTCGCCATGACCAATGTGAAAGAAGCAAGTCAGATGCATGCGGGCTTTGAAACTCAGGTCGCGTTTTCGGCTATTCTGGAAGAAAACAGCGAACAGGGAACACTGCAGCGGGCTAAAGCGCGGGAAGCAATAGTCAGAACACGCGCCAAGGAATTTAAGAACGATTCGCCCGGGATCGAATTCGGCTATCGCTACAGCCGGTCGCCGATCTGTATTCCCGACGGGCCGGAACCTCCGGAAGACGATCAGGGCAATTATACGCCGACCACTTGGCCTGGCGCCCGCGCGCCGCATGTTTGGCTAAAGGACGGCCGTTCGACTCTCGATCTATTCGGTAAGGGTTTTACGTTGCTGGTTCTTTCAAAACCGACTGACACCTCCGCGTTCACCATAGCCGCGCAAAAAGTTGGTCTACCTTTAGATGTTGTTACTTTGGATGAGCCCCAGATGCAGCACGTCTATGAGCGCTCGCTGGCTCTAGTGCGCCCCGACGGTCACGTGGCGTGGCGCGGCGATACGGTACCGCAGAATGCGGGCGGGATTATCGATAAGGTGCGCGGCGCAGATTAAACCAAGGTGTCGGGTTTCAGGTTTCAGGTCGGAGGTCTCGACTGAACCTAAGCACTGGTACCTGGCTTGACTATGAAAGTTGAATGAAGCAAAAGATAGCAACTCTTCTATTACTACTTTTCTTTGCGGGTCCGTCCTTTCCAGCTCTCGCAGCAACGAAAGTAACCTTTCCTTTTACTCCCATTAGCGCCGCTAGCCTGCCCTGGTGGGTCGCCAAGGAATCCCACTACTATGAAAAGCACGGCCTGGACGTCGACATGATTTACGTAGGGGCGTCGCCGGTTATCATTCAGGCCATGCTGGGCGGACAAGCCGGGGTGGGGGCGGGCGGAGGCCCTCCTTTGGTTACGAACGTGCTGCAGGGAGGAGACATCGTGCAAGTCGCGACCACCGTTCCTTATGCGATTCAATCTCTGATCGTCAAATCCGATATCAGAACGCCTGCCGATCTGGCAGGGAAAAAAATCGGCATTAGCAGGCTGGGAGCGATTCCGCACTACACTTTGCAAGCCATCGTCAAGCTGTACAACGTGCAAGGTATAAACATCGTTCAAACGGGCACCACGACGCAAGCCATAACCAGCCTTTCGCAGGGGTTGGTCGATGGGATCATCACCTCGGCCCCTTTTACCTTTCGTCTGATGAAAGACGGCTATCGTGAGCTCGTCAGTCCCAAAGATTTCAAAAAGGCCGGAGTTCAATTTCTCATTCAAGGATTAGTGGCGCGAAAATCCTTTGCCGTGAAGAACCGCGAGGTGGTCATCGGCATGATCAAATCGACCATGGAAGGGGTGAGACAAATGTTTGTCAACGAGAAGCAAACGAAGTCGGTGCTCGCCAAATATACCCGTCAAACCGATCCCGATATCCTGGACCAGACCTACCGATTCGCACTTGATGTCTTTGTCAAAGATCCCACGGTGACGGCGGATTCCATCCAACCCATCGTCCAGCAGTCGGCGCAATTCAATCTGGTCGATGCCAAACTAGCTAACAGCACGCCGATGACAGCATACTATGACAACAGTTACGTCGAAGAGCTGAAGCGCTCTGGCTGGTTGGCGGAGCTGTGGAAGTAAAGTTTTTTTTACGAGCGATGCCCGAGAGCGATTTGACAGTGCCGGTGCTCTTTGTTATTCCGACCATCGACGAATCCTCATCACTTAACGGAGGCGATTATGGCGAATTTTCCAGTCATTGACGCAGATGGTCATCTCATCGAACAAACGGATCTGCTCCGCTCCTACTTGAAGCCGCCTTACGACAAACGCAGCGGGCCGCTCTTTCACGGGGAACCGTGGGATGGGCATCTGCAAGGAACTCTTCCTGCCAATCGCGACTGGTGCCGGCGCGATCTCAAAGCGGCAGATTGGCTCCAGATCATGGACAAGTACAACATGGAACTGGCTTTTCTGTATTCGACCGGAGCCGGTGACGTTTCTCGTGTGCGCGAGCCCGGCTATGCGCTGGGGCTCTGCCGCGCTTACAATGATTATGTTCACGATCACTGGGCAAAGGTTTCCGACCGTTTAAAGCCGGTGGCATTGTTCCCTCAGCAGGATCCCCCAGAGGCCGCCAAAGAAATCCGTCGGGCCGTCAAAGAGCTCGGTTGCGTCGGCGCTTCAACAAAGACGGTGGGATTGCAGCTGCCCCTGGGTCACCGCTTTTACGATCCGATATACAAAGAGGCTCAAGACCTCGGCTGTGTTATTGGCGTGCACGGCACCCGCAATGGCGCCCACGAGCTGGGCGCCGGCATGTTCGACACGTTCACAGAGGTCCACACCGTGGCCTTTCCGGTAGGCATCTTCCAGCAGTTCACCAGCATGATTTTTCAAGGCGTGCTGGAGCGCTTTCCCAAGTTACGTGTGGCTTTTCTAGAAATCGGCTGCACCTGGCTGCCCTATTGGCTCGATCGGATGGACGAACATTGGGAGAAACGCGGCAAGATCGAAACACCCGATCTAAAGCGGCCGCCCAGCGAATGCGTGCGCGAGCGTTCGGTCTATTTTAGCGTCGAGGCAGGAGAGAAACTCATACCGGAGACTTTGAATTACGTCGGGGAAGACCACTTCGTCTTCGCCTCGGATATTCCACACTGGGACAACGAATTTCCCGAAAACCTCCACAAGCTCATAGCGCGTGAGGACATCCCCGCCTCTGCCAAGGAGAAGATTTTAGCGAAAAACGCGCGCGCGATGTACAACCTGTAATGTTAACTTCCTCGCCCTCCCTTGGAGGGAGAGGATCAGAGGTGAGGGTGGTGCATGCGAAATTTGCCCTCACCCTCGCCCTCTCCCGCTGAGCGGGAGAGGAAAACCCAAGGAGAGTTAGATGGCGAAGAACGGTTTCAAAGCGATGGATTCCGACATGCACGTCATGGAGCCCTGCGACCTTTGGCAGCGCTACATCGATCCAAAGTTTGCCGATCGCGCACCCATCGGGCTATCGCGCCATAAAAGAGATCTCGGTGTTCAAGTGGAAGGCAAGATCATGCCGCGCCCGCCGGAGACACCGAACCCTGCCCTCGGGCCGATCCGTGAACGCATACTCAAAGAAAAGTACACCGAAGAAGAAGCCCGGAACTTCGATAACGTTGCTCAAATCCGTGCCATGGACAAAGAAGGACTGGATGTCGCGATACTTTATCCCAGCCGGGGATTGTTCGTTCTCGCCATCGACGGCTTGGATCCGGAATTGGCTGCGGCCATCGCCAAAGCCTACAACGATTGGATGCATGATTTCTGCAAAGTGGCACCCGATCGCATGTACGGCGCCGCCATCATCGCGCCACACGATGTCTCCGCCGCGGTGGAGGAAACCCGCCGCATCGTCAAGGAGCTGGGCTTTAGAAGTATCTTGATGCGGCCGAACCATGTGAATGGTCGCAAATGGAGCGATCCGTACTACGATCCGCTTTGGGAAGAGTGTCAGAAGCTCGGCATTCCCGTCGGCTTCCACGAAGCGGGGCGGGTATTCTTGCCGCAGCCGGCGCTGTCGCAATTCATCCCGAGCTTCACCATGTTCAACACGCTGTCGTTTCCGATGGCGAATATGTTCGCCTGCGCGGACATGATTTATGGCGGCGTGATGGAGCGATTTCCGAAGCTCAAAGTCGCCTATCTCGAAGGCAATTGCGCTTGGATTCCCTGGTTGCTTTGGCGCATGGGCGAATACGCGGAATTGACCGGAATTGCGGAGCATCCCGAAATGAAACTCGAACCGCTGGAATATTTCCAGCGCCAGTGTTGGGGAGCGGTAGAATGCGATGAAGTCGTAGCCAAGAATCTTCCCGACTTCGGTCTGGAAGACAATATTGTTTTCTCAACCGACTACCCGCACTTGGACGTCAAGTATCCGCACGCGGTGGAAACTTTTCTGAAGCTGCCGTTCAGTGATCAGACCAAGCGGAAATATTTGTGGGACAATTGCGCGCGGTTGTACGGGTTCGATAATTAGTTAAAGGCTCTTTCCAGAGCGCTTGTTGGGTTTCCTGGATGAAATTCTGCGATTGCCTCTTCGAGTGTCAGCTCCGCATCCATATGAGTGACCCTCCGGCGGTCTTCTTCGGGGCACCGGTCGATTGTTTCCAGGGTCTCAAGAGATTGCAACTACATCGACAACTGAGTCCCTAGTCGGAATTAAATAACTAAAGTCCGAACCGCAGATTCCTTCCCAATCACCAATATGAAGAATCTCCCTTCAGTTCCTGTACGTCCGATACGGACACCTATTTTCACAAAGGTCTTGATCACCGCACCAACCCGAGACCTGGGTTCCTTTAACTTCCAA
>Ga0081455_10000977_pt1 | contig 36482 bp, 28 predicted proteins | sample TabmetS3T2R1_FD_70207 | JGI IMG/M metagenome (GOLD analysis project Ga0081455, IMG submission 70207) | Tabebuia heterophylla rhizosphere microbial communities from the University of Puerto Rico - S3T2R1 | ecosystem: Host-associated > Plants > Roots > Rhizosphere ...
CTGGCCGGGGAAGATCAGGTTGGGGTTGGAGATGTGGTCTCGGTTGGCGTTGAAGATCTCCCGCCAGCGCCGGGTGTCGCGGTAGAACCGGTCCGCTATGTCCCAGAGCGTGTCGCCGCGCACGACCCGGTAGGTCGTCGAGCTCGTCGGCCGCGGCGGTGGAGGTGGCGGGGGTTGGCCGGCTATGACACCCGGGATGACGAACATCTGGCCGGGGAAGATCCGGTTGGGGTTGCGGATGTGGTCCCGGTTGGCGTTGAAGATCTCCCGCCAGCGGCGGGGGTCATGGTAGAACCGGTCCGCTATGTCCCAGAGCGTGTCGCCGCGCACGACCCGGTAGGTCACCGGGCCCGTCGGCGGGCCCTCAATCAGCCGGAACCCGACCGCACGACAGCGCAGGTCGACGAGGTCGGTCGGCCGCAGGATGCGGAACTCGATCGGCTCCGGCGGCGTCGCCGGGGGCGGCGGAGCCGGGGGCTGCGGAGCCGGTCTCGGTAGGTCGGGAATCGTCAGAACCTGACCAGGACGGATCCGATCCGGATTGCGGATCTTGTTGGCCTTGGCGATGAGCGGGAACAGGGCAGCGTCGCCATAGAACTTTTTGGCGATCTTCGACAGGGTGTCGCCGCGACGCACGGTGTGCTTTCGAGCCATCAACTGCTCCTGCTGTTGGGGCGACCGATTCGCTCGCTGGCACGTTCCGTATCAAAACTCATCTAGTGGTCCGCTGATAAAGACGCCGCTCAGCGCGACCTTGTATCCGGCGGGAACTCATAACCTGGGAATGACCAGCACCTGACCAGGAAAAAAGGGTGTCGCCGCGACGAACGGTGTACTTTCGAGCCATCAACTACTCCTGCTGTTGGGCCGACTCATGTCTTTCCTAAGACTAATTCACGTCGGGACGGTCTCGCTTGCAAGGGGTGGCCGGTCGAGCCTGGCCCGGTCCCGGCCTGGGCCCCGCCGGGCGAGGATTGTTCCGAAGGGTGCGAATGATTGTTCGAGAATCAGCTAGCCGACGGGCAGGTCATAGTTTCCGAACGGAGTGGTCACGTCATTCGTTAGATGCTCCCAATCCTACGCTTGGAAGGAGCACAGTTTCTCGCTGCGCCATCAATGCCTTCTATTCTAGCCAGGGCCCGTTTGAGTTGGATCTGTCGGCAAGAAGTCAGCGATATTCTGAAGTAACGATGCCAATACCGTAATTACGGCGCCAGGGCACGCGAATAAGAAAGTTTGCCAGTATGTGGCTGACAGAACAAACGCGCCGGCCCCAGCAAACGCCGCGCTTGTACCCTGAAGAAGGGTTCGTAGCGCGCGAAGCCCGGCAAGTCGGAGGCGGTCACGAAAAGTTTCCGAACGCGGCTCCGAGAATCGCAGCTGATATCCGGATGGGTGTGCTCATTTTTGCCTCTATTTCACGTCGCCAGTGCAACCTGCGGTCTGCGCATATACAAGAAATCCGACGAAGCTGCCTCAGATGCATCCATTGCGATACACTAGGCGCTACAAAACATAGTTCGTGAATGATCGAGACAAACGCACAGCCTGCCTGCGGACCCTCCCCCATTCGGTCCCATCGTGAGCAATTAGTGTCATCTTTGTGGAAATTGGCCTGGGTAATGCACTGCCTCATCCACCAGTCGCTTGCCGTGTCATTCCATGCCGGCCAGGCGCTTCATTACCCTGGTGGTCTTGGGTTCCTTACTGTCGTCGAGCTTGAGCCCATGGCCAACACCTCGTCCCGCTGCGGCGGGCGGTCGCGCAGGGCGTGTGAGGCGCCTACCTGCCGTATAACCCCGATCGCGCGGCCCTCCCTCAGGAGGAGGTCAGAGTGCAGCCCGCCGCAACAGCGGTACACGGTCTTACCCGTCCGGAAGGCGAACGCCGTAGCAAGATCAGCGGCGCCTGGGAAGCTTCCGCCGACGGGCTGAAGTGGAGGCACGACCTCCACCTCATCTACGCAAGACCGGGCGACCAAGAGCGCACCGACCGGGTCGGTAACATGCTCGATGCCGAACGATCCCGGGTCACTTCGCAATCATCACCATTTGCCCGGGCCGTGACGCTGGTTTCCCGCGATGTTATTTGGAGTCCGACCGATCAGTTCTCCGGCAAGACGAGCGGCTCGTGCTCGTCGGGGGTCGTCGCTGATCCGCCAGAGACGCCGCCACCACCACTTACGGTGAGCGTAGTCACGTCGCTGGTGTTCGCCGTGGCTTTAAGAGTTTCGTAGATGTTGACGCCCACATAGTTCTCGTTCGTGCGCACCCCGATAGCAAAGTGGAGGTGGGACGGGATATCCGACACTGCGACAATCTCGCCCATCACCTGCCCGCGCGTGATCATTGCGCCCTCGGTAATGCCCGAGCCGAGCGTCAGATGTGTGTAGTAGCAGCCGATGCCGTCGCCAGCGCTCGGATTCAACCCCGGACCGGAGGCCCGTACGAAAATGCCAGCTCCATATGCCGGGCCGGTGGTCGATCCGATGTGGGTTCGGTCGACCTTGGAAACCCTGCCGTCGAATACTGCGTGCACACGGGTTCCGGGATTCGCGCCGAGGTCATTCCCTGCCGTCTCGTACCATCTTCCGCTGGCATGGCCATCTTCTCCAGGGCCGCCGTGGGGGCCGGTGTATCCGCTGGGGAAAGGATTAGAAATATCAAATGTGAAGGTTCCCATAATCACTCTCAGCATCTAAGGCCAGTGATTCCACTGTCCGTGGCGCTCCGCGCGATGTCAATGCTTCCTCAGGCGCCGCCTTCCAGATGTGGATCGGTCGCTTCGTCGAGTCAGTATCCGCCCGCGCGAATGTGTGCGATTTCTGTGGGCTGACGGCACTTCCAGAATGCCGATTGCGGCCATCTGGCCTCGAGGCCGTAGTACCAAGCGCGGAGTCGCAGCTGGTCAGGGAACTGCCGCTCCTGAGCGGCAACGTACTCGGCGAGCGCGTGAGGGCGATCACTATCGGTGAGGGCATGAGCCGCGGCCAGGCCGTTCTCGAGTGCGCGGAGGACCCCGTGCCCGGACAAGGGGTCGAGTGCAATGGCGGCGTCGCCGATCGCGAGCCAGTGGTGTCCGGCGATGCGCTGGCGTCTTTGCGTGGCGGCGGTGACAACCCGAACCTTGACGTCTGCATTCGCGATCGGACCCACCGCATCGCCCGTGAGCGGCGCCGCCTGTAGCTGCTCCCGCCAGATCCGGTCGGGGCGTTTCTGACTGGATGCGAGCTGCTCCGAATCGGTCAGGTATCCAGCAACGAGAAGCTGGCCGGGAAGCGCGGCTGAATACCACCAGCCGCAGGGCCGGGATTCAATCAGGGCGTGCGCTGCCCCGCGGAATCCCGCGCTCTCCCTGCGGACAAGGGCGAGGACGCCGACCAGGCGGTCGTAGCGCAGCCGGGGTACGCCCATCCAGCCTGTTAGGACTGATGGGCGGCCCGTCGCATCGATGAGGAAATGAGCGCGTAAGGACACAGTGCGGTCGGGTAGGGAAGCGTCGAGCCGCCAGCCGCGGGAGTCGTCCTCCCAGTGGCGCAGCCGGGCTCCCCGGTACACGACGGCACCTGACTCCTCTGCAGCGGTCGCCATCACGCGATCTAGCGCGGGCCGGTCGACATGCCAGCCTGTCCCATACGGGTCGAAGATGGAATCCTGCACCGACACTTCGGGTTGACCCCAGGCAGCGGCGATGCCAGCCGAGGCGATGGCTCCCAGGGCCTGAAAGCGGTCCCACAGCCCCAGCTCGGTGAGCGGCACCCGCACCCGCGGCGGCAGGATTTCTCCTGAACGCACTCCGTCGTAGCTCGAGCGCTCAATCAATACGACGGCGGCGCCAGCTCGGGCTAGAGCGGCGGCCGCTGCGGAACCTGCAGGCCCGCCGCCGAGGATGGCCACATCGGCAGTCATCACAGGCCTGGGAGTGTGCGCTCTTTCTCGAAGAATACGGACTTCCCGTCGGGGCTGGACTCCTCGACGACGACACCAAGGCGATGCCAGTTGTCCACCATGCCTTGACGGCCATTCACGCCTAGGTCCCAGTTCCGAAACCGCAGCGCGTTTAGAGAATCAAGGTCCGGATACACCTGATCGGGTCGCTGCGCCGGCCACCAGCCCAGCCCGGACTGCCCTTCCAACTTGCAATCCCAGAAGTCCGCCTGCCAGGGCACCGCGTTGCCCATCGTGACTTCACCGGGCTCGAGAGAGTCGGAGTCCAGCCGGAAAGGCTCGCTGTAGAGCTCATCCTTGGCCAGGATCCCACCCGCTTCGATACCAGGAAAGAACGGTCCCCCGGAACACGCCTGCAACGACATCCGGTCTAGAGCATCCGGCAACAGCTCGCCGGTCTGGCTTGGTGCGTCGAGGTCGCCCACGAAGTTGCCGACAGCCCATGCCTGCAGAATGGCGAATTGGGTAGGTGTAAGTGCAAGCACATTGGTCGAGTGCGTGCTGTCATTCAGCCGAGGCATCGATAAGCGCGTCGAGGGTGGCAGCGTAAGCGGTTCGCGCAGCCTGCGAACGATCGCCGACCGCTCAAATGGATCTCCCTGCGGGTCGCCGAGTGTGGACCAATCCGAGGAGAAGTCGCCGGGGCGGCGCGAGCTGTGACCCAGAGACGCCAGCTGGCTGACCCATGCATAACCTAATGGCCGGGCCAGGATTGGGAGTACATCGCGGACGAACGACGGAGTCGATGGAGGTACGAGCCAGCCCCGCCGCACCGCAGCCTCCAGCGCAATGTCGTAAAGGGTGACGATGTTAGTGATTCCAGGAGCGAAGTCCGGTGGTGCAACGATCACCCATGATGACGTCACCTGATTAATCTGCCCATCGGCTGTAGTCACGACCGCACGCACCGGCCCGTCGGAGATGTCGTCAAACCAGTCACTATTGTTGACGAAACTATTGATCGGGGACGGCTGGCCATCTTCCCTTATGAAATCGGACTGGCCGAATCCGCCGAGCACAAGGAGGCGGCCGTTCTCCTCCCGGCGGATTTCTCCTAGCGGCACGATCCGATCCTTAAACCGGCCGCTGTCAAAGCGCTCTAGCTTTTTCGGGGGGATCAAGGAGCGCGGCCCAGCATCGATGATCAATCGTTGCCGGTCCGGCTCCTTCGGATTCCGCCGTGGCCGCTCATTCGGAGGAACTTCGGGGTCAGGAGGGAAAGTTTCGGCCACGGCCTTGCGATTTGCAAGATGCACCGTCCATGCGATCGTGCCGGTATCGGGCATCACCTCTGTGGCATTGAGGAGCCGACGGTTCTCATCGCGCTCGCACTTGTAGACACGGAATCGAGCAGCTTGCCGGAGGAGGTTCCCTGCCTGGTCCCGATACTGGGACGGCGGTGTTCCGTCTGGCTCCGGTCCGACGAAAAACTCATCGCTAGTGCCTACTCGGGCGATACCGATGCCCGGGTGAACCTCGTACGAGATCGGCATTTCCATCTCCCTCAAGCGGAGCACTAATTGTGGGCAGACCAGACCCTAAAGGCCCTTTTTGCAGCAACTGTCGCAGCATGTGACCTGCAGTGTCCAGGTTTTCTGCGTGTTCAGCCTGGCGATGCCCAACCAAGTGCGGCCATTCGATTTGCCCCGGTGGGAAGGGGCGACCGAGTCCAGAGCAGGATTGATACGCTCCGAATTGGATTTGCGCCAGGGACGGAGGGACACCATGCCCCTGGCCAGGGCCGTGCCTGATCGCACGGTCCGGATTGTCGCCGCGCTGGTGAACCCCATTGGCCCTGCACCTGAGGCCAAGAGGATCACCTTGCTTAACGCGAGCCCGCATAATGTGGACTTGGCAAGCTGGTCGATCGGTGATGCCGAGAAGCGGCCGATGGTGCTCGATGCCGGGTCCTTGACAGCCGGCGAAGCCATTCGGATCGTAGTGACGCCGCCTGCCCAGCGATAATTGCGGTGGGCGGATCACACTATTCGACTCGCGCATCTCAAGATCGACTGTGTTGCCTACACGGAGGCGCAGGCTGCCGAGCGACGGAGCGTTGTGTTCTGACCGTCGCAATTCCCCACGCACAGCCGAATGGCTGAATCCGACACGTTCCTGCAATGCGCCCAGCAGATCCGGCGCCGCCTAATCAATTGCATGACGTTTGGCATCGGCGATAAATTGAGTTGTTCGTCGACGATCGGCATTTGTCATCGACGGACGGCGCGAAGGCAGGCTTTAGCTTGGCTGCTTGCGGGACGGGCCAGTGGTCTTGATGCGACCGCCTGGCAAGCAGTTTACGCTGCAGTCGCAGAAGGTCCCTCAAGATCCCTGCTTCCCCAATATCCTTATGCGGCGTCAAAGACAGGATGCGGCGTCGCTCATTCAAACCTGGAGGACCAGATGAGCTCAACCACCCCAACTAGCAGCGAAGTCGTCGGAGAGCCGCCGCCGGATTTCGGAGTACACAACATGTTCGCGTTCGGGCTTGACACGGTATTCCTCTCGCATCTTCCCATGTTCATGGAGCCGCACGATGCGCAACTCATTCTTGAGGTGGCGCTCCAAGAAGATGCTGGTGGCAGTCTGTTGGACGTCTGGTCCAGCGAACGGGCGAGTCATCCCGACGAGCGTGTCTACACCATGAGGCCGCAGCGGTTCGCGTTGTCCACCCTCTACACCCCGGATCCGCCCGCACGTTCGTCGTTCCGGGCGAGGTTCTTCCGCGGTCACCTCGAGCTAGACGGCGACGTCATCCCCGAGCTGGGAAACATCGTCGTGCGCGTCACCGACGTGGTTTACGCGAAGCGATTTGACCGGAGCGGCAAGCAAGACGATCTGACCTACCTGCTTTTTGGACGCGGCGGCGAGCTGTTCCTCGCGCACATCATCAGCGAGCCCCCCGACTTCGATCAGATCCTCTCCGTCCAACTCGCGGGTTCGCCCCTGGACGAGGATGAGCTGAACGCCGGAATCGAGGTCGTGCTGCCGGGCCGTCCGAACATCGCTGCCAAGAGACTACGCGACGGAGCTGCGATGACAGCCCGTGGGCACGTCACTGGCGCGCACCAGCACTTATCCCTGGAGATCGCGGATGCACGCGAGCTTTACTTCGAGGAAGGCGAGCTCATGACGTCGAGAGGCGCTTTCGAACCCACGGAGCTGGAGATTGAGGCGGGATTTGGCAACTAATTCCCTCCCCCGTCAGCGGAGCGGAATCACGTCCAGGACGGTGAGCCTTCTCATCTAGCTCCTGGTGACGCGCCTCGGCAGCGGGGCCTGCCAAGGTGTAACGCTGCACCGCGCGGACAACCAGCCGCTACAGCTCGTCTCCCGCCGGAAGCTCGAGGACGTTCCGGACGGACCGGCCACCCTTTGCCAGCCGACCGCCAGGTCGGATCGAACGGCCGTCAGATCGCTGCGACCCGTGTCTGCCGGCAACCGCTCCAGCTGTGTGGGCATCCTCGATCGCAACGCAACGTCGGGTCCGCACTGGGCGCAGGGCATGGTCGGTCCATCCCGGTCTTCTTCCAGGACGGCGGATGGTACGCCGCAATCCCGATGCCGGCCGCCGACTCCCCGTTCGTCCCGTTCGCCCACCTGGCACTGGCCGCTTCCAGCGCGAAAGCCTGGACAACCGCAACCTGTCCGCCGTGGTGCAGCCCGAGATGGTGCCGCTGCTGCCCGACCGCAGCCTCGAAGTCCACCAAGACGGCGACGGGCAGCACCTCACGCTCAGCAGACTCAGCCGCGAAGTCACCCACCCGAACCGGGTCACCGCAACCCTCGAACGATGCAACACTCTGGACGCCGCAGTCGGACCCGTCGACCTCACCGTCCTGACCGGCACCCTGCCGGACTTTTCCGGCCTGGGTACGCGTCCGCCATCGGACCGTCCACTGGGTAGATCAACCGGCTCCATCGCCGTACCGGCCGGACCGGGCCGGTACGCGTCGTGGTCCGTAAAGTCGAAGACGTACCCGTCCACCATGAGCGGCTGGTAGACGCCGTCGGCGAACTCACCGAGCGAACCCTCTACCTCGACGTCATCCACCTGCCGCTCAGCTGACCGGAGGTTGCCATGGACATTCCCGAAGAACTCATCGCCGAACTCGAAACGCCTGCCTTCGACCTGGTCGGACTGTCTGGCGTCACCGGCATCGGACTCGGCCTGCGCGAGGAGAACGAAAATTTCTTCGACGAGCTAGCCATCCGCATCCTCGTCGACGACCCCAACGACCTACCCGCCGGCCTGCCCGACCAGATCGCCGGCCTGCCGGTGTGCATGCTCGAGTTCCCCCTCGAGCCACTGTTCGACCCGGACCTCACCCGCTACGACCCGCTCGTCGGTGGTTGTCAGATCGAGCCAGCCCCGCAAGCCGCCGGCACCCTCGGAGCCGTCGTCCTGGACAGCAGCGGCGACCTTGTCGGCCTGACCTGCCACCACGTCTCCGGTGATCCCGGCACGCTCGTCTATCAGCCGACCGCGCCGTTCATCCCGGTCGGCACAACACCTGACATGACCGACTGCCTCGGGACTGTGCTGGCCTTCGACTCGCCGGTCGCCCAGACCATACCGGTCCCGACCGGAACTGGGCTGTGGCTCGGCCGGCAGATCGACGCCGCCACCATCTCCTTGAGCGAAGCCGCCACGCAGGGCCGCGACTTCTCTAACGAGATCGCCGACGGCTTCGGATCGGTCGACAGCACCGCGGCGCCCGTAGTTCAGGACTTCGTCCGCAAGCGCGGCTCCCAGACCGGCCCCACCGGCGGTCAGATCATCGCCCGAACCCTCGCCATGAAATGGCGCCACGGCCAGCCCCCACCCGGCCACGGGTACGCCATGACCAGCCAGTACGAGATCTTCTTCAGCCCACCAGATTGCCCGGACGGGATCTTCTCCCGGGGCGGCGATTCCGGATCCGTGGTCCTGAAGACGGGTACGCAGATCGCGGTCGGCCTGCTCTGGGGTGGCATCCGAGAAGGGGGCCGGCGAGCGATGATGAGCGACATCACCCTTGTCGAGCAGCGTCTCGGCGTGACCGTCGCCTGGGCATTCCAGTGACCTAAGCCGCATGGAGTGGTCGCTCGCGGATGCGGGTTTGCTGGCGGGGACTCGCTCACGCAATCTCGTGGACTACCCAGCGCGGTCTCGTGCTCGGCCTATCCGACGTGTCTGGGGAGATCGCTGAGCCTGAAGGTACCCGAAGTTGCAGCGCTTCCCGCTGTCAACGTAGCCAAGCCGTGTCACTCTGGATCCCGGCGCCCGCTGTCCGACGGACACCTGATCAGATTTTCGTCCAGCCACTTGTCAGTGACACGCGTAAATCGGGATTGTCGGCTGAACGGTGGAACTGGCTGGTCTGAAATCTGAAAGGAGTCAGACCATGACTGACACGATCGACGTCGTGGCAGCAGATCCAGTACAGCAGGTGCCGGTGGGCGGCAGGCATCCATGAGCAGACTGTGGCCGAGCAGCTGGTGGCCAGGCGCGGGAGAAGGGAATTGAGCTGGTTGGCCCGGACGGGCTGCTTACCAGCCTCACTAAGCGGTTGATCCCGGAAGTCAAACGGGAAGCTGCGCCGGCTCGGCATGCCAACGGTGAGCGCACGTCGGCGCTCTCGGCCTCCGCGTGATCTTCTCTGTCGTCGCCGGAGTCTTGGCCGTACGAATCTGGGCCGCCCGACTCGAGCTCGAGCGGCTGGTCGCCGATCGGAGTCGGATCCAGCGCCGCCAAGGCCGTCAGACCGTTGTTTGACCTTGCGACTGCCGCTGCCGTGCTGGCGGCAGAGTGAGCCTTTGGATCCGAGGAACTCCGATGTCGAGAAGTGTCGCGCCGGCTGCTGAGTTCGCTGTGGGCTGAGCGGGTCACCCCTGCGGATCCGCGATCACGTCCCAGTACTGGTTGAGGACGACGGCGGGGAAGGTCGGCCGGGTCACTGTCTGGTTGTGGTCGTACGGCGTGAGTCGAGCACCTGGTGGGAGGTTGCGGAGCTTCTGCACCGCCGTCGGCAGGTCGCGCACCTGGGGGCCGGTGAGGGAGAGATGGTCGGCCCAGAGCGACTCGCGCAACAGTGCCGCGAACCCCGGAAGCGGGCCCAGACCCGGCGCTCCCCGACTGTCCACGACGGTGGCCGCCACCTCGCTGTCGTGGGTCCAGCTGCGCCTGCTGTAGTTCACCGTGCCGACAATCGCGGCCTCGTCGTCGACGAGCATCAGCTTGGCGTGCACGTAGGCACCCGGGGTGGTGCGGCCGAGCGGCTGGCCGAGGTGCTCAAAGACGAGCAGCTTGTCGGGGAAGTCGTTCTTGAGTGGGGCGATGAACTCCTTCCGGCGGAAGGCCAGGTCGGGGAGGTCGTCCACCGAGTCCAATGGGGCAATCACCACGATCACGGCCTCGGAGACGTTGGCCAGGGCCTTACGCAGGGCGAGCCGGAGGTCCTCGTTGCCCACGAAGTACTGGCACTCCATGTAGGCGTAGACGTGTGCGTTGCGGAGCGCGTTGACCAACGCCTCCTTCGCCGTATGCACGGCGAAGGAGTACGGGTACCCGCGCCCGTAGGTGTGGGAGATCTGGACCAGGTGCGGGCCGGCTACCGCTCCGCCAGCCGGCGCGAAGGTGTCGCCCCGCAAGGGGACCGAGGAGGTCGGACCCGTGGCGTGCCACCGCTTGGAGAACATGGTCAGCAGGTCAAAAGCCGCGGGACCCTCGATCCTCAGGTGTACGTCATGCAGCGGCGCCCCGGTCGCGTTGGAGCCCTTCACGCCCTTGGGGTGGAGCCGGTCGGGGTTGAGGTCCATCCCGCCGGCGTAGGCCACCAACCGGTCGCCGGCACGAACGATCAGCACCTTCTGGTGGTGCGACCCGAAAAGCAACGTGGCGTTGTCGAGGACGGCGTGGGAGTTCGGCATCGCGTTGATGGCCTGGGCCGTCCTGTAGTTGGTGAAGTTCAACGGCGGTCCGCCGAGAAACTTCGCGGCCGTGAAAGCCCGGGCCACCTCCCAGGCGGTCTGACCCAGCCCGGACGGCTTCTCCTTGGCCTGCCACAGCATCGCACGGATCTCAGCGCCCTGACCGTCACCGGCGCTGTGCGTGGCCGTCTCCAGCAGCGTGCGCAGGAGCGACGTCGGGTCGCCGGGCACGAGCTCGAGGTCGATGAGGCAGTACCAGCCGAGCAGGTAGATGAAGTCGTCGGTTCCAGTAGCCGCCCTCATCATCGCGGTCATATCGGCGAAGCAGAGGCCCGCGCCGATAAACGGCACGACCTCGTTGTCGGACGTCTCGCTGAGGAGCAGCTTGGCCGGGTCCGCCGGCGTGAAGAACCGGTGCAGGTCGGCGTCCGGCCCCACGATGGGCAGATCGGAGATGACATTTCCGTCGATCGACATCGCCAGGAAGGTCCCGCCCGGGAACGCTTGGTGCGCCGATCCGTCGTCTTCCAGCACGGCATCAGTCAAAGGCCAGTCGAGACCCGCAAGATCCGGCCGATCCCCGCTCAGTCCCGCCATCCATGCGTCGAACAAGGCGGGAAGCGTGACGACAGTAGGACCGTCGGGGCGCTCGACGACGACTGCATTGGTGAACCTGGTGGCGGTGCCGGTCCCGTCCGGACCGACCGCGTCGAGGATGTCGCCGGTGAGGTCTCCAGGATCCCAGGCGGATGCCAGGATCGCGCGAGCGACCGCGAGTCCGGGCGAGGAGACCCCTCCGTCCGCCAGAGACTCCACCAAGGCTCCGCCCGTGAACGTGCTTATCCGCACCGACTCGAGGTCGATGGTGTCCTGCGTGGGTGGTCCCAGACCACTGTCGAGCCCACCGTCTCCCAGCCAGGTCCCGACAGCGCCACCTCGTAACAGCACTGCATCGCCCGTGGACAACCCGACCAGCAGACCGTTCTCGAACCGGCGCCCGATGTCGTCCAGCTCCCCAGCGAGATCGTCGGCCTGGGCGCCGAGCTCCACTCCTTGGGCGAGCAGCTCGCCCAACCGTACATCTACCGGCGACAGGGCCGGGCTGTCCGCCAGGTCGACGAGCCGGCCGATGGCCACGCCGCCCTGGTCTGCGGGGTCGATATGGCCATCGGCGGTAAGTCCCTGCGTCACCTGAAACGTCGCGATCGCCAGCGCGAGGTCGTCGTCACAGAAGCCGTCTACCGGCATCGACCACAAGGTAGGGGCGCCCCGGCCGCTTCCGCCGAGGAGGTACGGCGCCCGATCCAGGAGCCGCGCGACGTGGCGCTGGTCGTCTGCGTCGTTCGGGAGCTCAGCGCCGTCATCGCTGCGCCCGACCGGGCCCAGGAGCTCGGTCTTCGGCCACACCGCAGTGATCTCCGCACAGAACTCCTCGGGAAGGTCCCGCCAGTTGCCGAAGATCGGCTTGGGCTCGGCGTCGACCCGCGACGTCGCCCGGTCGATCCGGACATACGAGCCGTTCCCTAGCGCATATGCCGGACCCCCGGGCCACGCCGTCAGGGCACGCGGTTCAGCGAAGCCGGCGGCGGCGAGGCCCTCGATCTCCTCAGCAAGCAGGACCGGACCCCATAACACCTCCCGCCGGGCCAGGTCGTAGGCAACGCAGTCGGATCCGCGGACGACGTACGCGCGCTCATCCAGCCAATTCGCGCACGCCGTCAAGCCGCTCGCCATGCCGACGTCGCCAAGGCCGGGGAACGCGTCGGCAATTGACTGGACCCCAACGTCGACAGCGCGCGTGCGGTTGTCGACGCGGACGCACACGTCACTGCGGAAGAACCAGACCTTGCCATAGCCGTCGTCCATCGCGGTGTCGAAGCCGTCCTCCATGGGAGTGCCCTGGAGCCCCCAGCCTCCGTTCGGACCGCCGTCGACCACCGGCTTCGGATAGCCCAGGTCACTGTCCATGGCGTCGGACGGCACGTCGTACCTGGCGTACTTGAGGCCGGCGACGATGTATGCCTTGACGATGCCCATGGGATCTCCTCGCAGTGATGGCAGCCGGGTCCCTCACGGTTGGACAAGGGGACGCACGCAGAGGCGGCGCACCAAGCAGCCGGTCACGAACCCCATTAGCATCGTCGTCCCGGGACCAACGCTCCACGCTAGCCCCGTCGGCCGCGGCGCTGTCAAGCGGCCTTCATCAATGCGATCATCGTCACTTCTGTCAACTTCAGCCAGCTACTCGACCGCGCGTGCAGTGGCGTTCAGGAAGGCCGTCTGAGGCCCCAATGACCGACCGTACCAACGTCCGATCTGAATACGTCCAACGAACTGCTGCTGATATACCACGCGCATCACCAGGGCCGCGAGGCTCTCACCGCCCGGCACATCGGGCTGCGCTCGCTCGGGCGGCCGTGATGCCTTGTCCACGTCGATCACGGTCTAACCGGAACTAACCGTGGTCGATGATTTGTGCGTCGGGGTCGATGTGGGGAAGAACGAAGTTGAATCCCTGTGCCTCGTGTCCTCCGGTGTTGGCGCAGCTGCCCTTGTTCTGAGAGCCGTCGAAGAACATCACGAAGCAGTTCTTGCAGAACCGCCAGTTCGGCTGTTCCGTGGGGCTGCCCGACACGCCGTGGGGCAGAACGAAGACGAACCCGGCCGCGGCATGACTGCGGAGGTCGGCGTTGCACACACCCTTCTCAGGAAAGCCGTCGAAGAACATCGCGAAGCACTTGACGCAGAATCGCCAGGCACCTTGAGCTCGCGCTGACTCGGGCACGTCGTGAGAAAGGACGAACATGAAGCCGCTCGCCGTGTGGTCGTGACCATCGGCAGGGCACGCACCCTTGCGACCACTCGGATCTCCGTCGAAGAACAGCGTCTTGCACTTGCCGCACCTCCGCCAGTCCCGCTGAACCATCGCCCATCCCTTCCTCCGCGTTGCGGCAGCAGACAGCCACCTGAGTGGCCCGCTGAAGGATCAAGCCGTGTCATGGTCGATATGACGGGCATGCACCGCTTCCGCTCCAGCCTAACCCCACCGGCAGCGTGGTTCGGATTCAGAATTGAGCTCGGACGTATCCAGTCACCCGCCGCTGCTGATCTCTGGCGTGTCGGTGCTGGCATCCTGGCGACCTCGGCCGACGTCTTGGGGCGGGTCGTCTCGTCCGCTTGGCCTTCTGGCCGTCACTTGCAGTGATCGTGCGGCCTGAGAATGTTCGAACGCGCCCTTTGTCAGGATCCAGAGAACCGGTGGCTCCTGCAGGGCTACTGAATGCGAGCGAGATGAGGGACACCTGGAAGTTCCGCGACACCTGGAGCTTCCGGACGGCCGCGCTGTTTGCGTTCATTTGGACGAGCGTGCCGGTCAGGGCACCTCTAAATCTGGCAGATAAATCTGGCAGACCCCTGAATCGGATGGCCTTGAGCATGGGGACGCGCCTTCCGGCCCGAGCGACTTACACGTCACTGATTTGGCGCGACCGTTGCTGACCCCAGCCGATAGTGGAGCAGCTTCCTAGACGCCACCTGGCCAGGTGGCGCAGAGGACAGTACCCATTGGGCGAGCTATCCCGGCTTGCGGCTCGACTGTTTCCGCGTTGACCAAGCGGCTTTGGGCCGAAGGTGGGGTCGTCCGTCGGGATCGGCTCGAACTCCGGGTCACCCGGGGCCGGGCAGTTCAGCCACCGCGTTGGCGGCCACGCTGAGGCGCTGATGACTCCAGTTCAGCAGCCCCTCGAGCGAGAACGGAACCTCGTCCACGTCGTCGTCAACCTGGAACGCCAGCCGGCTGGGTCCAGCTATGACCGTCAACGGCCCGAAAAGCTGTTCGGCGATGTGTTGGGGCGGCAGCCAAACGACGAATGCGGGCTCGCTGCCCGTCGCGCGCACTAGCCGCGGCGCCTTTCCCGGCGGCTGGTCAAACCTGAGGTTAAGCACTCGAGTGTGAGGGCGAGCATGTCCCGGCACGCACCACGAGGACGAAGATCGTGGATTTCAGTCATCGGGCCGTCATTGGGAAATTGCGACGTTCAGAACACCACACTCCAGCCTTCGGCGGCCTGCGCCTTGGTGTAGGCAACGCCGTCGACTTTGAGACCGTGGGGGTCGAGCAGTGTGATCAACCCGCCGCGATTACCGAGCTGGGCAGGCGGCCTCACGACGATCCGAATGGCTTCTCCGGCCTGTACGAGGCCGGCGTCGAGCACCGTCCGCCGCTTCTCAGCATCCGCAATCGCCCATCCTGCCAAGTCCACGTCATCTGGACTCGCGTTGATCAAGGTGATCGTCTCTACCTCAGGTGCCGGGCCAGTGGGGTTCACCAGCGCGGCGACAATCCGGACGGTGCGATCCCCCACCGCGGGTTCGGCCTCCAGGGAATGGCCGGTCTGGTCGTCGGTGTGCCAAGCTTGGGACTGGAACGCCAAGAAAACCCCGACCCATTGCTCCTCGGTTGGGAAGTGCAGCAGCAGCCCTCCGTCCTGCCACACGCCATCGTCTTGTTGGAACTCCCTGCTGTTGCCCTGGTTCATGTGGACGTCGTGCACCCCATTGCCGGGCGAGAACCCGAACACTTTGTCGGGAGTCGTCGGCTCGGGTCCCCAACGCTGACCAAATGCGTACAACCTGGCCGCCGGATCAGCTGCAGCCCGTTCTATGAAGTGGTCGAGCAGATCGGCCAGGTCGTTGTCTGGCCCAGGCGCGGTTGACGGAACTGCGCGCATCCCCTCCCGGTAGAAAAGATTTGCCCTTATGAAGTCCAGTGCCAGCCCTCCCGGCTGGCTCGGCAGCAAAGTAAACCCGTCCGGCAGGCCAGTCAATCCCGCCAACAGGGGGTGATGGAACGCCTCGTCGGCGAGGTACAACAGCTCGGAGGGCTGCTGGACTGAAAGCACATTGACCGCGACACGGAAGTCAACGTCGCCACCACGCGTGTGGATTTGATAGTGCGGGGTGTCCGTGCCGCCTTCACTCCGCCGATCGACCACTCGCGCTGCCAGCACCCCATACCTGTTCAGGGGCATGATGTCTCTCCGTAACTGGCGCAGATCCAATTGGGAGCGTATCAGCCGGGCCGGGAGGAACCGTGGCACTCAACATGGCCCGGCCCAAGCTGTAAGCGGGCTGGCCTACCTCGTCGATGAACAATCGTCAAGCGTGCTCGTCGCGTTCGCCCTAGAAGTCCGTGGTGTTATCGCTGACAACAGTGCCGTCGGGATCCGACACCGTGATGTGCTCGGTGCCGTGTCCATCAGCGTCCGTGGTGCGAGTAGTTAGCACCACCGAGCCGTCCGCTTTTGTCAAACGGTCCGTGAAGGATGCGTTGCCGTCCGCATCCTGACCGCCCTCGGTCGCGGATACCGAGCCGTCGTCGCCCTCATCTGTACCTGAAAACGACGAGGACCCGTCAGCCCGTTTGACTCGTTCGATGTGGAAGGTGTGTGTCACACCTGCCGGGTCGGTCTCCGTCCCGTCTTCGACTACGCGCACATCACCCGCATCGTCCGGCGCAAACTCGACCGTCTTATTCCCATCGAGAGTCGTCGTGGTGGTGCTGACGATATTGCCGTCCGCATCCCGTTCCGTGGTGGCCGTGGTGCCTGTAACTGGGTCGACCTCGGTGGTGAAGGTGTGTTCAGCTCCGCCCATCAGCTACTCCCATTCGACGCGAGTCTGGTGCTTCCCACGAGCCTGGCCGCTGTCACTGTAGCGGACATAACACTGGGCATCGGCTAGGCGGAATTGCTCCCGTCAGGCTGATCATTATCGGCAAGCATTCCGAGGATCTGAGGAAACACTGCGGGCAGCGGTGTCATCTAGCACGCCGCCTCGGCGACGAGCCGCTGCAGCACCTGGGTCGTCTTGGCCTCGCCCGCGCTCGGCCGTAGCCCCATGCCCTCGACGAAGGCGACCAGCGCCGCCTGGGCCGCCTCCGCGGCCTTCACGTCGACGGCGATCGACAGCTCGAGGAAGTCCAGGTCGTGGACGGTCCAGCGTTCGGCCCGAACGTCGAGCGCGTGACCACCCGGTCCGGGCACGGGGAAGATGGGCCAGCGCATGGCCGACACGGCAGGCAGCATAGTCAGAGCGGCAAGGTTGACGAAGGTGCCTGCGCACTCATCGACCAGCCGCCTCTGATCGTCGGTGAGCAGGGCACGGACCCTACGCTCTCCGGCCGCCGCGGCGGCGACAAGGCCTTCGGGGCGGTCGGCGGTGAGAGAGATCGACAACACCCGGCGCTCGCCGGCCCAATCCTCCTCGACCTTGAACTCAGAGTCGAGGTCTTTGTCGGAGGTTTTCGTCTTGTCCAGCCATGAGTCGGTGAGCTGCGACTGGCGCCCGGGCCGGAACTTGACGGTGACGTCGTCCTTGCCCTTGGTCTTCTGGCGCGCCCGCACGATCAGGTGCTGGTCCAGCAGGGGCGTAGCCGAGCAGAGCCCGGTCGTGACGTCCTCGATGAAGAAGATCCTCCACGGAGGCACGTCTGGCAGGTCGATGGCCCGCACCGCCTTGGCCGTCTGGTCGCTGTCGAGGCTGACCTTTATTTCGACGCCGTCGAGTCTCATAGGTTCCTCCCGGTCGGGTCAAAGCGTCGCGTGAACCACGGCTCATGTCTGATGAGGATGCGCTGTCGAAATCAGGACCAGCGGCCTCACGCTTTTAGGGACGGTTAGCCTCCAGAATCCGCACGAACAATAGGTTATCGGTGCCAGTGAGGGTCTGGCTCGAGGTGCGCCATGTCCGCGTGTGCGCCCTTGACGCCGGGCGATGAGAACCCGGTAGCCGCGTCAACGGATTCCGGTGAAGCAGCCAAGCACCGGTGAGTGCTCCAGGTGGAGCGATCCACCGCACGCGGGACTTCGGGCGTACGCCTCAGACCCGGAACAGGTATCGCCTGCGGCACATTGCCGTCCGGGTGGCCGTGGTCAACGGCGCTGGCGGCGGGTGACAATGAAGGGATGGCTCGGAGGTCGCGGTCGGCGGCTACTCATCGATCACTGGGCTGAGGTTCGGCGCGCGTGATTCGGGAGATAAACAAGCGCGAGGAGTCGGAGGAGAACCGATGCAACAGCGACGGACGGCTGAAGAGTCGGCGCCACCGAGAACCCACCGTCCTCTGGGTCAAATTGTCGTGTACTTGTGCATCACGTACGGGTTGACGCTTGCCATCACGCTCGCACCGCCGCTCGCCGGGATCAGACCGAGTCGGGTACGCGTGGCTGCGCCTGTGGTCGGGAAGCAGTTGGCCGGGCCGATTGTATGAACGGCGACTTCCGCGCCTCGGTCCTGCGCGCCGACGACCTGCTCGCGCTCAGATTCGACTTCTTCAACCTCCGGCTTGACCGGCCGCAAGGCCAGGCGCCCCGGCTGGTGCGGGTGACGGCCGGGCAGCCCGCATTCGTCGTCGTCAGCTTGGCGCCGCAGCATGTCGCCGAGCGCTTCCTGGTCGACAGCGTCGGGATCGTCAGCTCGCTCATGGCCGGCCCAACCCGGCTGGCGTTCCGGGTCGCCGACGATCAGAGCACCCTGCCGTTCACGCTCCGGGGCCTGCTCGACTGGGCCTCCCACACCCCCAGCCTGACCGCCAATGCCGTGGCCCTGGTCGGTCTGGGTGGGCCCGGGCCCGCAGAGCCGACGCCGACCCAGACCGCCATAGAGCTCCCGCGCCGCCTATTTCTGAGCCCGGACGCGAGCTCCGGCTGGGCGCACGCGGTCGACGCAGTCGTGCGCGACTTCGGCGAGCTGAAGGTTGCCGAGGTGTGGCACACCCGGCTCGGGGTCCTGCAGGACGGCGGCGTGGACGAGACGCGCCTGCCCACTATCCGCGCGGTCTGGGCGCGGAACATGTTCCTGCCCGCCTCCGACACGCTCGGGTCCTCGCTCGACGACGACGAGCGCAGCGCGATCGTCATGCTGTCGTCGGACTTCAGCCAGACGATCACACGGCTCGGACCGGGCCTCCCGCAGGGCGAGGAGGTCCCGTACGATCCCCCGCCGCTGGTGGCCACGCACCTGGCGCTGTCGGCGCTGGGCGGCTGGACCGACCTGCGCGGCGAGTGGGACTTTCCCGACCCCGACACGACGGGACCAGACGGCATCCGGGAGATCTGGCCTTCGACCCCGATCATCGGCTGGCGGCACGTCGTCGCGCAGGGTCGCGACCAGTACGTCCGCAAGGTCCGGCGAGGGTTCCTGTACCCGCTCGGGCACAAGGCCGTGTTCGAGGAGGTCATCGAGCGCAAGCTGGCGCCAGGGACCGAGACCGAGTTCCTATGGCGGACGGTCTTCAAGATCGCGGTGCGCGAACCCGTCCGGGACTACGGGCAATTCAGCTCCAGCCACCCCAACAACGCCAAGCTGCCCCTGCGCCGCGTCACGATCCAGACCACGGTGACGCCGAACCTCGAAGGGACGCCCGACGGGTCGTTCATCCCCACCGTTCAGGGCGCGCCATTCCTGTTCCACGTCGTCGGCGAGGACTGGGAGAGCACCAGGATCGATATGCACATGCCCCTGGTCTTCGTCACCGACGACGACTCCAGGCAGCTTCCCGCGCTGCTGGACACCTTCAACCACCCTGTTGTGGACTACCGGGACTCGCTCAGCAGCATCGACCTGCACGGCCAGCCGGTCGCCCTGGCGCCCGGCGCGCCCGCCCCCAAGGCCACCTCCCTGCCGGTCCAAGGCTTCACCTTCACCCACCAGGACGTGCGGGGCCTGGCCACCCCGTTCCTTCCCTACGTCGAGAAGGCGCTGGTGCGGGTGCCGTCGATCGACCGGCTCGTCGGCGCGCACGCGCCCGTGCTGCCGACGGAGATCGACCTGGTCGACCCCGAGCGCACCGCCGGGCAGATCTTCGCCAAGCTCACCTCAGCGAGCAACCCCCTGGACATCAACTTGCCCGCCAAGCTGGCGGGCGGCCTGGTGCGCCCCAGCCTGAGCATCCAGGGGCTGTCGCGCTCGCTGGGCGTGGCGCCAACCGGCCTGGAGGAGCTGGCCGCCGGGCAGCTGGACCAGGCCAAGCGACTGTTCCTGGACGCTCTGGGAGACGCGACCCTGCTCGGCGGCATCAGGCTGCGGGACGTGATCGGCACGCTCGACGACCTCGCCGCCTTCCCGGGGCTGCGCTACAGGGAGCTGCCCGACGCCGTCGACATCACCTTCGAGTGGAAGCCGCCACTGAAACCGGAGGGCTTCGGGCCGCTAAAGGTCAACCAGTCAGGCGCCACGGTGCTGACCGTGCTGACGCACATGCACCTGCCGACGAAGCCGGGCGGCCAGCCCAAGGTCGTGGTCGACGGCAGGCTCACCGGCTTCGCCTTGGACTTCGCCGAGATCGTGCGCGTCAGCATCGACCTGCTGCACTTCCACGCTGAAGACGGCAAGAAGCTCGACGTCGACGTCCAGGGCGTGCGCCTAGAGCTGCGCAAGGAGCTGGCGTTCCTCAACGAGCTGGCCCGCGTGCTGCCCGCCGACGGGTTCAGCGACCCCCCGGCGCTACGCGTGACACCCGAAGGCGTGACGGCGAGCTACACCCTCGGCATCCCGACCGCGGGGGTGGGCATCTTCAGTTTGGAGAACATCGCGGTGTCGGCCGGCATCGTGCTGCCCTTCGTCAACCGGCCCGCCGCGCTGCGTCTGGCGTTCTCCGACCGGGCGAACCCCTTCCTCGTCAGCGTCTCCGGGATCGCCGGCGCCGGCTTCTTCGCGCTCGAGGTCGACACCGACGGCGTCCGGCGCATCGAGGCGTCGGTCGAGCTGGGCGCCAACGTCACGGTCGGCCTTGGAGTCGTCAGCGCCAACGCGCACGTGATGGCGGGCTTCTACTTCGGTCTCAAGAAGGGAGAGAATCGCGGGCCGGATCAGATCGACTTCTCGGCCTACCTGCGCGTCGGCGGTGCCGTCGAGCTGCTCGGCATTGCCGGGATCGCGATCGAGATCTACCTCTCGATGACCTACCAGAGCGGCCCGCCGGCCAGGATCGGCGGCCGCGCCGCCGTGGTCGTGGCGGTGCACCTGCTGATGTTCTCCACATCCATGACCCTGACCTACGAGAAGTGGTTCAAGGTCGACCCAGCCGACCCCTCCTTCGAAGAGCTGGTCGACGAGGACGACTGGGAGACCTACTGCCGCGCGTTCGCCTGAGGAGACGGCATGGCTGGTGAGATGGTGATCTGGACCGCACTGCCCAACGGCATCACCGGCGAGGTGGCCGACCGCCGACTGCGGCTGTCGGTGTTCATCTCGCCCCGACTGGTCAGCGACGAGCCCGGCCCGACGCTGGCTGAGTTCCCCGACTTCCTGGACTGGCCCGCGCGCCTGCGCGACGTGAGCTTCTCGGTCCAGGCCCGTCGGACGCCGAACGAAGAGCCCGGCGAGCCAGTGCCGGCGACGGTCGTGAGCCCCGCGGCCGACTCGGCACTGTGGGCGGCGCTGTTCGGTCCATCGACGCCCGTGGAGTCCCACCAGCCCCCAGAGCCGAGCGGCACGGTGGTCAACTCGTACTCGGTCTCGGCAATCCACGCGCAGCTCAAGCAGGGCAATCAGACGCTCGCCGTCGAGGCGCCGGTCGTCGGCCCGAGCCTGGCCGACCTCAGCGCCAGCATCCCGATGCTCGCGGCCTTCGACCAGATGGCGGCCGACGAGCCGGTCGTCGACCTGGCCCAGGCCCCGGAGGATCTGGACTCCGAGAGCTTGCAAGGCGTCCTCGACGGGTTGGCGGTCAACATGTTCAAGGCCGACGGCGTGACAAGCCTCACCGAGCGGGTGGGCGCGGCGATCGCGTCCGCCCGCGAGCTCGCCCGGCGAGACCCAGAGGCCCTCGTGGATGTGATCCCCGAGGCCACCACCGTGCCCGGCCTGACCGCCGATCCCGTCGGAGTGACGACCTCCGAGTTCGTCCGGCTCGTGACCTTCGACCGCGGGCCGGCCGCAAGCCCCACACTCACGGCGCTCGCGGCGGAATCGCCCGAGGAGGCGCCCCTGCCGGACATCCCGCCGCTGACGTTCGAGTTCCACCGCGGCACGACCCTGCTCGCCGACCACCCCGCGCTGATGCGGATGCTCGGCCTGATCGTGGACCTGGAGATCCCGGCAGGAATCATCCCGCAGTCGGCGAGCGGGCTGCCGGTCCCGGGCCAGCTCCAGGTCACGGCGAGCCTCGGCGAGCCGCTGGCGGGCAAGTCGGTCAGCCCGCGCACCGCCTACATCCTCGAGGCCGACCGGTTCTTCTCCGCAGCGAACGACCCCGACAGCCCCGACAACCTGCACGGGCTACTCGACCTGCGTCAGGAAGGGCAGTTCGAGCTCGTCGAGCTGGACGTGCACGGCGGCGGACTGAAGCTCGTCGCCACGCTCGCCAGCAGCTCCGGCGCGGCACCCGAGGACAACCAAGGTGGCGCGATGCCGGCAATGCGCAGCAGTGGGGTCAGCATCGCCCGCAGCAGGCACGGGCGCCGGCTCATGCGGCGCGTCGCCGCCGCGACCAAGGCCAACGCCGCCATGACCAACGGCGAGCCGCCGGTGCTGTTCGCCCAGGACCTCACTCGCGGCTACCGCATCGACGTGCTGGACCAGCAATCCGGGGCCTGGCGTTCGCTCCACCAGCGTCTCGGCACCTACGTCTTCAGAGAACACACCGGTGGCCCCAGGACGGTAAACGTACACGACGAGGGCGCCGTCCAGCACGCGATCACCCAGCCGGTCGGCGTCGACGGCGTCACGCCGGACCCGGATGCCGAGGTCTATGTGCACGAGTCGCTGGCCACCTGGGAGGGCTGGAGCCTAGCCGCTCCCCGCCCCGGCAAGACCATCACCGAGGACGGGCCCGCCCGGTTCACCAACACCGCGCCCGACGGGTTCCCCCAGCTCGACGTCTCCTACCAGGCGGAGCCGGGCTCGCTACCGCGCCTGCGCTTCGGCCGCGACTACCAGTTCCGCGTGCGCACCGTGGACCTGGCGGGCAATAGCCTCACCCTGGACGAAGCCACCGATCTGCTCGAAATGGTCCCGCTGCTCGGCCTGGAGCCGCCTGTCCTGCCGGTCGACGAGGACTTCACGTACCGCCGCTTCGACCCGGCGGTCTCGCCCGTGCTCGTGCCCAGAGCGCGCTTCGGCGAGGGCGAGGCACTGGAGCGGCTGGTGATCCGCAGTCGCGGGATCACAGGCACCCAGCAGGAGGCCGAGGAGCTGACCGCGCTGGTGCGCGCACGCCGGCCGGACGCCGAGGCTTACACGGCCACCTGCGAGCGCCACGTCGTCCCGCCCAAGACCTCGCAGACCATCGCCGAGACCCACGGCATGTTCGACGCCTCGTTCGGCACCGGGACCGCGTTCCGGCAGACCTACAACGTCGCCCGCAAAGAGCGCGGGCGGCTGACCGACACCACTGTCGTGGACGTCGCCACCGGGCAGGAGGTCGCGATCGACGACCCGGGCACTATCGAGACGGTCGCCACCTCCGACAACGGCAACGGCTACGTCGTGCACCGCGGGAGCCGGCTGCAGCTCCCCTACCTGCCCGACCCGATGGCTCGCGGCGCAGCCCTGTTCGGGCTGCGCGGCCTTGAGCCCGAGCGCCCGGCCGGCGTGCTCGACGCCTCGGGGCAGCTCCGCTTTGTCCCGTCGGCTCTTCCCGAGGAGACGCTGGCCAGGCTCGGCGGCTCCTCGCTGCACGTCGGCTTCGGGGCGGACTGGCCGGAGCGGCTGGCGTTCCGCCTGGTCCTCGCCGAGCCGCCGATGGGCCAGAACATCGATTTTGCGCCCTCCTGGGATCCGACCACGCGCACGCTGACGGTCTTCCTCCCCCAGGGCGAGGAGCGGACCTTCCGGCTCAGCTCCTTCATCACTCTGGACGACCTGGAGCAGCTCGGCGCCTGGCAGTGGCTGCTGGAGACGAACCCCGACAACCCGCCGGATCCGGGCGCGCTGGAGGCGGCGCTGGAGGGGGCGAGCTGGTTACTCACGCCCGCCCGGACGATCACGCTGGTTCACGCGGTCGAGCAGCCTCTAGTCACGCCCGAGCTGATCGGGCTGCGGGTCCATCGCGACCCGGGAGACACCTTCGCTTACCTCGGGGCCGAGGTGCCGGCGGACGGCAACAGCACCGCCAAGGTGGACGTGCTCGCCTCGTGGACCGAGGACGTCGACCCGCCTGGCGCCCCCGGCAGGCAGTGCGCGGCGCACGTGCTGGACATCGACGTCAACCGCGAGGGCGACCCACCGTCGGAGACCTTCGACACCGTGCCGCCAGGCCTGTACGACCCGGCGACGTCCATGCTCACGCTGCACGCGCCGTTCCCCGACGACCAGTCCGGGCGGACCTACTTGGCCAGGCATGAGTTCGGCGACACCAGGAGCCGCCTCGTGCGCTACCACGTCGTGGCGAGCACCCGCTTCCGCGAGTACTTCCCGCCGGAGGTGACCGGGCAGCCGGAGCGGGTGACGCTCGCCGGCCAGGAGGTCGAGGTCGCGGTGCCGAGCACAACGCGCCCGCCCGCCCCGCAGGTCGTGTCGGTGCTGCCGACGTTCGCGTGGAGGCGCGAGGTCGACGACGAAGGCGGGCACGTGAGCAGGCGCGCCGGCGGCATCCGCGTCTACCTGGAGCGGCCGTGGTTTTCCTCGGGGAACTTCGAGTTGCTCGGCGTGGTGTTCGCCGACCCAAGTGAGTACCCACCCGGCGAGGACCTGGAGCCATTCGTGACGACCTGGGGGAGGGATCCCATCTGGGCTGGCGAAGAGATCCTCGGCGCGCCCGACGCGTCGGCGTTCCCGGTCAGCCTCGTGGACACCGACTCGCTGCCGCTGGAGGAGCGGCCCGAGCTGCTGGTCTCGGTCGCCGCCCACGAAGTTCGGCACGACCCGGATCGGGATCTGGTGTACTGCGACATCCTGCTCTCCGGCGCTCCGGAGGTGAGCTACTCCCCCTTCGTGCGGCTCGCGCTCGCCCGCTTCCAGCCCAACTCGCTGTCGGGGTTGGAGCTGTCGCGGGTGGTGCTGGCCGACTTCGTCCAGGTGCCACCGGAGCGCGCCGTGGGTGTCGCGCCGGAGCCTAGCAATCCCGACGGGTTCCAGGTCGTCGTCCAGGGCCTGTCCTCACTGGTCGCGACCCCGCTGGTCGAGGTCTCAGTCGAGGAGCGCATCCCGGGCACGACCGACGACCTCGGCTGGGAGCCGGCCGAGGACACCCCCGGCGTCGAAATCGCCCCCGGGGAGACCCCGCCCGACGAGACGGCGCTGCTCTGGTTCGGGCGCGTCGGCCTGCCCGCCGGCCGCTCCCCCGGTCAGTACCGCATCGTCGTCAGAGAGTTCGAACGCCTCACCTCCGACGACCCGGAGGTGACCACCGGCCGCTTGGTCTTCGCCGAGACGGTCATCCCGTAGCCGGCACCGCCGCCCATGCGGAAGAAGCTGACGACGGCACTCACGATCTCGAACACGCCTGGTCCCATGGACGCGCGACATTCGGAAAGGCACGACGTCACCGGGTTTTTGCTCGACGCCGGAGCCCCGATCATCCAGTGGATTAAGCACGGCCCCAACCAGCAGTTCAGCTTCGAGCGGCTCCGGACGGCTTCTTCCGCGGGCGAGTGGCGGGCACGAAGGCGATCAGGCAGGTGCTCTCCTGTGAGCTGGGCGGTGACGCGGCCCACCTCGCCGGCCTGATCGGCGACATGCGCGGTGTGTTCCTGGCCGACATCGACCTGCGGCTCGCTGCGACCACAACCTCGGAGGCCGTCCACCGGTAGCAACAGGTTCTCTTCGTCGCTAAGTGCGCTGGGTCGGCGGTCCGGACTGCCCGCACGCTCAGAGGCTTCCAACCAGCGGATGATCGGCTTGGTCGAGTTGCTCGTACGGGTTGAAGGTGGTTGAGGCCTGCTGCCTGGCGTCGTCCTCAGCGAGATTGATGGCACGCCAGCTCATCACACCGCCGTCCCAGCCACCACACACCCAAGCCGACGCGGCGGCGAGCATCGCAAGCAGCCAAAACTTTCAGCAATACGCACATATAGATCGGTCGCTCAAGCCACCATTAGTGCCACCGTCCCTAATCTTCGTCCGAAAGGTGGTTGACCGTATGTGGTTCCGCAGGCACTGGTATTGGCCCTCGGGGTACATAGTCGTTGGCATCATCGTGGCGCTGCTCACCAACAACATCCACCTCTCCAGCGTCTCAGGCATTCTCTTATCGATACTGGCGGTACTCCTGTGGCCGTTCATACTTGGCGCAGCGCTCTGCCGGCTCCTGGGCTTTCACATCCCGGGCATCGATGTCACCTGACCCGACCCCCGCAGATTCGTAACGATGCAGGGCGCGGCGCAAGGCGTTGGAGACTCGAAGCTGACGCCGCCGGAGCGGACCGCGAGGCCGAAGCCTGGGTTATCCCTAGTCGAGGTCAACGAGCGCACACCGGCCTGCACTCGTGCCGGCGTACTTGCTGCCCCAGGCCCGCCTCGCGGCGCGGCCGAGCTAAGTCAGCTGCAGGATCACGATCACCAAAATGATGATGACCAAGACACCGATGATGACTCCGATAATTCCTCGGTTCATTTCGCCTCCCTCGATACGGGTGCTGACTCGCAACTTCAGATCCGGCCGTTGAACACGAACCTGTCGCTGACGTCGGGTCCGAGCTGCGGGAAGCGAGTGCCATACGTTGGCCCGATCCCGCTCCGTCTTCAACTAAACCACCCCAAGGGCGGGTGCATTACACCCTTAGGTAGGTTATGGGCGCCCTTGGGAAGCTGCGGTAGGTCCTAGTGATCAGAAGTGGCTTGCGCCGAGCCGAGCGCTCAGCGGGTGATATCGGGCGCGATGGGAACACCTTCGCCGCTGGCTGCTAGCTCGGCACGGCGCTGCTCGGCGACTGACTGGTCGAGCCGGCAGAGGAGCTCGAGGATGTGTCCGTCCGGGTCGGCCAGGTAAATCTGCTCGACATTGTCAGCGCGGATCCGAGGGCCGCCTACTGGAGTGACGCCGTTAGCGGCGAGGATGTCGCGGTAGGTGTCCAGCGACGGCACCTCGAACGCAAAATGGACGCAGTAGCCGGTTCGTAGTTCGTCTGCAGACCAGGGTGTACGCAGCTCAGCAGTGCGGCCGGGAGCGGTCTCGACAACGACGTGCACCTCGGCGGCGCCGCGCTTGAAGTACGCGCCCGGAAATGTGAAATCGGCGGGCCTGCTGATCTCGTGCATGCCCAGCACGTTGCAGTAGAAAGCGCGAGTCCTGTCAAGGTCGGAGACGTAGAGGGCTACGTGATGCAGTGCTACCGAGTCGGTCGAGTCCGATTGGGCCTGGACGGTTGACATCAGAACCTCCGTTGATCCAAAAGGGCGCTGGCTTCCGACTCCTCCGTCGCGCGCCGCCGAACTGCACACCGACCGATGTGGGCCGTGCAGCACAGTACCCGCAACCAGCGGGACCTAATGATGGCGCTGTCGCAGTCGTTGCCGGCCGGCATCAAAATCTCGGCACATAGCTTGCGCAATCATATGCGCGCATATAATATGTGCGCATGACAACTACTTTTACATACACCCACACGGTCGAGGCGGACGCCACGCCCGAAGCAATCTGGGCGCTGTACGAGGACGTGACGAGCTGGCCGAGCTGGGACGCTCAAGCCGAGCAAATCACCCGCAATGGCCCCTTCCAAGCTGGCACCACGGGCACGATGAAGTTCGTAGGCCAGGAGCCGCTCGATTACCGTCTCGCCAAAGTGGCACCGCTGCGCGAGTTCGTCGATGAGACGCCGGTAGGTCCACTCGTCGTCCGAGTCAGCCACCTCCTTGAGCCGCTGCCCGAGGGACGCTCGCGGATCACCTACGCAGCCGAGATCGATGGCCCCGAAGACGAGGCCCAGCAGGTCGGACCGATGATCACCGCCGACTTCCCGGAGACGATGGCGTCGCTTGTCGCCCTGGCCAAGGAGCGCTCGTCATAGCGACGGGAAGCCCGCACACCCGGTTCGACACGCCGGAACAGAGTCCCGGCTTCCTGCTGTGGCGTGTCAACCTGTCCTGGCAGAGACAGATCCGCTCTGTTCTGGAGCCCCACCAGCTGACCCATGTGCAATTCGTGTTGCTTGCGTCGTTGTGGTGGCTGTCCGACCACGGTGATCACCCACCCACGCAGTCCCGGCTTGCTCAGCAAGCCGGGGCCGACGCGATGATGACCAGCCAGGTGATACGCAAGCTGGAGACACGCGGCCTGGTCGAGCGAACTCTTGATCCGACGGACAGCAGGGTACGCCGCCTACGACTCACCGCCGCCGGCCGCGCCCTGGTCGCTGAAGCGCTCGCGGATGTCGAGGCCGCGGATGACGAATACTTCGCCGCACTGGGTCCGCAGCGCGAGGCGTTCGTGCAGGCTCTTCAGGCGTTGGAAGCCGCGTCGGTTCTATAGCGCTTGGCCAACTCCTGTCGAGTTACTTGGGATTGCGTTAGCGACCCCACTGGTCATTCAGACCATTCCGCGTTGCCCAGGATCACAGCTGCGACTGCCTGATCTCAGCATCACTCGTCATGAACCCAACCTTTGATCCGGGGCCCACTGCCGGGGTCAGTACGAAGACTCGGAATCATTGATGCCGTCCTCAGCAATCTGCTGGTCGCCTGCCGATTTCTGCAAGGACACTGCCGCAAGAGATAAGGAGGAACTGTGCGCAAAATTTCGGCCGTCCTGAACATCTCAATGGACGGAGTGATCCAGGCTCCGGGTAGACCCGATGAGGACACCCGAGATGGCTTCGATCGCGGCGGATGGGCTGTGCCGTACAACGACGAGGTCATGGCTCAGCGGATGGGCGAAAACATGTCCTCCTCCGGAGCGATGCTCTTCGGCCGTCGCACGTACCAGGACTTCTACGGGTATTGGCCACAGCAGACCGACAACCCGTTTACGCCGTATCTGAACCAGGCGACCAAGTACCTCGTCTCCAGCACACTTGCCGAGCCGCTGCCCTGGGAGAACTCGATACTGCTTCCCGGCGATCCTGCGACGAGCGTTGCTCAGCTCAAATCCCAGCCAGGGCCAGACCTAGGCATCGTGGGCAGTGCACAGCTGGTGAGATCACTGTTTGCGGCGCAGCTCCTTGACCGGTATGTGCTACTCGTCCACCCACTCGTGCTCGGTCAGGGTCGTCGCCTGTTCGATGACCGGGGACCGGAGGGTGAATTCGAGCTGGTCGACAGTGTGGTGACGCACAAAGGCGTAATCATCACTACCTACGAACCGCGACGCTGACGCAGCTGCGAACTGATACGAGCCTTACCTTGGGTCACATTGGCGTGCGCGAAAGTCAATCATCAGAGTGATGCAATTATTGTTCTGATGCAATCACTGGGCCATCATGAGAAGTAACGCTTGCGTGCCGACGGGTGCCGTTCCTGGGAGCGCAAGCGAAAGGAGGCCCGATCATGGCATCCGAACGAGCCCGATCTGTTGAGGCGGAAACTATGGCGCCAGAGGCCGAGGCTGTGGCCAGCGACGGCTTTATCACATACGACCAACTCATAGGGCCGGGCCTCGACGCTGCGCTTTGGAGCCCGGCACGGTTGCCGCTGCCAACCGGCGGTGAGCACATCCCGCTGGATCCCAACGCGGAGCTGGCTGTCGCTGATGGCGAAGTGCGAGTGAAGATTCCGCATTTCTCGCTGTACCACGACATATTCCAGCCCGGAGACAGCGCCAAATACCTCATCTTCTCGACGCGCCAGTTTGAGCTGCCGAAGGACCGCCCGGCGACGTTCGCCGCCGATCTCGCAATCCAGAACATCGCCGGGAAAGCCGGGGACTTCCGACTGGGAATGGCGGCCTTCCACGTTTTTGACTTCGAGGTCAGCAAGCGCGTGTTCGCAGTCTGTGGCACCTCCACCCGGGTTTTGGCGCTGCACGAGCAGCTCGGTTTTGGCGGGATCGGCGAACCGTTCTACCACGTAATCGAGTCGCCGTACGAGGACTTCGACGACGACTTCACCCGGCTTCGCACGTGCGAGATCACCCTCGACCGAATCACATCGACTGCGGTCTGGCGCGTCGACGGTCACACGGTGTACCACGCCCACGGCACCTTCATCCCAGAACGGGTTGGCATCGGGTTCGGGATCTGGACGATGCTGCCGATCCGGAACGGTCGCAGTCGTTCGCTCGACGGGCAGGGGCTGGACGCGCGGTGGCGCCGGTTCCGGATACGCGGCGTGGACGCGTGGGCCGGGGGTGGTCAGACCAGCTGATCCACGTCACGTTTCTTGCTCGGGACGTGTCTACGAAGTAGAGCCACGAGATCCACCGAAAGGACTAGAGCAACCGAAAGGAAGGAAACCATGCGTGTTTTTGTCGCCGGAGCGAGCGGCATACTTGGCCGCCGGCTCGTTCCCCAGTTGATCACTGCAGGACACGAGGTGATCGGTACGCACAACTCGCCGACGAACGCCGAGCTGCTACGGACGCTGGGCGCCCAGCCGGTGATGCTTGATCTGCTCGATGCGGATGCGGTCAGCAAGACCATTCTCGAGAGTGAGCCCGACGCCATCGTGCACGAGGCCACTGCCCTGGCGAACCAGAAGTTCGGACGCAGCCTGGACAAGACCTTCACAAGAACCAACGAACTGCGTACGACAGGCACTGACGCCCTCCTGGCCGCCGCACGGAAGGCGAACGTGCATCGGTTTGTCGCGCAGAGCTTCGCGCCCTACCGATACGCCCGGCAGGGCGGCCCGATCAAAACCGAAGACGATCCGCTTGACCCGACGTCACCGCCGAACACTCAGCAAAGCTTTGCGGCTATGGCGTACCTGGACCGGGCGGTCACCGAGTTCGGAGGGATCGCTTTGCGTTACGGCGGCTTCTACGGCGATGCCCATGACGGCTGGAGCGAGCTGGTACGCAAGCGCCGGGTGCCGATCGTCGGTGACGGCGGCGGCATCTTCTCCTGGGTCCACCTCGACGACGCCGCCGCGGCAACCGTGCTCGCGCTGGAACACCCCGGTCCTGCCGTCTACAACATCGTCGACGATGAGCCCGCGCCGATGCGCGAGTGGCTGCCCGCGCTTGCCCACGCCCTGAACGCGAAGCCGCCGCGACGCTTCCCGGCCTGGCTCGCGCGATTGGTTGGTGGCCAGGCCGCGGTCGTCATCGGCACCGAGGTGCGGGGTGCCTCGAACGCAAAGGCCAAGCGCGAGCTCGGCTGGACGCTGCGCTATCCCAGCTGGCGCACGGGATTCCCCGCCACCTACTCGGCGAAGAAGGTGACCGGCGACGCAAAGCCGCATCCGGCAGCCCGAACAGATCACTCGCACAGCTAGCGGGCTGGCCGCCGCGGCTCAACCCAACCTGGAGGCCGGGGCCCGCCTAAGACTCTGCTGGCAGGTCGCGGCCTAGATCGCGTTGTTGATCAAGCTGATCCAGCACCGTCTTGCGTTGTCCCACCGCACGAAGCATTGCCACCAGAACGGCGTGGAGCCGATCGGCACCTTCGATGTGCTCTTTCGGCAGAACGTGTGAGAGCGTTCGCGGGGTCAGCAGCAGTGCACGATCCTGCCAGCCGCCCAGGCCTCCGTGGGCGCCGACGAGAGGTTCGAAGGCCGCGATATCCAGCGTGACAGCGTCGACGCGGCTGTTGACGTAAAGGTCGGGGGCCTCCGGCATGACGACGGCGCTGCGAAGCACTCGGGCCGCATGGTTTCGGTAAGGCTGAAGAGGATCTTCTCCGGCCACTTCACCGGTATCAAGCTGGATACGGCCGTTTGCGCCGATCGCCCATGGCACCCCAGAAGAGTCGATGCCAGCGATGAAGCCGACGCCTTCATGTGCACAAAGACCGGGAATGAGCTTGGGCCACCGCTCCTGCAGATCCTCGAGAGTGAGCCGCACCGGAGAGTGGACGTACACCATGCCGAGGTTGCCCGAGCCAAGCACAGTGAGGTCGGCGCCAGACACGGCATCGGCGCTCTGATCGATGTGTCGCCTGCTTACCGAGGCTGCACGGCTGGCGGCGCGGCCAGTAAGGCCGCTGCCTGAGAGGTCTTCGGCGAGGGACTCCACTCGCCCCCAGTCTTCGACTGGGGCGTCAAGGGAGACCACTTCCTCGTCCATGAGTTTCGTACACAGCTCACCGAGATCCGCGCCGAAGCGGTCCTGGAACGACTGGCCCTGAGACTGACCATGATCAGAGAGCACCACCAGGTGGTAACGCCGAGTTGCGTGGGCCGCCAACCGCTCGAGCGTTCCGAGCATCCGATCCAAGCCGTCAAGGGCCGCAAGCGACTCCGGACGGAACACGCCCGCATGGTGGGCGATCTCGTCGTAATCGACATAGTCGACGTAGATGCACTTGGTCCCCTTTCGCATCTCCTCCGCGACGACGGCAGTGTTGAGATCGCGCTGCAGCACATTGGTGGCGGCTCTGAGAACAGCGAAAGTCCATCCGCGGTGGATGCGTGGCAGGACATTGAGGCGTGTCTGTCGAGCGGCCTGCCATCGCTCCTTCATGATCTCGGCAACCGTCCGCACCAGACCTCGGGTGAATCCGTTGGGATTGGTGAGGAACCAGGCGAAGGTCTGCCGCGTGGCTTCCGACCCTCGGCCACCGCCGAGTCTGCTCATCGTGAGCATGGCGCGTGGAGCGTCGCCAGTGAAGAGATTGCCCAGGGCAAGTCCGTCGTCGGCAAGCAAACCGGTGCCAGTAGTCGCTCGCTGCTCGATGACTGCCGCATCGGCTGGCCGGTTCGCGATCAGGACTCGACCTAGCTCACGGTCGTACCAGCGAAATGCAGGGACCCCCGCGACCGTGCCATGCAGGATCCCCAGCTGACTGGCAGGCGTGGTGCATGGCAGCTGTGCCGTCCACTCCCGGAGCACGTAGTCCTCCGAGGTGACCCAGCGCCGCAGAGTCTGGACCCTGCCAGCCTGGATGGCCCACCGTAGGACCGGGAAAGCGACGCCATCCAACTGCACAAACACGACACCATCGACTCCGGGGTCGACGACGGGCTTGCTGGCCACTCGTCGCCGCAGTAGCGATGCGGTGAACGAATCATCGGTACCGGCACTTCCCAACCAAGCTGCGGCGGTGGCGACCACAGCGACGATCCACGAGGCCCAGAAAGCCGACCAGAACGACGCGTTGATATCCGGCACGAGCCAGATCGCGGCGTAGACCAGCAGTGCCTGCCCACACAGACCAACGAGAACCACCGCCGGCCAGCCGATGCGCGCGGCCAGCAAGACCAGCACCGGACGGAACACCAGCCCAAGTAAGCCAGCAACTGCTGTAGCGGCGAAGTAGGCCCATAGGGCCTCAGCCTTCAGGTTTGGCAACAGCGCGTCGGCGAGCGCTAACGCGGCTGACGCGACCAGCCACACCATGATCAGCCGGCCGATGTCACCCAGGCGCAGCCGGATCCCAGAGCGACCTTGCCCTCGTTCGGACACTCCAACCACACGTGCCCCCTGACCCAGCGTCCCGCCAGGACGGCGGACCACCTCGACCACGCCGCGCAATGTCTGCCGACCACGCTCAGTTCTGATCATGTACCGGCGAACGCCTTGACTTGCAAATTACACCGGCCGGATCCATCTCCCATCTCCTGTCAGGCTGGCGATTCAGATGATGGTGTTCTGGATCAATTGACCCGAACGACTAGGAAGCGAGCAAGCTGCGCCGTGACGGGCACACTGACGTGGTGGGGGCATAGCACCAGCACCTGGGAGGATGGCGCCGCTACCGTCCTATTCGACCCCGTCCTGACCGCTCGGCTCGGCCATCTCCGTCGAATCCGCGGTCCGGTTCCGCCCTCAGACGCTGCCCAGCCCGATCTTGTTTTGATCTCCCATCTGCACGCCGACCACACCCATCTACCTTCGCTTCGACTCATTCGGCCCTCCGCGGTTCTCATCGCGCCAGCGGGTTCGCGCCGCCTGCTCAGGCCGATGATCGCCCGCGGCGTGAAGCTTTGGGAGGTCGAGCCGGGTGACCTCGTAGATGCTGCCGGCCTGCAGATACGCGTTCTGGCCGCCGATCACGACGGTCGGCGACACCCCGGGAGTCGACACCGCGGGCCCGCGCTCGGCTATCTCCTCAGGGGCTCTCGCCGATGCTGGTATCCCGGGGACACGGGTCCGAACCTTGCCTTTGATGAGGTGACGAACGTCGACCTCGCCTTGATGCCAGTCGGGGGTTGGGGACCCACCCTGGGTCAGGGCCATCTCGACGCCGCGCAAGCGGCAGAGGCCGTCCGCCGAGTTCGTCCAGATAGTGCGGTCCCGGTGCATTGGGGCACGTGGTGGCCCATCGGCCTTCGTGAGCGCCCGGAACTGATCGATCTGCCAGCTGAGGCATTCGCGAAGCACGTCGCGCGCGTGGCACCAACTACCAGCGTTCATCTCCTCCGACACGGCCAGTCGGTCAGGGTGTAAATCGCTTGAACTGGAGGTTTGCTCGGCCAGCGCCTGGCAGCGCTATGAGTTCCGGCTGGGGAGTGATCTCGGCAGCCCGAACCATGGCAGCACGCCGCCGTCGAAGCGGGTGAAGGCGCAGATCCGGTCGCCAGCGAGGGTGAGGACGAAGAGACCGGTTCCGTGGCGGATACCGGTGGATCCGCGCAGATAGGCCGCGTACGCCGGCTGGCCGTTGGCTCGCGTCGGTACCAGATCAACCCGTCGGCCCGAGCTGAAGATGCTGGCGAAGAGTCGGGCCACGACCTCACGCCCCTCATATTCAAGGGGAATGGGTGGCATGGAGAGGAAGACATCGTCGGTGAGCAAGTCGACCAGCGCGTCGACGTCCCCGGACTCGTAGGCGCGGACGAAGTTCGCAGTGAGCGCCTGCTCGTGGGGTGAATCAGGAGCGGGAGCTGGTTTCCGGTTTTCGGTTGGCGGCAGGCGGCGCTGCAGATTGAGGCGTGCCCGCTTCAAAGCGCTGTTGACCGATTCGCCGGTCGAGTCGAGCATGTCGGCCACCTCATTGGCATGGAATCCGAGGACGTCGCGCAGGATCAGGACGGCGAGCTGCCGAGGCGGCAGGACTTGAAGAGCGGTCACGAATGCCAAGGAGATCGCTTCGGTCTGCGCGTAGCGGGCGTCGGGTCCAAGCGGCACGTCGATCACCCCCCCGATGAGAGCGTCGGGATACGGCTCGAGCCATACGACTTCGCCGAGCCGGGTCGGCTCGGGCGGTTCAACCCGGGGCATGTCCCACTCCTTGGCGGGGCGTCGGCTGGCCGCGCGAAGTGCGTTGAGGCACCGGGTAGTGGCGATCCGGTAAAGCCAGGTGCGGATCGAGGCGCGGCCCTCGAACCCTCCGATGCCTTGCCAGGCGGCCAACAGCGTTTCCTGCAGAGCATCCTCGGCATCCTGGAGGGATCCGAGCATCCGGTAGCAGTGCACGTGTAACTCTCGGCGGTGCGGCTCGGTCAGCGCTTGGAACGCTTCGCTATCGCCTGCCCGCGCCCTTGAGATCAGGTCGGCTGTCGCCAGCTCCACTCTTGCGTCACCTCTTCCTGAGCTGGTCACGCGTCGCGCTTCCAGCACTTCTCCCGCACGCTCGCCTCACCTCCATCCTGTATCGACACCGGGCAACGGCCGAACTGGGCGGTTGAGAGACGCCCAGTGTGGCGACGTGGTGGTGTCAGCATCATCGACGGATACTTCCGGCGGCTTCGACGTACAGCGACGGGCCGTTTCGCAGCACAAGCGTCAAAACGACCGCCTCGCTCCCCAGACGTTGGGTCGTTTTGCAGCACAACCGCCAAAACGACCCGAGCTCCTCGGCGCAATGCCGAGCACGACCTCAAGGCGGCCACGCGCGGATGAGTTGCAGCCGTCGATCAATTCATGAGGTGGACGGATGTGTAGAACCAAGCACAGAAAGGACTCAAAAGATGATGCTGAAGGACAAGGTCGCGGTGATCTACGGTGCCGGAGGCGCGATCGGCAGCGCTGTGGCGCGTGCCTTTGCGTCTGAGGGAGCCAGTGTTTTCCTCACCGGGCGCGACCTGGCGCTCGTCGAGGTTGTTGCCAAGGACGTCGTGTCCGCCGGCGGATCCGCCGATGCGGCGGAGGTGGACGCTCTCGACGAGCAAGCCGTGGACAAGCACTTGCAGTCCATGATCGAGAACGCCGGACGCGTCGACATCTCGTTCAACGCGGTCGGAATCGCGGACACCAAGATTCTGGGTGTGCCTCTGATCGAGCTGGATGTCGAGCAGTTCTCCCAGCCGATCACCGCCTATACGACGTCGTACTTTCTGACCGCGCGCCTGGCCGCACGGCGGATGATCGCGAACAAATCGGGAGTGATCATGAGGGTCACCGCACTCCACTCACGTACCGGCATCCCCTTGGTGGGAGGCTACGGTCCCGCGATGGCCGCTATGGAGGCACTCACTCGTGATCTGTCCGCAGAGCTGGCACCTCACGGCATTCGCGTGGTTGGTCTGCGACCCCAAGCCATGCCGGAGACACGCACGATCAAGGAAGCCTTCGAGCCTCGCGCCAAGGCATCGGGAATGACCTGGGACCAGTGGCAAGAGTTCCTCGCCAGCAAGACCCATCCACGACGGCTCATGACGCTCGAGGAGATGGCAGACGTGGCGGTCTTCATGGCTTCCGACAAGGCG
>Ga0081455_10000978_pt1 | contig 36444 bp, 30 predicted proteins | sample TabmetS3T2R1_FD_70207 | JGI IMG/M metagenome (GOLD analysis project Ga0081455, IMG submission 70207) | Tabebuia heterophylla rhizosphere microbial communities from the University of Puerto Rico - S3T2R1 | ecosystem: Host-associated > Plants > Roots > Rhizosphere ...
TTCCGGAAAGTACCCGCACGCGTCGATCTCGGCGCGCAGCTCTTTCCTTGTGGAGCCAATCCTCATGTCGATCATCCTGCCACGCACCACCGACACCCGGGCTGATCGGCGGCTGATTGCTGCTACCCGGGTGGATGGCCATAACCGAGCTAGAGCACGCGAGCTAACGGGTCGCGCTGGTCGGCGGTAGGGGCGATGAAAACACGCGCACCTAACACCGAGATCGAGCCGACCGAGGCTACGCAGGGACGAAGCGTCACCGAAGCCAGCTGCGGAATTGCGTCAGACAGCTGTGCTACCCGATGCAGCAAGTCCTCAATTCCTGCAATGTCGACTCCCGGCGCTCCGTGTCGACCAAACAGCGTAGGGGCGGCCTTGAGCTCTCGGATCATCTCCGCGGCATCCACAGTTGTCAGGGGTGGCACCCGGTAGACCGTGTCACCGAGCAGCTCGCTAGGAATTCCGTCCAGGCCGAGGGAAATGATCGGTCCGAACGCAGCATCCTCATGGCTGGTGATGATCAACGCCACGCCTGGTGGTGCCATAGTCTGCACCACCGGCATGGCCGCCAACAGACTCTCGTCGGCGACAAGGCCGATCTCGGTCACCAACTGATGCAGATCTTTCCAGGCATCGGCCATCTCTGCGGCGTTGTCGATATTGCGATGCACGCTGGCCAGATCCGGTCGGCCGCGTACGGCGCTGCTGGTTGCTTTCAGAACGACATTCCAGCCCAGTTGATCAGCAGCTGCGACTGCGTCGGCCAGCCCTGCAACTGCAAACTGGCGCACCAGATTGATCCCGTACGCACCCAGCAGCTCAGCGCTCTCGATCTCGGTCAGCTCACGTCCTGTCGGTTGCTCGGCCAGGACGCGGTTGACTATCAGCTTGGCCTGCTGCGTGTCCACGCTCAGCATCGGCACGGCACCAGGGTCCCGGTCGCGCCACTGCGCATAGTTGATGAGGGCTGATAGCGCCTGGATGGCATCGACCGATCCGTCAAACGTCGGCAGCATCCCCAGCGCATCCGGCTTGCCGCTGCTCTGTAACGGTGGCTGGAAGTCCAAGAACACCCCAATCAGCGGCTTGGCGGCTTCGGCAGCAACCTTCTCCAAGGTCAAAATGATGTCGTCGGTTCCCTGAGTGAAGGCATTCACTGCGGCGCACACCACTGAGTCGTAGCGCTCGTCAGCAAGTGCCTGGCGCGCGGCCTGTCCAAAAGTCTCCGGGCTTGCGTCCGCTCCGAGCAGTCCTGGCTCTGGATCGCGAATCAGTCCGACTGAATCCATCTTCTGCAGCATCTGTTGCGCGAGAGTCAAGGAATTGGTGATGATCCGAACCCTGGGGCCGGACGGCAACGGCTGTCGCGAAGCGATCTTGGCGATGTCGATCAAGTCACCGCGGCGATGGACCACCATGATCCCGGCCTGCCGGAAGAGTGCATCCACTGCCCCCTCCGTGGCGTGACCGAGCCCGCCTCGTACCCCAATATGATCAGCTCGATGGGTACGCCCGGGTGCGAACACGACGACGGGCTTTCTGCGAGCCAGCCGCCGGGTGATGCGAGAGAACTTCCTCGGGTTGCCGATCGAGTCCAATGTCAGCAGGCAAACCCGGGTGGCCTCGTCGTCCTCCCAGTACTGCATGACGTCGTTCGCGGTGACATCGGCATAGTCACCGGTGCTGACAAAGGATGACACGCCCAGGTCGTGACGTCTGGCGTGGTTGAGCAAGGCGACGCCAACAGCGGCGGACTGGCAGAACAGGCCCACTCCCCCGGCGCGCGGCATAGGTCCGGGGGTGGCATTCAGCCGAACGCTGCCCAAGGTGTTGATGACGCCAAGGGCATCTGGACCGAGTGCCCGGATTCCGTAGGCGCGGGCTAGATTGATGATCTTGAGATTGTCGCCTGCGGCGTAGTCGGTCCCGGTCAGCACAACCATGCCGTGGACCCCCTTGTGGGCTGCATCGATCACCACTCCACCCAGCTGATTGGTTGGGATCGAGACGATCGCTAGGTCCAAGCCACCCTGCACCGCGGCGATCGAAGCACTGTTGGCGACGTCGGCGACTGAGGCGTCATCAATGCTCACTGCCACTACCTCGCCGCTGAAGTCACCACGCAGTATCGAATTGATCAAATCCTGTACCCGGTCGCCTTGGCCATACACCACGATCCGCTCCGGGGTGAGCAGCCGCCGTACCGAGGCACTTTCTGCGCGATGCTCTCGGCGCTCCATGACGCCTACTGAAGTGTCGGTGGGCAAGATCGGGAACTCGACAGCAAGAACGCCATCTTCGATGCCCTTCGACACGCGGTAACCGGCGTCCGCAAACACTCTGGCCATCCGGCGGTTCTCCGGCAGGACCTCGGCGACGAAGCGGGCAATTCCTCGTTCCCGAGCGGCTTGAGCCAGATGCTCCAGCAACAGCTGCGCGATGCCTCGACCCTGATGGGCGTCTTCGATCAAGAACGATACTTCTGCATGATCATCTTCGATACGGTCGTAGCGGCCGACAGCGATCATGTTCTCGCCGAGGGTGAGGATGAACGCCACCCGGCTCACGTAGTCAACTTCGGTGAACCGCTTGACATCCCGAGCACTCAGTCGCGGATATGGCGCGAAGAAACGGAGATACTTCGACTCTGGCGAGACCCGCTCGTAGAAGGCGACGAGCCGGTCCGCATCTGACGGCCGAATCGGCCGCAGATGCGCAACGCCGCCGTCAGCCAGCAGCACATCCGCTTCCCACTCTCGTGGATATCCGGGTGGGTCCGCGCCAATGTCTCCCGGTGCCTGGCTCACGGGCACGGCCAAAGCCTAACGGGGCGGGAACGGACCGATCTTCTTGGTTGACGTGTTCGCGAAACGCGACGACATCGTCGGCTCCCCGGCGCGCTGCGCGAGCGCCTCAACGAATAGTGTTCGGCCATGGCCGACTTCGTCGCTGCAATCGATCAGGGTACGACGAGCACCCGCTGCATGATTTTCGATCACTCGGGGCGTGAAGTCGGCAAGTACCAGCTCGAGCACCAGCAGATCATGCCCAGAGCAGGCTGGGTGGAGCACGATCCATTGGAGATCTGGCAGCGCACCCAAGAGGTGGTCCAGCAAGCCTTGGCAGGGCGCGGTCTGGTCGCCAGTGATCTCGCGGGACTCGGGATCACCAACCAGCGTGAGACCACGGTGGTCTGGGATCCCGTCACCGGTGAGCCATACGGAAACGCGATCGTCTGGCAGGACACTCGTACCGACAAGATCGCTGCCGCACTTGATCGGGATGGCCGCGGTGACCTCATCAGGCAGCGGGCGGGCCTGCCGCCGGCGACATACTTCTCCGGCGGCAAATTGCAATGGATCTTGGAAAACGTCGACGGAGTTCGTGAAGCCGCCGAACGTAGTCGCGCCATCTTCGGCACCACGGACTGCTGGCTTTTGTGGAACCTCACCGGCGGCGTCGACGGCGGCCAGCACATCACCGACGTCACCAATGCCAGCCGCACCATGTTGATGGACCTGGAGACCCTCGACTGGGACCCGGAGCTGTTGAGCTTCTTCGAGATCCCGCAAGCGATGCTGCCGAGCATCGTGCCGTCCTCCGATGCCGCGGCGTACCAGCGCACAGCTGCTGATGGCCCGTTCGGCGGTGAGGTGACGATCGGCGGTGATCTTGGTGATCAACAGGCGGCGATGGTGGGCCAGGTCTGCCTACGGGCCGGCGACGCCAAAAACACCTATGGCACCGGTAACTTCCTGCTGCTCAACACCGGTGAGCAGCTGTACCACTCCAGCAACGGCCTGATCAGCACCGTGTGCTATCAGTTCGGTGACGCAGCGCCGGTGTACGCCCTCGAGGGTTCAATCGCCGTCACTGGTTCGGCTGTGCAATGGCTTCGCGACCAACTCCAGATCATCAGCGACGCCCGGGAGATCGAGGCGCTGGCAAGTCAGGTCGACAACGCGGCACGGCTGTACTTCGTGCCTGCCTTTTCTGGCCTCTTCGCCCCGTATTGGCGCTCCGATGCTCGTGGCGTCATCGTTGGTTTGTCGCGTTTCCACACCCGTGCTCACATTGCCCGGGCGACGCTGGAAGCAATCTGCTATCAGAGTCGCGATGTCGTGGAGGCGATGGAAAAGGATGCCGGCGTGCAACTCGATGAACTGAAGGTTGACGGCGGGGTCACTGCAAACGCACTTTGCATGCAGATCCAGGCCGACACGCTCGGCGTCGAGGTAAGCAAGCCCGTCGTGGCCGAGACAACCGCACTGGGTGCGGCCTATGCCGCCGGTCTGGCCACAGGCTTCTGGGCATCGCCGGACGAGCTCCGAGAGAACTGGCTGGAAGACCATCGTTGGAGCCCGAAGATCAGCGAGGAGGAACGAGCGGAGGGCTACGAGGGGTGGAAGAAAGCTGTGCAACGCACCTTGGACTGGGTTCAGGTCTAGTGGGGTATCGGGTCAATGCCAAGAGGAGTGGGACGAGAGGAGTGGCGGAGATGGCAACGGAGGCTCAGCCGATCAAGGGGCCGGTGACTGCAGATCCTGCCCGTAATCTGGCGCTCGAGTTGGTGCGGGCCACGGAGGCGGCTGCGATCAACTGCTCGCGTTACATGGGATTCGGTGACAAGAACCAGGTGGACGCAGCGGCTGTCGACGCGATGCGCCCGGTGCTCGGATCAGTCCGCATGAACGGCATCGTCGTCATCGGTGAGGGCGAGAAGGACGAGGCCCCGATGCTTTTCAATGGCGAGCGAGTCGGCGATGGCTCAGGGCCGGAGTGGGACATTGCTGTCGACCCCGTCGACGGTACGACGCTGACCGCCAAGAGCCTGCCCGACGCTGTCAGCATCATCGGTGTATCGCCCCGCGGCACGATGTTCTCCCCCGGTCCAGCCGTGTACATGCAGAAGCTGGTGGTGCCTGCAGGGGCTGCTGCCGCTGTCGATCTTGATGCGCCGATCTCAGACAATCTCAGCAAGATCGCTGAGGCAACCGATCGTGCCGTCTCCGAGCTCACAGTCTGCGTTCTCGATCGACCACGACACACTGAACTGGTTGCCACCATCCGCGCGGCCGGTGCGCGGATCCGATTCCTGCTTGACGGCGATGTGGCCGGCGCCATCATGGCCGCCACGCCATCGACTGGAGTCGATTTGTTGGTTGGCGTCGGCGGCACGCCTGAGGGCGTACTGGCCGCTTGTGCGCTCCGCTGTCTGGGTGGCGAGATGTTCGGCCGGCTGGTTGCCCGGAATGATGCCGAGCGAGCCGCGATTCTCGACGCAGGCTTTGACTTGGATCGGATACTCACTACCACCGATTTGGTTTCCGGCGACAACGTGTTCTTCGCCGCAACAGGTGTCACCGACGGGTCATTGTTGCGGGGCGTGCGATTCGAGAGCCACCGCATTGTGACCCATTCGCTGTCAATGCGGTCTCGCTCGGGCACCATCCGGTACATCGAAGGTCGTCATGACCCGGAACGATCCTTTCTTGTCAACCCCTAAGAGAAGCTGATGTTCTCCAGCAGCTCGCCGCTCGGACCCGCCGCCCGGACAAATGCCCTCGATCGTCTGGCGAATGAGGATCTGGACATTCTCGTCATAGGGGCAGGCGTCACCGGCTGCGGTTGTGCGCTTGATGCTGTCACTCGCGGCCTGCGCGTCGGGTTGGTCGAGGCCCGAGATCTGGCAGCGGGTACCTCGAGCCGGTCCAGCAAGTTGTTTCATGGTGGGCTTCGATATCTCGAACAGCTCAACTTCGCCTTGGTCTTCGAGGCGCTCAAGGAGCGCTCGCTGGCTCTCAACAAGTTGGCCCCACACCTTGCCAAGCCCGTGCCGTTCCTCTACCCGCTGATGCGGCCGGTGATCGACCGCGGCTATGGAGGTCTCGGCATTGGGGTGTACGACGTGCTTGGCGCCGGGCGTGGCGTACCGCAGCACCTCCGTCACTTGAGCCGCAAGCGCACCTTAGAGTCCTTTCCGTCGGCAAATCGCGAGAGAGTGATCGGATCGATCAGGTTTTACGAAGGTCAGGTCGACGACGCCCGACACACCATGATGATCGGCCGTACCGCGGCTCACTATGGCGCCGCGGTGGCGACCAGCACTCGGGTGATCGGGTTTCTCCGGGAGGCCGACCACGTGGCCGGCGTCACGGTTCGAGATCTCGAGTCCGGCCAGGAGTTCACCATCCGTGCCAAGCAGACGATCAATGCCACAGGAGTCTGGATCGACGAACTCCAAGAGATGCTCGGCGGTCGCGGGCAGTTCCGAGTCCGCGCGTCCAAGGGCATTCATCTCGTAGTGCCACGGAATCGCATCAACTCCATGACCGGGCTGATCACTCGAACGGAGAAGAGCCTGCTCTTCATCATCCCGTGGGGCAGTCACTGGATCATCGGCACGACTGACACCGACTGGCGACTTGACCGAGCGCATCCCGCCGCCAGCATGGCCGACATCGATTACCTGCTGCAGCATGCCAATACGCTCCTCGCTGACTCCCTGAAGCGAGAGGACGTCGTCGGCGTCTACGCCGGCCTCCGGCCGCTGCTCTCAGGTGAATCCGATTCGACGTCGAAGCTCTCCCGAGAGCACGCCGTCGCATCGCCCGTCCGAGGGTTGGTCACGATCGCTGGTGGCAAATACACCACCTACCGGGTCATGGCCAAGGACGCTGTTGATGCGACCGTACGGGAGTTGGACAAGAAAGTGCCGGCGTCCTGCACTGAGGATGTACCGTTGCTGGGAGCCGATGGCTACCACGCGTTGTGGAATGCACGGCCCTTGTTGGTCGACGAAACCGGAATGCGTGACGTCCAGATCGAGCATCTGCTGAATCGGTACGGCTCGTTGCTACCGGAGTTGCTGGACATGATCAAGTCCGCGCCCGAGCTTGCGCATCCGCTGGACGGTGCGCCTGAGTACCTGAAGATCGAAGCCGTCTACGCTGCATCTCACGAGGGCGCCTTGCATCTGGACGACATCCTGGCCCGCCGGACCCGCATCTCGATCGAGACCTGGGATCGCGGCATAGCCGCGGCTCCCGAGGTAGCCCGCCTGGTCGCCCCGATCTTGGGCTGGGAACCGGCCGACGTGGATCGTGAAGTGGAGCACTATCACAAGCGAGTTGCCGCCGAGCGAGAGTCACAGCATCAGCCAGATGATCTTTCGGCCGATGCCGCGCGGCTGGGTGCACCCGACGTCCGGATGGGCCGCCTGCACTAACTCGCCGGACAAGATGAATCTAGCTTGCTTGCGCTTCAGCCGCCATGGGCCGACACATCGTCAAGACGCCATGGACATTCCCGGTTCGGCGTAAGGTCACGGCATGCCCCTGAACTCGTTCACGCTGGCTCGCGGCACACGAAGCCTACGGATCGCTCGGATCACTGCAGTATGAATAACAAGCCAGACACCGCTCGCGACCTCGTCGGTGGCTATGTGACAGAGCAGTGCACGGTGATCATCGACTCCGAAGCTCCGTTACGTGCTGGCGAAGACGTCATCCATAGCACCCGGGTCGCCGTACGTCGGCTGCGCAGCACGATCCGAGTGTTCTCAGGGCTTTTCGACACTGCCGAATCAGCGCATCTGGAGGAGGAACTGGTCTGGTGGGCAGGCGCGCTGGGCGCGGTGCGGGATATGGACATCCTGGCCCATCGGCAAGCCGCCTTGCTGGATGAGTTGCCGGCTGAGCTGACACTCGGCCCGGTCGCCTCAACCATCCAGACCGAGCTGGCTGTACAGCGCAAGCAGGCAATGGACGTACTGGTCGAGGCGCTGAACTCAGAGCGCTACCGAAGGCTGATCGGACTGATCCACCACTGGCGTGCTGACCCGCCCTTCACCGCCGCCGCCGACGAGCCACCGGACTCGATCGACTCCGCGATCAAGAAGGCCAAGAGGAAGGTGCGCCAGAGGCTCTCCAGTGCGGTCGCCGCGCGCCGCGCAGCCGAGCCTTCTGAGGAGCTGTTCCACCGTGCCCGGAAAGCATCCAAACGCCATCGTTATGCGGTGGAAGCTGCCCTGCCGGTATGGGGCAGCAAGGCCGACAAGATCATTTCTCAGCGCAAGGACCTGCAGGACCTGCTGGGCAACCATCAGGACAGCATTGTGAGCGCAGCCTTCCTCAGGGAGCTCGGCGCCCGCCTCGGGATCCGGTCGGGTCAGAACGGGTTCAGCTACGGAATCCTCTATGCCCGCGAGGTACAGGCCGGCGAGGCATTACTTGATGACCTCAAGCCCTTCCTCTAGCTCCAGCCCTGGTTGCCTCAACGTGTCGTCACGGCGGGGCTGAACGCCGGTGCGAGACTGAAGTAACGACCCGGCAGAGGGGAGAATCTGCGTTCGATGGCTAGAACACCAGCACCACCCGAGGATGACTTCACCGAGCGAATCGTCGACATTGATGTCTCCTCCGAGATGCAGACCAGCTTCTTGGAGTACGCCTACTCGGTGATCTACTCACGAGCGCTTCCTGATGCGCGGGACGGGCTCAAGCCCGTGCAACGCCGGATCTTGTACTCAATGGAGGAGATGGGCGTAGGGCCGGACCGTTCGCACGTCAAGTGCGCCCGCGTCGTCGGTCAGGTCATGGGCCAATACCACCCGCACGGTGACACGGCTATCTATGACGCGCTGGTCCGGCTGGCTCAGCCGTGGACCATGCGGCTACCGCTGATCGATGGTCATGGCAATTTCGGTTCCCTTGACGATGGCCCCGCGGCCATGCGTTACACCGAGTGCCGGATGGCACCAGCTGCGGCGGCAATGACCGATGGCTTGGACGAGGACACGGTCGACTTCAAACCGAATTACGACGGCAAGGATGTCGAACCGACGGTACTACCGGCAGCCTTTCCGAACCTGCTGGTCAATGGCGCCACGGGCATCGCGGTGGGCATGGCGACCAACTGCCCGCCGCACAACTTGGTGGAAGTCGTTCAGGCGCTGCGGCACTTGATCAAGCATCCGGAAGCCACCATTGACGAGCTGATGCGATTCATTCCTGGACCAGACTTGCCGAGTGGCGGCAAGATCATCGGATTGGATGGCATTCGCGATGCCTACCACACGGGCAAGGGATCGTTCCGAATGCGGGCCACTGCACGCATCGAGCAGGTGCATCCGCGTCGCAAGGGCATCGTCCTCACCGAACTGCCCTACCTGATCGGTCCAGAGCGTGTAATCGAGCAGATCAAGAACCTCGTCAATGCTCGAAAGCTGCAGGGAATCGCCGACGTAAAGGATCTCTCGGACCGGGCGAACGGGACACGCCTGGTGATCGAGATCAAGAGCGGCTTCAATCCAGACGCCATCCTGGAGCAGCTCTACAAACTGACCAAGATCGAGGACAACTTCGCGATCAATGCCGTGGCCCTGGTCGACGGGCAGCCTCGGACATTGACGCTGCGCGATCTGCTTACCGTCTATCTCGAGCATCGCTACGAGGTAACCCGGCGCCGGACGGAGTTCGCCCGCACCAAGGCCCGGGAACGCCTTCACCTGGTTGAAGGCTTGCTGATCGCCATTCTCGACATCGACGACGTGATCGCGATCATCCGGACATCGGACGACACGGCCCAGGCTCGCTCACGCCTGATGGAAGTCTTCGAGCTCACCGAGATCCAGACCAACTACATCCTCGAGATGCCGCTGCGCCGGCTCACGCGGTTCAGCCGCATTGAGCTGGAGGACGAGCGCGGCAAGCTGGAAGCAACGATCGCGGAGCTCACCGAGATCTTGGAGAACCCAGAACAGCTGCGCACTCTTGTCGGCAACCAGCTCGCCGAGATGGCCCAGCGGCACGGCACCCCGCGCCGGACGATTCTGCTAGCCGCCAGCGGCGTTGCCGCTACCGCCGCGAGCGCTCCGCTTGAGGTTGCCGATGATCCCTGCTGGGTGCTGCTCTCCTCCGCTGGCCTGCTCGCCAGGACCAATCACGCGCAGCCGCTTCCAGCGGTAAGTTCCCGCGCCAATCATGACGTCATCGTCTCGAAGATCATCTCCACGGCCCGTGGGGACTGCGCACTGATCACCAGCGCGGGACGACTGATCAAGATCAGCGCTCTCGATCTTCCGACCGTGCCCACCACCGCGCATGCACCGAACCTTCAAGGCGGTACCCACGTCAGTGAGCTGGTCACCCTGGAGGCGGGAGAGAAGGTGCTCTGCCTGACAACACTGGCCAACGACTCGCTTGGCGTGGCACTCGGCACGGCTCGGGGCGTCGTCAAGCGGGTGAATCCGGAGGTCCTGGGCAAGGACTCCTGGGAGGTGATCCGTCTCGAGCCAGGTGACCGGCTGGTCGGGGCGGTTGAGCTCACCACCACTCAAGCCGAGCTGGTGTTCATCAGCAACGACGCCCAGCTGCTGCATTTTCCAGCGACGGCGGTACGACCGCAGGGTCGCGCAGGCGGCGGCATGGCTGGCATCAAGCTCGGCATCGGTGCGAGTGTGATCTACTTCGGCGCGATATCGGGGCCTGATGCAGTCGTCGCGACCGTCTCGGGCAGTTCCCGTGCGTTGCCCGGCACTGACGCCGGGTCGGTAAAGGTCACAACCTTTCAGCACTATCCGGCTAAGGGTCGGGCCACCGGCGGGGTACGCTGCCATCGGTTCCTCAAGGGCGAGGATTCCCTGTTGCTCGCCTGGGCGGGACCGGCACCTGCCATCGCTGCCGCGGACAGCGGCAGTCCCGTTCCGCTGCCGGCCGCCGATGCCCGCCGCGACGGGTCAGGAATCCCCGGCAGTCAGCCGATAGCGGCGATCGGATCAGCCGCAGCCGGCTGAACACGTCACTATTGGAGGCCGACACGCATGGCGCACGCACCAGAGCACCGGCCGGACCATCTCGCGTCCGCTGACGGCGCCTTCGGCGACCTACTCGCCAACAACAAGGAGTTTGCCGAGCACTTCGATCACCATGGTTTCGACGGAGTGGCCCACGCCGGAGTATTGATGATCACCTGTATGGACTCCCGAATTCCGCCACTCGAAATGGTCGGGCTGACCTTCGGTGATGCCAAGATCATCCGGACTCCCGGCGGCCGGGTGACGACGTCCGCGCTGGCGGGCTGCATCGCGGGCGTCCACCTGCTCAATGTCAACCGCATCATGGTGATCCCGCACAGTCGCTGCGCCATGGCTGCGGCAGATGACGACGTGATCATCGAAAGGATCCGAGCCGCCAGTGGTGCAGATGCGTCCTGGGTGCGGTTCGGGGCATCGGCCGACCAGCGGCGTACGCTGCATCGCGACACTGAAAAGCTCAGAAATCACCCACTGATCGGGGATCGTGCGGTCGTAGGCGGCTTCTACTACGACGTGGACACCGGGCTCCTGGAACAGTGGGACTGAGACGCACCGTACGCGGGCGGTGTCGGAACTAGGCGTCGATGGTGGCTGCGTCGAGTGCGTACGCGCCGTCGATGATGAACTCCTTGCGCGGCACCACGTCGTTGCCCATCAGCATCTCGAAGGTCGATTCGGCAACCAGCCCATCGTCCACTGTCATCCGGCGCAGCGTCCGATGCCGCGGATTCATCGTCGTCTCGGCTAGCTGATCAGCATCCATCTCGCCGAGTCCCTTGTACCGCTGGGGCTCCTTGAAATGCAGACCCTTCTTGGTCAGCTCAGCCGCCTTCCGTTGGTACTCGGCGTCGGAGTAGGTGTAGATGTACTTCTGCTGTCCCTTGCGAGCATTCGTGAGCTCGAAGCGATGCAGCGGCGGCACCGCAGTAAAGACTCGGCCCGCGGCCACCAGCGGGCGCATGTACCGAAAGAACAATGTGGCCAGTAGACAGCGAATGTGGGCGCCGTCAGAGTCGGCGTCGGCCATAAAGATGATCTTGCCGTAGCGCGCCGCCTCGAGATCGAAGCTGCGGCCGGAGCCAGCGCCGACGACTTGAATGATCGAACCGCACTCCGCGTTCTTCAGCATGTCGCCGATTGAGGCCTTTTGTACGTTGAGAATCTTTCCCCGGATGGGCAGCAACGCCTGGAACTCGGAATTCCTTGCCAGCTTGGCTGTGCCGAGAGCCGAGTCGCCTTCAACAATGAACAACTCGGTGCGATCCACATCATTGCTGCGGCAGTCGACGAGCTTGGCCGGCAATGATGACGACTCGAGCGCGTTCTTGCGGCGCTGCGCCTCCCGATGCTGGCGTGCAGCTACCCGAGCCCGGGAGGCACCGACGACCTTCTCCAAGACCGCGCGGGCCTGCGTCCTGGTCGCCATCTTGGTGGATCCCAGGAACCGGGTGAGCTCACCCTCGACCACTTTGGCCACCAGCCGCGACACCGCAGGTGTACCGAGCACTTCCTTCGTCTGACCCTCGAACTGCGGCTCGGCCAGCCGTACGGTGATCACGGCTGTCATGCCCTCGAGCACGTCCTCCTTCAGCACTTCGTCGCCGTTCTTGAGCAGTCGAGTGTTGTTGAGAACATTCACGAACGCCTTGGTCAATCCGCGCTCAAAGCCAGCGGCGTGTGTGCCACCCTTCGGCGTCGCGATGATGTTCACATACGACTGACTGCGAGTCTCGTAGCCAGCGCCCCACCGAACGGCAATGTCAATCTCGAGGTCGCGCTCGATGTCGGCCGGCTCCATGTGGCCTGCATCGTCCAACATCGGGACGGTCTCGGTGAACCGATCGGTGCCGCGAAGCCGGATCACATCGGTAAGGGCCTGGTCAGGTGCCAGGAATTCGCAGAACTCCGAGATCCCGCCCTGATGCAGATAGCTCTCTTCGACGACATCTGAGGTACGTCGGTCAGCAATGTGGAGCGCGAGCCCGGGCACCAAGAAGCTTGTCTGCCTGGCACGGTCCTGGAGATCTCGAAACGACAGTTGCGCATCATGGAGGAAGATCTGGCGGTCGGGCCAGTACGTCACCCGCGTTCCGGTCGTACCCTTCGGCACCCGACCGATCTTGCGGAGACCACCTCCGGGGGTGAACTTCGCCGTCGGCCCGGGCCCGTCGAACGTCCCCGGCACGCCGCGTCGGAACGACATCGCCCAGGTGGCGGAGTTGCGGTCCACCTCGACGTCAAGCCGACTCGACAACGCGTTGACCACCGAGGAACCAACGCCGTGCAAACCGCCGGTCGCGTTGTAGGAGCCAGCGCCGAACTTGCCGCCCGCATGCAGTTTGGTGAAGACGACCTCCACTCCCGATAGACCGGTCCGTGGTTCGATGTCGACCGGTATGCCGCGGCCCTGGTCACGCACCGAGATGCCGCCATCGGGGCGCAGTGTGACGAAGATCTCCTTGCCATAGCTGCCGAGCGCCTCGTCGACCGCATTGTCGATGATCTCCCACAGACAGTGCATCAGCCCCCTGGTGTCGGTCGAGCCGATGTACATCGCGGGCCGCTTCCGGACTGCCTCAAGACCCTCCAGCACCAGCAGGTGCCGTGCCTCATACTCACGGCTTTCCGTTGTTGGGCTGGCAGTTGGCACGGGCTGAGAGTACCTCGCAAGAGACGTCCCAACGGTGTCAAACAGGGCCAATCCGAGCTGTGTCGGGCAACGAAACCCACATGACGGCCGGCTGCATGATTCACAGGATTCGTTACACGACAGTCATTGGTCCGAGATGTAGAAACGGAACAATCAGACACAGGCGAGATGTTGAGGATATGACAGGCGTGCATCGCCAGCACGGTGCACGCCTTGGCACAGACAAGATCAGCTGATCGTCAGGGAAGCGAGGCCCCCGTGAATACCGTCATCGAAGGTCCCGCCTTGAGCGCATCGGATCGCTGCGATCGATGCGGCGCACAGGCCTATGTCCGAGTCACCATGGCCAACGGGTTCGAGTTGCTCTTCTGCTCACACCACAGCAAGGAGCACGCTGACAAGCTCAAGCAGGTGGCGCTCAAGATCCACGACGAGTCGCAGCGCATCGACTGAAGCACCTCCGAAGACGACTCCGGTCCCACCTCAGTTCCAGCCTGGGTTGGGACCGGTCTGCGTCGAGTAGTCCAGATAGTCCCGCATTACGGACGACCGAGAGCTATGCATCTGAGCGGGTTTCGCAGTGGGTTTCCAAGCGCTTTGAGGCGAAGTATCCCCGTCTGAGTCTGGCCGGCCCGGCGGGAGTTGTGAGCACGTCAGCCGGCGTAGACGGAGTAGGAGTCCGCCTGGCCCCACCATTCCACCACGCCATTGGGCCCACGGTCAGATCACCTACCACGACGGGATCAGGTCATGCTCGTCGAACCGACCGACGGCACACATGGCACTCGTCACGGTCCAATGGCCCACTCCCGCGAAGTGTTGAGTACGCGACGTCGGGGCAGAGGCTTGCCGCGCCGAAATTCTCCTGGCTTGAATGTCCGCGAAGTTTCGACCGGACTCCATCTACCCGCCGGCTGATAGCCACCAGGCATCAACCGCCCGGCTACCTCCTGCTGGGCAGCGGCCAGCGTTTGCGACGCAAGGTCGAATTCATGGGTGGACTCGTCGTCGTAGACGACCATGCAGGTGAAGCCAGTCGTCCTCTTCTGCCTGATCCAGACCTCAATCGGTCCGGTCGGTTTGGTTGCGTCGCCGTGCTCAGTCTTCTTGGTCATGAGTCCACTTCATTCCTTTCTTCTGAGTTGGCCCGGCGGTAGAACTCTCGCAGATGGCTCGCTCTTCCGTGGCCTGTGTACCGACAAAGACCAGATCCGATCGGAGACACGTACGCCGGACGGACATGCGGTAGGCAGTCGCTACTCAGGCGAATCCGCATGAACAGTCCGGCTGCGGCTTCCATCTGCCTCACCGTTTGGGTGCTCTGCTGCCGGGTATCAGGATGGCGGCCCCAGGAACTCCACTACTAATCCAAGATCAAATGGGGCGAGGTGAGCATGGCTTCTGCTTCTGGGTATCCCAGAGGCTCACCTTTAGAGGAGGCTCCGCACGACCCTCGGAGCCTCCTCTAGTCATCGCTCGCCCTTGCGTGAACCTTATTCCACGTTCATAGCGAATCCCTGTCCAGCGGTGTGCTGTTGCCGCCGTTAGCGCCTACCCATACGCCGCTGCTGATGCTCCCGGGCAGTCCCCACACACACAACCGTGGACATACGCGGCGTTGGTGCCGTGACGGTCGTGACCGGTGTGTCTTGATCGGTGCCGGGATGCACGCCAGGTCCCCGCTGACGTCGGCGGCCAGGAGATCAAAGCGGTACTCAGTGGACCGGGACCACCGCGCCGCGAGCCAGCGCAGGTCGCGCTGACCTCGTCCCATCCGCGCCTGACCGGCACCTTCGCACCGAATACGGTCACCGGGTCGTTGATTGAGGTCATCGCCAGTCGCGGCGCCGGGGTCGCCGTTGACCAACGCTTGCTTTGCCGACAATCGCCCTGAATCCGCTGTCGAGGGCATCCCGAATCCTGTCGGGCCTGATCAGAGTAAATCGCGAAATGCTCAGTCCAGATAGTCCCGCAGCACCTGGGAGCGGGAGGGGTGCCGCAGCTTGCTCATAGTCTTGGACTCGATCTGCCGGATCCGTTCTCGGGTCACCCCGTACACCTTGCCGATCTCATCGAGGGTCTTGGGCTGACCGTCGGTCAATCCGAAGCGCATCGATACCACGCCGGCCTCACGCTCGCTGAGGGTGTCCAGGACGTCGTGTAACTGCTCTTGCAGAAGCGTGAAGCTCACCGCATCCGCCGGGACGACCGCCTCCGAATCCTCGATAAGATCGCCAAACTCGGAGTCGCCATCCTCGCCAAGCGGCGTATGCAGCGAGATCGGCTCGCGTCCGTACTTTTGAACCTCGACGACCTTCTCCGGAGTCATGTCAAGCTCGCGCGCCAATTCCTCCGGAGTAGGTTCTCGGCCGAGATCCTGCAGCATCTGCCGCTGCACGCGAGCCAGCTTGTTGATGACCTCGACCATGTGCACCGGAATGCGGATGGTGCGCGCCTGATCGGCCATCGCCCGGGTGATCGCCTGTCGAATCCACCATGTTGCGTAGGTAGAGAACTTGTAGCCCTTGGTGTAGTCGAACTTCTCGACAGCCCGGATCAGCCCGAGGTTGCCCTCCTGAATGAGATCGAGAAAAAGCATTCCGCGGCCCGTGTAGCGCTTGGCCAGGGAAACCACCAAGCGGAGATTCGCCTCGAGCAGATGGTTCTTGGCCCGACGACCGTCCTCGGCGATCCATTCGAAGTCGTCAAGCTGCGATGACTTGATCTTTGTGTGATCGTCGTTGAGCTTCTCGTCGGCGAACAGGCCGGCTTCGATCCGCTTCGCAAGCTCCACTTCCTGCTCGGCATTCAGCAGCGCGACCTTGCCGATCTGCTTCAGGTAGTCCTTCACCGGATCAGCTGTCGCGCCGGCCGCCATCACCTGCTGCTCAGGCTCGTCTGCATCGTCGGCTTCCGACAAGGTGAAGCCCTCGTCCTCGGCCAGTTCTTCTTCGAGCTTCGCCTCTTCAGCCGGCTCGAATGCCGACTCGTCTATGTCGTCCAGGCTGCGCTTCTTGCCAACGGTGAGTACGACCTCTTCACTTTCCAGGTCGACCACCACATCAGCGGTCAGCGTTTCGGCTTCGAGGTCGACATCGAGTGACTCCAGGGCGAGGTCCTCGAGATCGACCTCCTGGTCAGCTGCGTCGTCAGCCACCTCAGGCTCTGCCGCCAGCGTCGGCTCCTCCTCAGCCACTGACTGCGCGGCGGCGGCCTTCTTCGCTGGTGGACTCTCCACTGACTTCAGCGACGCCTTCTTGGCGGGGGCTTTCCTCGCCGACGTAGTTTTCTTGATCGGAACGGTTTCATGCCGAGCCCGGCTTGTGGATGCAGCCACCGCGCGAGCCGATGTGTGCAGTTTGGAGGGGAGTTTGGAGGGGGGTGTCACAAAGAGCCTCTCGGACTGACCAGGCGGATCTAGGGCAGGCAGCGCCCATCGGATGTCAATAGGTGCTCCATCGGTATTCTGACACGAATCTCCAAACGTCCCGTCCGATCGCGAAATGGTGTCGCGGAGCAATCAAACTCGGATCGCGTGCTGCCGTGCTGAGGAGGAGCGAGGGGACACGCTTTCGTCCGCGTGTGACGAGCGGAGCAATCAAACTCTGTCTAGCTGGTGCCGGGCTCAGCCTTCACCGCGAGTACGGGGCAGGCCGCGTCCAGCAGGACCCGCTGAGCGTTGCTTCCCAACAGCAACTTGCCGACTGGGGATCGGCGACGAAGCCCGATCACAATGAAGTCCGCGTCGGTCGTCTCGGCGATCCTGATCAGCTCATCTGCCGACTCAGCTGCGTCGGCAGGAATCCGGATGTCATGGGTGATTCCTGAGGCGGCGAGCTCGGCCGCCAGGTCATCTGCATCCGCCCCGGACGAGGTATCGACGACTACCAGCGCCGCACTGCGTAACCGGGCCTCGCTCAATGCACGCTGCAGGGCGGCCCGTCCCTCAGGCTTTGCGGAGTAGCCGACGACGATCAGCGGCTGGGCCTCCGCAGGCAGCGACTGGGTTGGCAGCTCGGCCTCTCGCGTCTCTGACATCAGGGCACCTCCCAGGTATGGACCGGTTCGTTGCTGTGCATCCGCGGCATGTAGCTGGCAACCATCCCCCGGAGAGCCTCCTCCCTGGAAGCGCCGGCCTGCTCCCGTCGCGAGACCTCAGCAACTTGCCACGTGGCGCCATTGGCGGTACGCAGGCAGCGGCGTTCGATGATGTCCAGCAATCGGCCAATCTCGGCCTCGTCCGCCTCCCATTGACGCAGGCCGTCAGCGGCCATCGGCAGCAGCTTGCGTACCACCAGTTCAGGCACTCGCACCTGGCCGACCTGGGGCCAATAGATCTCGGCATTGATACCGTGCCGAATGCCGGAGACGAAGTTCTCTTCGGCTGCCTGGAAGGACATCTGTGTCCAGATCGGGCGGTCTTCGTTGGCGAGGGCGCGGACCACTCCAGCGAAGAAGGCCGCGTTGGCCATGACGTCCACGACGGTCGGCCCGGCGGGCAGCACCCGATTCTCTACACGCAAGTGCGGCGTGCCGTCGCTGATGTCGTAGACCGGCCGGTTCCAGCGGTAGATGGTGCCATTGTGGAGCCGGAGTTCGTCCAGGCTCGGTACTCCCCCGCTGTCCAGTACAGCTACCGGATCCTCTTCGGAGCTGATCGGCAACAGCGCCGGGAAGTACCGGGAGTTCTCCTCGAAAAGATCGAAGATCGAGGTAATCCAGCGCTCGCCGAACCACACGCGTGGCCGGACGCCTTGAGCCTTCAACTCCTCGCTGCGTGTCTCAGTGCTCTGTTCGAACAGCGGGATGCGGGACTCAGCGACCAGCTGCTTTCCGAACAGGAAGGGAGAGTTAGCACCCAATGCGACCTGCACGCCGGCAATTACCTGTGCCGCATTCCAGTAGCCGGCAAAGTCATCCGGGCTCACCTGCAGGTGCACCTGAGTCGAGGTGCACGCGGCCTCGGGCATGATCGTGTTCGACACCATGGCGAGCCGTTCCACACCGTCGATGACGATCTCCAGATCTTCACCACGTGCTGCGAAGATCTGCTGGTCAAGCATTGAGTAGCGAGGGTTTTCGCTGACACTGTCCAGCGTGACGTGATGCGGCATCAGGGTGGGCAAGATGCCGATCATCACCAACCGGGCGCCGATCGCCTCTGCCCGCGGGTCTGCGTCGTTCAGCGACTTTCGCACCGACTGTTCGAAGTCGGAGAAGCCGAAATCGACTAGCCGGCGGGGCGCGACGTTGATCTCGATGTTGAAGCGGCCCAGCTCGGTTTGGAATGAAGGATCGGCAATCGCAGCGAGGACCTCCGCATTACGCATTGCCGGCTGGCAGTCCATGTCCACCAGATTCAGCTCGATCTCGAGTCCCGTCATCGGCCGCTCGAAGTCGAAGCGGGACTCGGTGAGCATGCGGGCCAACACATCGAGGCCCTTGCGAACCTTCTCTCGGTGACGCTTGCGGTCTTCCCGCGTGAACTCTGTCGAGTCGACCTCTGCTCCCATGCGCCTATCCTCACGCATCGTGGTCGCGGCGGGAAGGATGGTTGGACCTACAGTCTCTAGCGCCAGCTACGCTCATGCACCATGTACGCCGACGCTCCCCCTACGTCCGCTGCGCCCCTCGCGAAACGCAAGCCGATCAGACGCACTCACCACGGTGATGTCTTCGTCGATCCCTACGAATGGCTGCGGGACAAGGACAACCCAGAGGTGATCAGCTATCTGGAGGCGGAGAACGCTTACACCGAGGCACAGACCGCGCACCTTTCTGAGCTGTCCGATGCGGTCTTCGGCGAGATCAAGGCCCGGACCAAGGAGACCGACCTCAGCGTGCCGAGCTACAGCTCCCACCCGGGCGGCGCCGCCTACTGGTATTACGTTCGTACGGTCGAAGGATCGGAATATCCGATCTACTGCCGGGTGATTGCCACCGATCGCCAACAGCGGCCGGACCCTGAGCAAGAGATCGCCGGCGAAGAGATTCTGCTGGACGCCAATCTCGAGGCCGAAGGCCATGAATTCTTCTCACTCGGCGCGTTCAGCGTGTCTCTCGACGGACGGCTGCTGGCGTACTCGGTCGACCTCACGGGTGCGGAACGCTTCACCATCAAGATCAAGAATCTGGACTCGGGTGAGTTACTCACTGACCAGATCAGCGACACGGCCTACGGCGTCGCGTGGGCGAAGAACAGTCACCTGTTCTACACCAGAGCCGACGAAGCGTGGCGGCCGTATGTCGTCCTGCGGCATCGCCTAGGTACAGACCCTTCAGAAGATGTCGCCGTTGTGACCGAGTCCGACGAGCGGTTCTGGCTCGGTGTCGATGCCAGCCGCGATGATCGATGGATTCTCATCGGAGCCGGGAGCAAGATCACTTCAGAGTTCCGGCTGCTCAGTGCCGACGATCCCGAAGGTGAGCCACGCATCGTTGCACCACGCCGCCAGGGAGTTGAGTACGACGTCGAGCCCGCAGGCGATCGGTTGCTGATCGTCCACAACGACGGGGCGGAGGATTTCGAGCTCGCCGAGGCGCCGCTGACCGCTACCAGCCACACCGAGTGGACACCCGTGATCCGCCACCGCCAGGGAGTGCGCATTCTCGCCGTCAGCGCGTACGCCTCTCACGCGGTCGTCTCGTTGCGGCGCAACGGGCTCACCGGCGTGCACGTAATGCCACGTGATGCCGGCAACGATCTCCAAGCCGGGACGGATATCGCGTTCCAAGAGCCCCTCTACGTCGTAGACGCGCCCGGCGAGTCCGAGTACGACACTCCGACCATCCGGGTCGGCTACGCATCGCTGTTGACCCCTGACTCGATCTATGACTATGACCTCACAACGCGCGAGCTGACCTTGCTGAAGCGGACACCGGTTCTCGAGGATCCGCGGTTTGGCAGTTATCAGCCAGATAACTACATCCAGGAGCGCGGCTGGGCAACGGCTGCCGATGGCACCCAGGTGCCGCTGTCCATCGTACGGAAGGCGGACGTCCCATTGGACGGGTCGGCACCGGCCCTGCTGTACGGCTACGGGTCGTACGAGGCCTCGATGGATCCCAGCTTTTCGGTGTCACGCCTCTCGCTGCTCGACCGTGGCATCGTCTACGCCATTGCCCATATCCGCGGTGGCGGTGAGCTCGGCCGGACCTGGTACGAACAGGGCAAGCAGCTCGCCAAAAAGAACACCTTCACTGATTTCATCGCCTGCGCCGATTACCTGATCGAGCGGAGATACACCTCTGCCGACCGGTTGGCTGCCCGCGGCGGCAGTGCGGGTGGCTTGCTGATGGGGGCAGTGGCGAACCTTGCGCCGGAAAAGTTCCGTGCCATCCACGCCTCGGTGCCGTTCGTCGATGCCCTCACGACGATCTTGAATCCTGAATTGCCGCTCACGGTCATTGAGTGGGAAGAATGGGGCGACCCGCTGCACGACCCCGAGGTCTACGCATACATGAAGTCCTATACGCCGTACGAGAATGTGCAGTCCGGCGACTATCCGGCCATCCTTGCCACCACGAGTCTCAACGACACCCGCGTTTTCTATGTGGAACCGGCCAAATGGATCGCAGCTCTGCGACATGCCGGAAACAACTCCGCGAAACGGCAGATCCTGCTCAAGACCGAAATGGTGGCAGGCCACGGTGGAGTAAGCGGCCGCTATAAGAGCTGGCGCGAACTGGCCTTCGAGTACGCCTGGATCATCGGCGAGATAACCAGCGAGCGCTGATCAGGACCTCGGAATGCCGCGGTCCGTTTGAGGGTTGAAACGGACGTGTGTCGGAGGTTGTGCGGGGTATTGCATCCAAGAAAGCTCCCGGCTCCGAATCAAAGGCAGTCAATACTGCTCCGGGTTACCCCCGAGTAGGTCTCAGGGATTCTTCAGGGCAGTCGAGGAATCCAAATCGGTACCTAGTGCGTTCTCCCTTGTGAAGGACACGAAAGGGGCCACTGTGGCAACAACTACTCGCTCGCGAGTATCCGAAGGCATCGATGGCAAGGATGCAGTCGGCCTATATCTGGAAGGCATCGCCAAGACTCCGCTGCTGAGCGCGGAGGAGGAAGTAGAGCTCGCCAAGACGATCGAAATTGGTCTTTACGCCGAGCACATCCTTTCTGGTGACGTGACGCTTGCAGAGCGCGGAAAGCACGCCAAGCGGCCGACTAAGGCTGAGTTGGAGTTTCTGGTTGACGAAGGACGGCGCGCCATGCAGCACTTCGTGACAGCCAACCTTCGCTTGGTGGTCTCTGTTGCTCGCAAGTACGGCCGTTCCCAGATGCCGCTCCTGGATCTGGTCCAGGAAGGCAATACCGGTCTTATCCGTGCAGTCGAGAAGTTTGACTACACCAAGGGGTTCAAGTTCTCGACCTACGGCACCTGGTGGGTGCGGCAGTCGATCAGCCGCGGAATCGCGCAGCAGGGTCGGATCGTCCGGCTGCCGGTACATGTGGCCGAGCAGGTCAACCAGGTCGGCGCAGTACGCAGGACTCTCGAGCGGCGTCTCGGACGTGATCCGGAGATCGAGGAAATCGCTGTCGAGATGGATCTTGAGCCCGAACGCGTACTTGACCTGATGCGCTACGGCCGCGACCATGTCAGCCTTGATGCGCCCGTCGAGGAAGGCGGCGACACGGCTCTGGGCGATCTGATTGCGCGCGAGCCGATGCCCGGTCCGGATGAAGTCTTCCTGGACGCTGAGGAACACGCTCGCCTAGAGGGAATGCTTGCTTCACTGGACGAGCGCTCCGCCGACGTCGTACGCCGTCGCTACGGACTCATCGATGGCCGTCAGGCCAAGCTCGCTGATATCGGCGCGATCTGGGGAATTACCGCAGAGCGCGTCCGTCAGATCGAGCGTCATGCCATTGCCAAGCTGCGGGGGAAGTCGGTCCTGGCTGCGTAACCCCCGCGCGGCGCGACCTCACGCAGACTTCCCAGCAGCCCCTAGGGCGATCCGGATTCCCCCACCGGATCGCCCTTTCTTGTCTGTGCTCTGCGTCGAATTACGTCTTGCGAAGCGGCCGAATGAGTCCTTCTTGAGCGACATCGGACACCAGTACGCCGTTCTGGAAGAGGCGGCCGGTGGCAAGGCCAAGACCATGGGAGGCGGATGGGGAGACCTGGTCGTGGAGGAGCCAATCATCTGCTCGGAAGGGACGATGGAACCACATGGCATGGTCGATCGAGGCAGCCTGCACATTGAGCCCAATCAGCACTCCGTGCGGCACTGTAGTTGCCGAGAGCAGAGTCAGGTCGCTGGCATAGGCCAGGGCCGCCTGATGCAGTCGACGGTCATCAGGCAGCGAGCCGTCAGTGCGGACCCAGACCCGAGCACGTGCTGGATGCCGGGCATTGGCTAGTACGCCGCCCGGACGGGAATCACCGACGTAGCGAACATCGAGAACTCCCCATTCGCTTTCCCAGAACGACGCTGGCCGCCCCGATGCCTTGGAGAGCACCTCGCTGAGTTTGGGACACCGCTCAGGCGGCGGCACGTCCGCCGGCATCGGGTCAAGGTGCTCGAAGCCCTCCTCCATTTCATGAAAGGAGCTGGACAGGTAGAAGATCACCTTGCCGCCCTGTCTCGCTACCACCCTCCGAGATGTGAAGGAACCGCCGTCGCGGACCGCCTCGACGTCGTAGACGATCGGAATGTCGGTCCGACCTGGGAGCAGAAAGTAGGCATGCAACGAGTGCAGAACTCGGCTGACCGGCACCGTCCGGGCCGCGGCTATGAGTGCTTGCGCCAACACCTGGCCGCCGAAGACGCGCTGCAGCTGAGTGTTGGGTTGTCGCGCTCGGAACAGTCCAATTTCGATCTCTTCCAAGTCCAGAAGGTCGATGAGTTCAGTGACGGACTGCGGCACACGAGGAGCCTAGTGCCCGGCTCCGGCGTGCTCGTCGTTAATGCCACCAGGCGCCGGCCAAGCAAGGACCACGGTCCCATCGAGTTCATCGGAGCTGACAATCCGGGCCGACAGCCCATGACGTTCGCAAGTCGCAACGGTCTCGGGTGCCTGGCTGCGGCTAGTTTCAAGGACTAGGCGCCCACTCGGCGCCAGCCAAAGTCTCGCCCCTGCGATGATGCGCCGTAGCAGATCAAGCCCGTCCGAACCACCGTCCAATGCCGTCCGCGGCTCGTACAGGCGAGCTTCAGGGGGCATGAGCTCGATGGAATCGGTCGGCACATAGGGAGCGTTGGCAAGCAGGAGGTCCACCCGACCGACCAGGGATTGTGGAAGTGGCTCGTAGAGGTCGCCTTGCAGAACAACCGCAGGCTCGGGGAGGTTCGCCAGGTTGCGTCGGGCGCACCGCACCGCGGCCGGATCGATGTCGGTGACGTACAGCTCGACATCGCGCAGGGGCGACGCGACAGCGAGCGCCAGCGCGGCAGAACCGCAGCACAATTCGACGACGACCGGTCGCGGCGGCGCGAGCATCAGAGCTTGTTGCAGGATGAGCTCTGTCCGGCGTCGCGGCACGAATACGCCCGGTTCTAGGGCAACCCGCAAGCCGCCGAACTCCGCCCACCCGAGGATCTGCTCCAGTGGGAGTCCGCGCAGCCGCTGCTGCACCATCTGCTCGAGCTGGTCCGGCGTTGTTGCCGCCGTCAGCAGTAGCTCTGCCTCGTCCTCGGCAAAGACGCAGCCGGCAGCTCGGAGCCGTTTGGCCAGCGGCGTGCGGTCGACCGCGCTGTGCGGCCCCAGGTCAGTCGTCCTTCTCGCGCTCAGCGAGGAACCTCTCGAACTCGGCGGCGATCTCCTCCGCACTTGGCACGCGATCCGGCCGTTCGGCCTGCAAGGCGTCGTACTGCTGCTCGAGTGTCGCCACGAGCTCTTGGACCTCTGTCGAAGTGGCCATCTCCTCGGCGATGTCAGCCAAATTGCTCGCGGATGCCTTCTCCAACGGCTCGAGTGGCACCGCCAGACCGGTGGCTTGGTTGAGGGAGCGGGTCAGGGTGAGCGTCGCCTGGGGGAATGACGCCTGTGCCAGGTAGTGCGGGACATGCGCCGCAAAACCCATGGCCTTGCGTTCCATCTGGCCGAGGCGGAATTCCAGCAATCCCGTGAAGCTGGCGGGCACTTCCACGCGGTCGATCCAGCTGCGATATCCCTTGATCAGTGAGGCGTCGGTGGCGTGCGCAGTCAGAGTGATCGGCCGAGTATGCGGCACCGCCATGGGAATGCCATGTATTCCGACGGTCATGCGCACGCCGAATTGCTCGATCAGACCGACTACGGCGGCCGAAAGCCGCTCCCATTGCACGTCTGGCTCAGGTCCGCTAAACAGCAAGAACACCTCACCGTGGCCGTCCGTCACCCGATAGATGCGGAGATGCAGGTCGGCGTAGGACTTCCACTGGTTGGTGTCGAAGATCATCGCCGGCCGGCGGCTGCGGTAGTCGTGCAGCTGATCGTGGTCGAATTCGGCGAGCACTTCATGCTCGAGGTTCTCCAACAAGTTCGCAGAAAACAGCCGGCCAGCCTGGCCGGCGTCCACGAAACCGTCGAGCTGGTGGATCAGCACGGGGCGATGGTCCTTGAGCTTGGCTACGACCGCGTCGTCCAAGGTGTAGAGCTGCCGAGGATCCATCACGTGCACCAATCTACCTGCGGGCGGCGCCTCATCCCGGCACACAATTGCTCGGCTTACGACTGGAACGAGCCTTCAGGGAGACTCGTCGTGGTCATGGAAAGTTGTGCGGCCGTTGAGTTTGGCAGCAAGCTCATTGTCGATGCCATCGGCCACGTCAGAGAGGATGCGCACCGCCTGGTGCAGGTGGGCCGGCACGAAGGGCCAGGACAACACCGAGATGGTCACAAAGACTCGGTCTCGGATCAGTTGGAACTTGACCCAACGAGCCTCGACATTCAAATCATTGAGCACCTCGGCGGCTCGAGACCGACCCGCGACATCGTGCACTACTGCCGCGAAGATCACCACCTCTTGACCGTCCCGAGCAGTTCGGAGAAAGAGCATGGTCGAGCCAACCCTGATCGCGACATCGCCCTCGGCATCGCGGAATGGCCGATGGCCGTACATCTCCGCCAGATGGGCGTCCACAAGGTCGTTGAGATGTTGCTGGTTACGCGGCATGGTCGGCGTGAGGTCAGTCCGCTCCAACTCCAGAACCTTGATTGGCCCGTCGCTCTCGATCGGTGTCGGAGCAGGCTGCAGCACCTCGGCGAGCTGGTCGGGAGCAAGGAAAACCGGATGCTGGACGCCGTAGACGTCGCGCAAGGCCGCGACGGCGAGCTCACTTATGCGATCTGATTCGGCCTGCGGCAACTCGACCCAGAAATTGGCTGACGGCCGGGTTGGCTCTGCGGCGGATGTCTCATCTTCTTCTCCTGCTGTCGGTGGCCGCCAGCCCAACCGTTCCATAGTGGCAAGCAGCTCGGCGGAGAGCTGGAAATCATCCCCGAGCACCGCGTTGCTCGCCGCCTCGCATCGGATCACGCCTTGTTGAGGACTGCTCAGCCTGACGAAGGGTGGTGGACCATTGCCCTCCGACTCGGTGCCGATGGTGAGGTCGGCAGAATCGTCAATAACTGAGATGACTTCACTCAGCCGACTCTGGAACTCAGCCCAGGCTTGAGTAGTACTCCGGTCGAGGTCGAAGTCATCGATGTCGGCCATCTGCGTCCCTCCCAGCAACGTGGACGACACTAATGCCGCGGACGTTCATATTCCCAGTGCCGAAACCACCCGCGAAGGCGACGGCCGACCCAACTCTGTAGCCAGCCAGCGGCTGGTTCGGACCAGAGTTGGCAGGTCGACACCTGTCTCTATCCCGAGGCCATCAAGCATCCATACCAAGTCCTCGGTGGCCAGGTTGCCGGTCGCCGATTTCGCGAACGGACAGCCGCCGACTCCCCCGGCTGAGGAGTCGAACTCGGTGATTCCGGCCTCGAGACCGGCAAGAACGTTGGCCAGAGCCTGCCCGTACGTGTCGTGCAAGTGCAATGCGATCTGGTCGCGAGCCACTCCCGCTGCTTCCACCTGCTCCAGAACGGCGGCTATCTGACCTGCGGTGGCCACGCCGATGGTGTCACCCAGGCTGATCGTCGAACAGCCGAGCTCGATAAGGCGGGCAGCGACCTCCGCCGGCTGCTCCGGCTCCACACGCCCCTCCCAGGGATCACCGAAGCACATGGATACATAGCCGCGGACCGGGATTCCGCGCGTGAGCGACGCCGCGACAACCGGTGCAGCCATTTCGATCGCACCGTCCAGAGTCGTGCCCAAGTTCTGCTGTGCGAAGGTCTCGGTTGCGGAAACGAAGATCGCGAGCTCGTCGGCTCCCGCAGCCACGGCGCGTTCGAAACCTTGCTGATTAGGAACCAGGACTGGGTAGCGGACGCCTGGACGACGCCGCAATCCCGCCATCAGCTCGTCCGCATCAGCGAGCTGAGGCACCCGTCGCGGCGAAACGAAGCTGGTTGCCTCAATTGCGGCGAGGCCGGAATCGCCAAGCCGGTCGATCAATTTGAGCTTGACCGGCAGGGGCACCACCGCCTTCTCAGCTTGTAGACCATCGCGGGGACCCACCTCGTAAACGCTGACCTGACTCGGCAGACCCGATCGCGGGTGAACTGCCGGCAGCGCATCCATACCGGCGACTGTACGCGTGCAAACTGGTGCCTATCGTGGAGTGATGGACCCGGCAATGCTTCCGGCAGGCGCACCTCGCCAAGCCATGGTTCCGGTGGCACCGGCTGCGTTGCTGCGCCGGCCACGCTCCGCATTGACCTGGGTCACCATGATCGTCCTCGGCCTGGGTGGCCTGATGATCGCGATCTTGATCTTTCTGCTGGGCGGTCCGGTAGGTGCATTGGTCGCCACGCTGTTGGCCGCAGTGTCCTTCCCAGTGCTGATCTTGATCTGCTTCTGGCTTGATCGCTATGAACCGGAGCCCGTCAGCTATCGGCTAGCGGCACTAGGTTGGGGTGCCGTCGCGGCGGTCGTGCTGAGCTTCCTGGCTGAACAGTTGCTGTTCGGGCTGCCAGGGACTAACGAATTCCTCGCTGCGACGCTGGGTGCGCCTTTTGTGGAGGAGCTCGCCAAGGGCTTGTTCTTCGTCGCGATCATTGTCTTCCGCCGCTCCCAGATAGATGGACTGCTGGACGGCATCATCTACGGCGCCTTGGTCGGGATCGGGTTCGCTTTTGTCGAGGACATCGTCTACTACCTTCAGTCTCTGCAAGCTGGCCAGCTAGGTGTGACCTTTTTCCTTCGGGGGATCATGGGCCCCTTCGCGCACCCACTTTTCACCGCGGCAACTGGCGTAGGCATTGGAATCGCTGTCGCAAGCCGTCGTCCGGCGGTGCGGGTGCTGGCGCCCATCCTCGGTTTTCTGACGGCTGTCCTACTGCATGCGCTCTGGAACGGCAGCGCCTTCTGGGAGGACGGACAGGGCTTCCTTTTCGTGTATGTCGCGATCATGCTGCCGCTGCTTATCGTGATCTTGGCCATCGCAATCTGGGCTCGCTCCCGCGAGGGCCAGATGCTCACGGTCGCATTGCAACAGGTCGCACAGATGGGCTGGATCAGACCTGAGGAGATCCGCTGGGTCGCGCGGTTGTCGGACCGCATGTCGGCGCGTGCCTATGCCAAGCGCATCGGCGGCAAGCCGGCGGCGGCGGCGCTCCGGGCGTATCAGCAAACCATGACCGAGGTTGCTTTCCTGCACAGCCGAGCGGTAGCCGGCACTGCTCCAGCCGATCTCAACCAGCGGATGAGCCTGCTGCTGCAACGAGCCGCGTGGCTCAGGCCGTACGTCGTGTTTCCTCCACCGCCCGTAATGGCACCGCCGGCTGCCGGATGGCCGGGTCCATGGCCGCCACCCACCGCTGACCCCCGCGCTCCGATCGCTCCTGACCGACGGTAGGCCGGGATGGTCCGCAGGCGTGGCTCGATCAGCGGCCTCCGACGTGCCGGCCGACGCACCAACGTGGCACTGCTGGTGGTTCTGGTCGGCGCAGCTGCGACTGGTGGCCTGGCCTTTGCCGTTGGCACCCCGATCCCGGCCTGGCTCGCAACGCTGGTCCATGGTCTGTTTGGCCTTGCCGTCGTGTTACTGGTGCCATGGAAGACCGTGATAGTCCGCCGCGCTCCGGCGCTGCGAGTCGCGAGCCTTTCGCTAGTTGTTCTGATCGCAATCTGTGTCGCCTCCGGCCTATTCGAGGTCTTCATCGGATACGGCGTGCTGTGGCGACTCAGTCCCATGCAGGTACACGTGGGTTCGGCAGCCCTGGCGGCACCATTGCTCGCCTGGCACATCGTTCGTCACCGCCCGCAACGCCTGCGCCGACTCGATTTGTCGCGCCGCACGCTGTTGCGTACCGGAGCCTTGGCCGCGGGTGTTGCCGCGACGTACGGCACTCTCGAGGGCGTCGGTCGGCTGGCCGGGTCCGCGTCAGCCAGCAGGATTGCGACCGGCTCGCATTACGTGAGTCCAGGCGCCGCTCCGGCCACGATGTGGCTTTTTGATCAAGTTCCATACCTGGCGACCGACCATCGCGTCCAGGTAGTAGCAGTCGAGTTTCCGGTGGCCGATCTCACGTCGCGGTCCACGACGATTCGGGCTCGGCTGGACTGCACCAGTGGCTGGTACACCGAGGCGGAGTGGACAGCCGTCAGTCTTGCCGATCTGCTTCCTGGGGAGCAGCTTGCCGCGGCAACGAGCATCGAGGTCGTGAGCATCACCGGCTACCGGAGACGGTTCCCGGCAGCTGATGCCGGCTCTTTGTATTTGGCGACCGGCTATCAGGGCGAGCCGCTGCAGCCCGCGTATGGTGCGCCGGTGCGGCTGGTGGCGCCCAATCGGCGAGGATTCTGGTGGGTCAAGTGGGTCGCCTCAGTACAGCTCAGCGATCTGCCTGCCTGGGGCCAGTCGCCTTTTCCGCTGCAGTGAAGGCGATGGAGAAGCTCAGCTCGTAGATTCGGTGAGCTCGCGTGGTACGGCGATGACATCGACCAGAGCCCCGTTGCGCCAGACGGTGATCTCTACGCGGCGGCCGATGGCATCTTCGACCATCCGGCGCTGCAGCTCGGTGCTCGAGCCGAGCGATGTACCGGCCACTGCGACAACAATGTCGCCGGATCTCAGCCCGGCGCTGTCGGCGGGACTGCCAGTCACGACCTGAGCCACGCGGAGGCCCTCGCGACGGCCCAGTTTGGCCGCCAACGGCGGCGGCAGCGGAGCCTGGCTGCCCGCAATGCCCAGCCAGGCCCGGCGTACCCGGCCGGAGGTCATCAAAGCGCTGATGATGCGCTCGGTTGTCTCGTTGATCGGTACGGCAAGGCCAACACCAATGCCGGCAACTGCTGTGTTGACGCCGACCATTCGGCCCTGGCTGTCGGCGAGCACGCCACCACTGTTGCCTGGGTTCAAGGCGGCATCGGTCTGGATCACCTCGTCGACGACCCGGCCTTGGCGTGTTGGCAGCGACCGACCGAGGGCCGAAACAATGCCAGCTGTAACACTTCCGGCGAGCCCGAGGGGATTACCGACCGCGACCACAAGCTGGCCGACCTGCAGCCGGCTTGCATCCCCGAGCGTCACTGGGCCGGGCACTTCACCTCGAGCCCGCAGCACAGCAAGATCGGAAAAGGCATCTCGGCCGATTACGTCGACCGTCGTCTCGGTGCCATTGACGAAGGCAGCGGTCACCGCGCTGGCACCCTCGACCACATGGGCGCTGGTCAGCATGAAGCCATCGTCGGTCAACACACTCGCGCTGCCAGCACCTTCGCCCAAACGCGACCGGACCCGGAGGCTCACCACACTCGGCAAGACTCGCTTGACCACCGTGGTCACCGCGGCGGAGTAGGCATCCATCGCGTCGCGGTCAGGATCATCAACCATGTTGTGGTAACGCTTACGGGCCGGAAGTGTTCCCACAACCCTTCGCCGGACCTGCACGGCGGCGCAGGTCCGGCCTAAGGCTGGCGGCTGATCGCGTTCAGCTGCAGCCGCTGGTGGATCCGCAACCTTCGCAGACGTAGCAGCTGCCGCTGGGACGCATCTTGGTGCCGCAGGTCAGACAAAGCGGAGCATCGACGCTGGTGCCGGTTATCTCCTCGAAAAGCTCCGAGGTCGTACGAGCAGTGACGGGAGCAGCTTTCTCTCCAGCCGTATCCATCTCGTCAGTTCGGACTTCGTCACCAGGATCATTCTTGAGCGACTCCGCTTCACTGAGCTCTTCCTCTGCCGGCAGGTACGACCCGGTCTCGACCTGGCGGGCACGCTCGGTGGCGGTATAGATACCGAGCTCGGCTCGCTCCTCGAAGGACAGGTAGTCCAATGCCAACCGCCGGAAGATGTAGTCCATGATCGACTGCGCCATCCGGATGTCTGGGTCGTCTGTCAGGCCGGCGGGCTCGAACTTGAGGTTGGTGAACTTCTGCACGAAGGTCTCCAGCGGCACCCCGTACTGCAGAGCGATGGACACCGCGATGGAGAACGCATCCATCACTCCGGCCAGCGTCGAGCCTTGCTTGCCGAGCTTGAGGAACACCTCACCGAGACCATCGTCCGGATAGGAGCCAGAGGTCATGTAGCCCTCCGCCCCGCCCACCGAGAACGAGGTCGTCAGGCTCGGCCGCGACTTCGGCAGTCGCTTGCGAGTCGGCCGATACACCACCTTCTCCACGACCTCAGTCTCGACTGGTCCTGACTTCTTCTCGTCCGCCTTGCCGGCCTTGCCATCGCTGAGTGGCTGGCCAACTTTGCAGTTGTCACGGTAGACCGCCAGCGCCTTGAGGCCTAGTTTCCAGCCCTGCAGATAGACGTCCGCGATCTCGTCCACCGTTGCGGACTCCGGCAGATTCACAGTCTTCGAAATTGCTCCGGAGAGGAACGGCTGAGCGGCTGCCATCATCCGTACGTGACCCATTGGCTTGATCGCTCGCTGACCCATGGCGGTGTCGAACACCTCGTAGTGCTCAGGCTTCAGGCCGGGTGCGTCGATGACGTGACCGTGTTCCGCGATGTACTCGATGATCGCTTCGGCGGTCTCGTCGGCGTAACCCAGCTTTTTCAGCGCCCTCAGAATCGTCTGGTTGACGATCTGCAGCGAGCCCCCGCCGACAAGCTTCTTGAACTTGACCAGTGAGAAGTCTGGCTCGATTCCCGTGGTGTCGCAGTCCATCATGAAGCCGATCGTTCCGGTAGGTGCGATCACTGAAGCCTGGGCGTTGCGGTAACCGTTCGCCTCACCGATCTTGATCACTGCATCCCAAGCCGCGGTGGCACGCTTACGGACGTCGGCGTCCAGAGTGCCGATGGTCCGCAACGCATCGTTGGCTGCCTGGTGCTTGCGCATGACTCGCTTGTGGGCATCGGCGTTGCGCGCATAACCCTCGTAGGGTCCTACGATCCCGGCGAGCTCCGCAGAGCGGCGATAGGAAACCCCGGTCATCAGTGAGGTGATGGCAGCCGCCAAGGCCCGGCCACCTTCGGAGTCATAGCCGTGCCCGGTCGCCATCAGCAGTGCGCCCAAGTTGGCGTAGCCAATGCCGAGCTGTCGGTAGTCGCGTGTCGTACGCCCGATCGCCTCGGTCGGGAAATCGGCGAAGCAGATCGAGATGTCCATCGCGGTGATCACCAATTCCACCGCCTGCTCGAACGCCTTTGCATCGAAGGTGTCGTCGTCGCTGAGGAACTTGAGCAGATTGAGGCTCGCCAGGTTGCACGAGCTGTTGTCCAAGCTCATGTACTCGCTGCACGGATTCGATGCGGTGATCCGGCCGGTCTCGGGATTGGTATGCCAGTCGTTGATGGTGTCGTCGTACTGAATGCCGGGATCCGCACACTCCCAAGCAGCCCGGGCCATCTTGTCGAACAATTCCCGGGCGTTCAGAGTCTCGACAACCCGGCCGTCGGTGCGGGCCCGCAGTGCGAAGTCGCCGCCGTCCTCAACGGCACGCATGAATTCATCGGTCACCCGCACCGAGTTGTTGGCGTTCTGGTACTGGACCGACGTAATGTCGCGACCGCCCAAGTCCATGTCGAATCCGGCATCGCGCAGCGCCCGAATCTTGTCTTCCTCGCGTGCCTTGGTCTCGATGAACTCCTCGATGTCAGGGTGATCGACGTCGAGAACCACCATCTTTGCGGCGCGCCGGGTCGCTCCTCCGGACTTGATCGTTCCGGCACTCGCATCGGCACCTCGCATGAACGAGACCGGACCTGAAGCTGTGCCACCTGAGCTCAGCAGCTCCTTCGACGACCTGATCCGCGAAAGGTTCAGGCCGGCTCCGGATCCGCCCTTGAAGATGAAGCCCTCTTCCCGGTACCAGTTCAAGATCGAGTCCATCGAGTCGTCGACCGACAAGATGAAACACGCTGAAACTTGCTGCGGAGAGGCGGTACCCACGTTGAACCAGACGGGTGAGTTGAACGAGAAGTATTGGTGCAGCAGCATCCAGGTCAGCTCATGCTCGAAGATCTCGGCTGACTGGGGATCCGCGAAGTAGCCGTATTCCTCCCCCGCTTTGCGGTAGGTCTTCACCACACGGTCAATGAGTTGCCGCAGGCTCTGCTCGCGGGCCGGGGTGCCAAGCGCACCACGGAAGTATTTGGTGGTGACGATCGTGGAGGCATTGACGCTCCAGAAGTCGGGGAACTCGACACCCTTCTGCTCGAAGACCACCTCACCGGTCTTCCAGTTGGTCTGCACTACGTCGCGACGTTCCCAGGCGACCTCCTCGTACGGATGTACACCTGAGGTGAAGACCCGCTCGATGCTCAGCCCTGAGCGATTCGGCGCCGAACTCTTATTTTCCGATCGCCCATTCGCCGAACGGGTGGTTTCGGTCATTTCTGCCTTTCCTGTCAGCTAGCGACGCCACCACTGGCGCCGATGATCGAGTGAGTGCTGCGACGTTTGCCGGGGGTCGAGGCCCCGGACTGCTGAAGACTCAAGGCGGCGGTTCTGGACCGCTGCCGATACGCTGCCGGGCCGGAGTCAGCCGATGCGGGATGAAGTTGCTCACCTTGTTGTCTGCCGCGCGATCCGGAATGAGCGGTTCGATCCCGGTCGGCTCCTGCTCAACGCGCAGCAGCGCTATCTCGGCCTCGAAATCCTCCACCGACCGGAACTGGCGATAGACACTTGCGAAGCGCAGGTAGGCGACCTGGTCCAGCTCGCGCAGCGGACCCAGGATTGCCACTCCAACTTCATCAGCCGGTATCTCAGGCTGGCCCAAGGTCCGTAGCGAATCCTCGACCAGCTGCCCTAGGCGGGCGAGCTGGTCCTCGCTGACTGGCCGTCCCTTGCAGGCCTTTCGCACGCCATTGATGACCTTGTCGCGATTGAACGGCTCCACGACTCCACTGCGCTTCACCACAACGAGCTGCATTTGCTCGATGGTGGTGAACCGCCGCTCACAAGATGGACATTGGCGCCGACGACGGATGCTCGCGCCATCGTCCGTGGTCCGCGAGTCGAGCACTTTGGAGTCCGTGTGGCGACAATACGGGCAATACATTCCTCCGGCTCCTTCCTGATGCTCGCATCGTTGCCAGGCCATCCTTTGGGGACGGACCTGGGGATGACCCTGTGTGCTTTCGAGACGATCCTGTGGATGTTCCTGTGGACTTATGTGAGTATCGAACCACAATTTGTGGATGAACCACACGCGTGTAACTACTAGATATGGATACCGTACGTCTAAGAGCCATTATTCGCAAGAGCACTGACACTTTGTCGCGGCGGGTGTTTCGACGCACCCGAGAGCGATCAGATCTTCCTGCTGGAGGCGCCGGGTTAGTTAGAGGAAGTTGCGCGCCACGGTGTAGATCACTGCGACCAATAGGCCAATCAGCAGCCACTGCATCCCAGTGATGCGACGCAATGGTTCTGCGAGCGGTCGCGGCAGGCGGACGGACGGCCCGCCCGCTGCCTCGACAGTCCACAAGACGCCGAGCACGCCCAGGACCAGCAGCGCTAGGAACGCGAGGGGGTTGAATTCGAAAGCTGCCTGGACATCTCCGTGGAGCAGCGCTGCACCCATCCGAGTGCCACCGCAGAGCGGGCAATCCCAACCGGTCAGAGCACGAAAGGGACAGGGCAGCCCAATCCCTGTGGTCGCGAAGAGGGCGCTGAGGGCAAGCCCGCCGGCAAAGAAGGCGCCGACGTATCCAGCCGCATGAGTAGCCCGGAATGGCCGGGTGCCCGTCGAGACCGCCACCTTCTCATTGTGCCCGGCTGGCAAGCGCACGTCTCGCCTACACTCGCCACATCCGATCCATACCCCCAGGTAGGTTCATGACCGATCAGGCCTATCCACCTTTTGCTGGATATCCCATCCCAGTCCGAGGAAGCGATCACGCCAACTGGGGCCGGCGCGTGCGGGCGAGGCTGATCGACCAGGCTCCGACATATGTCGGCTTGATCATCTTTTTGGCCGGCTATCTGCTCTGGGTGATCGAGCTGGCTCAGTCCGGTGGATCGATTCCACGCTCTGACGGCGCGGTCGTCGCGATGATCATCGGGTCCAGCGTGATGCTCGCCAGCCTGGTATGGGTCGCTTACAACCGCTGGATGATCGCAGGACGAACTGGACAGTCCCTCGGAAAACGAATGACCAAGATCAGGATGATCGGCGAAGAGACCGGGGCGCCGGTTGGCGCGCTGAATGCATTTGTTCGTGATCTTGTTCATATTCTTGACGGTCTCACGATGGTGGGCTATCTCTGGCCGCGCTGGGATGACAGGAAGCAGACGTTTGGCGACAAGATCATGAAGACCATTGTGATCAACGCCGAACCTCCGAACTAGTCGCTGCCGAGGGCACTGCCCGGCTCTCGAGGAGGCTGTGGCCGGGGCGTAACGTCGGTTGGATACCGCCCACCGCGAAAGGAAACAGACGATGCCGCTGCTGCGAGGACGGCGCGACGAGGCGCGCGTGACGAGGTACCGGATGCAGGAGAAGCTTGTCGCAATCGGTGACGACTTCTGGATCGAGAACGAGGCCGGCCAGCGTGCGTTCAAGGTCAACGGCAAGGCAATCCGTGTTCGGGACACATTGGTGCTCGAGACCCCCAACGGTGAGGAGCTGTTCTCGATCCAGGCGAAGATGCTCCACGTTCGAGACACGATGAACATCGAACGCGGTGGTCGAAAGGTTGCCAGTGTGAAGAAGGCGCTGGTCAGCCCGCTCCGCGACCGCTTCTCCATTGACGTGGAGGACGGCGATGACCTGGAGGCGAAGGGCAACATCGTCGACCACGAGTACAAGATCGAACGCAACGGCGACCAAGTGGCCGAAATCTCCCGTCGATGGTTCCGCGTACGCGACAGCTACGGCGTCGAGGTCGCGCCGGGACAAGACGACGCGCTGTTGCTTGCCATCACCGTATGCGTCGACCAGATGACGCACGACGTCGGCTGATACTCCGCTTCACTTCCTGGCTTGGGGCCACTCCTCGAAGCTAGGACGGTAGTCGGGTGCTGTGACCCGGACGACAGTGAGGCCGATGACGATCAACGCCGTGGTCAAGATCATTGCGGCGATCAGCATGATGACCGCTATGCCACGATCGGTCAGCCGCCAGTTGACTTGACGGTTGGGCACGCGGACGATCGAACCTGGCTTCGCGTTCCGCGGGGCCAGTGCTACATGATCACGTGACCTATCGGTCCTAGGCCAACCCTCGGCGCTGGGGATTGAGACTGGGATCGCGCTCATCATTTACTCCTCTGGGGAAGGCATCGAACTGACGTTCGATAGAACGTACGTTTGATTTGTATCGCATCGGCGATTCCATGCCAAGATCATTCGCACAAACATTCGAGGCGTGTCGCAAATGAGTGAATCGGCTGCCTCTGACAATTCGATGACCAGGCGCCGTTGCTGGCCCAGGTTGCAACACGCTCGAACAAATGTTTGAATCTGTCAGGGAAGTTCTCTATCGTCAGCGTTATGGCACACAGCGACCCCTCGTTTCCACAACCGAGCAA
>Ga0081455_10000979_pt1 | contig 36425 bp, 44 predicted proteins | sample TabmetS3T2R1_FD_70207 | JGI IMG/M metagenome (GOLD analysis project Ga0081455, IMG submission 70207) | Tabebuia heterophylla rhizosphere microbial communities from the University of Puerto Rico - S3T2R1 | ecosystem: Host-associated > Plants > Roots > Rhizosphere ...
ATCTACCAGCATGTAGGACACAGCCTTCATCTCACCCTTGAGAATGCGGCGAAGATGTCGAGGCTTGACGCCTACGATCTCTGCGAACTTCTTCCGATTGCCTGCCTCGCGGATAGCCATCCAGAGTATCCTTCGGAACTCATCGTCATTAGGGGTCCAACGAGTGTCCCACAGTGTGCGGAGGTTGGAGTACTTGGCGGTCATGCCCTCCCCTTACCTCTGTGGGCATGGATGGTGTGGCTCTGTCCGTATGGGTGGTTCCTAGAGACGACCTTGTACCCGAGTTCTTCTACTAGTTGGGCAACTTCCTCCTTTGTCGCTCCATTACCACCATTCTTGTCCATCTCACTCATGAGGGTCTTGACGTTGATTGGCCGATCTCCATTGCGCCTGAACACTCCCTCAAGCACTCTCTCAATATCGGCAGCAGGATCCCACTTGACGGACCGAACCTCGAGGTCCAATTCGCCTGGTCTGCCTAGGTACCATTCGATCTCCAGGTCATCCTGCGGTGCGACGTTCCTGAACTCGCGCTCAACCCGGACTGTCAGTTTGCCATCGCCCGTTCCTACGTTCTCCATGTAGAGACCCGACTCGAGCCAGCCGTGGAAGAAGGCAGTTCCCATCAGCCGCTGACCCGAACGCCTCTGCTGCGTGGTCTCAGTTGCCTTAGACCAGTGGTGAACTACAGCCACTGCGCAGTCATACTTGTAGCCCAGTTGCATAAGGCCCCTCAGGAGGGGTGCTACCGATTCGGACTGATTCAGGTTGACTGCCGCGACGAGGTACAGAGGGTCGATGATGACCATCTTCGCTTCCACTTCCTGAATCTTGCTTTCGAGCATTTCCAAGTGCTCATCCCTCAGGAGATCGAAGCCGAAGTTGTTCAGCATGAAGAGGTCAGCGTCCTTCGGGAACCTGATCCTCGCCACCTTCTTTGCCAGTGACCCCTTAGGAGTCCTCACCTCCTGATAATCACCCAGCAACCCGTACATGTGGGCCAGCTTACGTAGCCTGTCCTGCATGACCCACGGCGCGTTCTCTTCCTGAATTAGCAGCACTGCTCCTTTCTCAGGCACGCGGTACTCAGGAATGCCGAGAAACGGCTCGCCGGTAGCGACTGACAGCGCCATCGCCAGCGTGAACGTACTTTTACTCGTTTTAGGCTCACCGCCAATGATACCGTGCGAGGCTGAGCTCCAGATGTTCTCGATCAGCCAGCGTGGCGTTTCGATCTCTTGGGAGAGAAACGGGGCGTACTCGTCCCAGGAGTCTTGCGGTCGCTTGGCGGGAGCATGATCGTCCCCTCTCCCGTCAGCACCCGAGTCGACTTCCCCCGCGATAGCACCTTCAACATCTCTTGTCCGTCTTTTCGGGCTTGCTTCTGGTCCTGCCTCCTTCGCCACCTCGCTAATAGCCTTCTGAATTTCCCTGCGAAGGGCATTCTCACCTCGTGACCCCCTATCTATTCGGTGCTTATTCCACGCGCACGGCCAGATGAGCTCAAACATCGCCTCTGCATCCAATCCGTGTCGCGCTAGGTCCTTCTCGATCTTCCAAAGCATGCCACTTCGCTCACCCGTAAGGACCATCGACTCGGGATCGCGCAGTCGGTTGCGAACCCACCGACCTAGACCCTTCGTAGGATCCTCGACCTGACGCTGTGAGATCGGTTTGCCCCTGCGAAGGGCGCGGATCCTATCCCGCATGTCTGCTATCGTGTAGACGAGATCTGGGTCGTACCACAAGAGCTCGACCTCGTCGTACGGCGGGCGCTTCCAGTTGTAGGTGTCGATGGGGCGCAGAACCTGAGTGAGGTCCCAGCCACCCTTGTCTGCACCGATGGCGAGTGATAGCGCTCGGTTCAGCACAGTCTGTTTCTCTGGCTTCATCTCCTTGTCCAAGCGCCACATCGCCTGATAGCGTCCGAACGAGGTCTCCCACGCCAGCGTCGGCAACACCCCGTCCTCGTCGAGAAAGACTGGGTCGACAGTATCTAGGTCTGCCCACAGCCAGTGCGTCGGCATAGTGTCTACCAAGCGACGCCCCTTCTCATAGAACCGCGCGGCGGAGAAGTATACGTCCTCTCCACCGTCCGAGCACTGGTCGATGCGGTTGATGATTAGCTCACGGTCTTCGGGCCAAGTACCAATCCACGGCCCCCAGTACCCACCTGCTTTGGAGGGCACATCGACGTAGCAGGGCTCGTCGCCCCAGATCAGATCGAGAAATTCCTCGAGACCTATTTCGCGGACTGGCGTTTCAGAGTTGTTAGCCACAACCTTCGACCTCCCTACCGAGCTTGTCAACGTCCTTCCACTCAGCTCGGCCTAGTATTTTCTTGTCCAACATCATCTGCCTGCGCCTTGCCTCTGAGACCCTGCGCTTCACCTCCTCTCTGTACCCAGGCACTGTGCGTAGCCAGTGTAGTTGCAGATCGAACCACTCTGGCAGCGCCTCGGGGTCGGGCAATGACTTCCCGTTCACAAGCCTCTCGACATGGCGCTCCTTAGTGAAGTCGCGAGTGGGCTTGTAGCCATTGCCGTGTTTTGGTAAAGCCATATATGAGCATTGTATCATACCCCACGTCCAATGTCAAGCACGCCCTGTGGAGGCATGACCGGAGCGAACTTGACGGCCGATGCGGGATGTGATATGATCGCGTGAACGAATACTCTAACGCGGAAAGGAGGTACCATGCAGGTGGGCATTATCGAGATGCCAGCCGAGGGAACATGGCGCGTGAAGCTGGGCGAGGAGCTCATACCGGGCTACTTCGTCCGAAACAAGCATGGCGACGAGCGATACGCCATCCATCTTCGGCGCGAGGGCAAAATGCAGAAGTTACGAACTGAGCCACATTCTCGAGAGGGCGCTTCGTGTCTGATCCTCTTCCACTACTTTGAGGAGGAGCGTAAGATGCTGAACGCGCAGAAAGGGGCTGCCGCTGATGCCGATGCAGATAACTGAGTGCCCACAGTGTGGAGCACCGATCACCGACGAGATGATTGAGTCTCCGCACCAACAGTTGATACTCGCGTCAGGCCAACTCGTCGCTGCGGCGGCGGTGATAGGTCTGATGCTCGAGCATCCTGACTACGCACCCGCGAGGCCGGGTTTTGAGCAGCGAATGAGCGAGACGGTCGAGCAACTCCGACAGATCGGGGAGGAAGTGGGTGGTTGGGGCGAAGCGTACGACGATGGAGAGTGACCTTGGCACTCTCGAAGAGGCGTAGCCCGCGTTGTAGGTGGTGCGGCAAGCGTCTCGACGCCCGTTCTCACCGCAACATATCCGAGAGCTACTGTTACGTCCGCAACGAGAAGGCAATACGTTCTCGCGCACGCCCGCGCGCAAGGACTATCTCCGAGGTCTACAAGAAAGGCATTATAAGACCGGAGTTCATAGGGACGGATATGGAGGACAAGCTGATGGCAAGGCAGCAGCAACTAGCTGTTGATGCGCTGCTGGGCCTAAGCGAAGACGGGTACCGAATCCCCACGAATGTTGAGGTCTTCAACAATCAAGGCTACGTTATCTCGCAGGTGTCGAACCAGCGTCCGTGGGCCGTAGTCGTGCTGGTCAATGGCAGGCGTAAGCGCAGACTCTGTAACAACCTCTACGAGGCAGTTCAGTTCCACAAGAAGATCTGCCGTCGGTACCCAGCGTCAGGCATAGTGTCGCGCTCGCGGGCATATGACTTGCCGTACCAGTACCGCTTCAAGCTGCACAAGATACCGAAGAAGTTCAAGTGGTGCCCTTACTGTGGCACGTTCCGTAAGTACCAACGAGTCTATCCCGAGCAGCGATTCTTCGCCCAGGTCAAGAAGTGGTCCGAGACGAAGCGCCGCTATGACTGGATCGACCGTCAGTTGTGGCTCACGGAATGTCAACTCTGTGGCAACACTAACCGCGACTCCCTGTTCCGGCGTAACAACCAGCCGTGGGAGATTCGCTACATAAAGCCCGGGGTGAAGAAGGTCAAGCCCCGAGTCAAAACAGAGCGCGGTGAAGCCGCCCGAAGGGCGAAGCGCTCGAGGCGAGGAAGGAGAAGGGCATGACCGAGATGGAGCCATACTTCAGGCGTGATAACGACCCAGAGCCCACCGTCGAGGAGGTCATCGGCCAAGTCGAGGATGATGAGGAGCCACCGCCCTCAGAAACGCACCCAGACCATGACCCCGCCATCGTGGCGTTGGCAGACCTGCTGCTCGAGCGCATGGGCCAGCTCCGATTCCCCATGTCCGAAGAGCGGGACTGGCAGATCTGGCAAGTACTGTGGCGGGACGTGAGGAAAGAGTTTGGCGGCGAATAGAAAGCTCCGCCTTCGCACCCCGCCGTACCCGCACCAGGTCACTGCCATGCGGCGAGCCCTCGCACAGGGGAGCCATGCTTTCTTCTTCGAGCCGAGATTGGGCAAGACGAAGGCTGCTCTCGACACGGCGGCCGTACTGAATCATAGAGGCGAGGTGGAGCGCGTGGCAGTGATCGCCCCTCTGATTGCCCTTGACGTGTGGGTCAGTCAGATTCAGGAGCATTGTGCGGTTCCTGCGGTCATCAAGGTGGTCGGAGAACCCGTCATCTATCATCGGCTTGATAGGAGACATCTCCAAAGTGGACTAAAAATTTACCTAGCCAACTACGACAAATTCTCCAGGAGGGGAGTGGATGAGGTCTACCGGAATGAGTATCTTCGTCAGCTGGAGCGATGGGACCCGGATCTTATTGTCTTCGACGAGTCCCACCGGTGCAAGCGAGCCGGCGCGGTTAGAAGTCAAGCACTCTGGCGAATGGTATCTCGTCAGCGTAAGAGGAAAGTGGGAGGCAAACCTTATGTCTTCCTCCTTTCAGGGACTCCAAATCCTAAAGGATACATTGATCTCTTTGCTCAATTCCGGATCCTTGAAGAATCCGTATTTGGAACTAACAAAGGTGACTTCGAGGAGCGCTACTGTGAGTACGGAGTAGGGCGCCGGCGATACACCATCATCAGATACCGCAGAAAGAAGGAGATACTCAGAAAGGTCGACGAGCACAGTACCATCGTAACCTCTGCCGAGGCGGGGCTGGCAGGCAAGCAGATCTTCAATCCCATCCCCGTCACGCTACCGAGGGGGGTGATGAATGCCTATACCACACTGGCTGAAGAGTTCATCACTGAGATCCAAGGTCAGACGATCACTGCTACGAACGTTGGCGTCCGTCGGATGCGTCTACTCCAGATCACTGGCGGATTCACCACGGGAGGTGAGCAGCTTCACGACGCTAAGCTTAGGGCTACGTCGGATTACCTTGCAGACCTACTTGAGCAAGAACAGCATGTGGTGGTCTATGCGAGGTACTTACCTGAGGTTGCAGCTCTCACCCAACTGTGCCAGCGCCTGGGATATCACACTGACACCATACGCGGAGGAGTCAAGCGTAAACTACGTACTCAGGCGATCGAAGGTTTCCAACGACGGACCGATCCCAGTGCCCTTGTATTCCAGTCAGAGGCAGGGTCACTGGCGATTGAACTCACTGCTGCTGCGGAGGTGTTTTTCTATAGTCTCCCGGACAGTTGGGAAACATTCTACCAGTGTCTCGAGCGAGTACGCGGACCGAAGCAGAAGCGACCCGTTCGCTACACATTCTTAGTAGCACGGGGTACAGCCGACCACAGTGTGCTGAATACCTTGCGCCGCAAGCGAGACATGCACTCAAGCCTTATGAAATCACCACGTGACTTTCTCTATGGGCTGTAGTGGATATGATACAATAGATGTATCGACACGTATCGGGAAAGGAGGCCAAGTTGCTAGCATCTGAGCGTGCCACCAAGGTGGTGAAAGGTAGGGCAGCTAAGCAGTACGGTGACCCGACGCCCATCGCTGTCACCGCTGCTCATCTGTGGAACACCTGGTTGTCGGTTGACCACACGATGCTCGGGCCGATCACACCCGCCGACGTGGAGATGATGATGGCACTGCACAAGGTAGCGCGTGAGAAGCATGCGCCTGGTCCGCAGAACACCGAGGACATCTGCGGCTACGTCAACATCTACGAGACGGTGAAGGAGAGGACTGAGTAGTGGGCACGATCACGCAGATCCAAGCTGAACACGCGCGCTGGCTTGAGCACAACTTCCCCGATCAGACCCCCTTGGATGGCTTTCTCGGCATGGTCGAGGAGGTGGGTGAGCTGTCTCACGCGCTGCTCAAGTACAAGCAGGGCATCAGGGGGCACGCGGCAGGCGAGATGAACCACTACTCTGAGGCTGTCGAGGATGCGATGGGTGACCTCTTCATCTTCATGTGCAGCTTCTGTAACTCCAACCACCTCGACCTCGAGACTATCATCATGAAGACTTGGGAGAAGGTGCAGCAACGAGACTGGCAATTCGATCCGGAGAGAGGAGGTGAGTGATGTTACCGTACTGGGATCCGTTCGGGTTGTTCTGGCAATTGGGCTGGCTGTTGGTTCTGCCGTTTGCCCTGTTAGCCGGGGTGATCTGGGAGCTGAAGCACAAGCTCTTCGATAGGAAGTGGACCTACGAGGAGATGCGAGCGTGGGAAGAGCAGGTGAGGAATGAAGGCTAGGCCCTCACACTTCGCAGATATGACCAGCCTCTGGCATGACACCGTCCACTCCATGCTGTGGGGCACGCTCGAGAATCGGGGGATAGATTATGTGGCAAGCATCGACGTTATCCGGTACGGCAATCGGCTCGTCGCTGACAGCATGGCTTACGACTTCGATCTGGGTCGTGATCTTTGGCTCAATCGTAGTCGGTGGACTGTACTGGTACGTCAGTACTTGGATCTCGTTGAGGTCCGCCGCTTCATTGACCACGCCGCTCGAATCGGTAACCGCGAGGGAAGACGAGGCGTAGTCACCAACATGTTCTGCCGCAACGTAGCGAGAGAGGCGAAGAAGCACAGGTGGGGCAACTGTATGATGGCCTTCACCTACTACGGGCACCGTAACGATCAGCCCACGATCACTCTCCATTCGCGCGTATCTTACATCGCCTACATCGGAGGTGCCGATCTTGCTGTTGCTCATACTCTTGCCCGTTACATCGGTAAGCGCATCGGGGTTCCAGTATCCGAGTTCCGATTCGTCTGGGCCATTGATGCTCTTCAGCTCCATGCCTTCAAGTCCCTACCAATGCTCTACAAGCAGGAGTACATCCCTCACTTCCATAACCGGGATCTCCGTTCCGAGTACCCGGCGTTCAAGATCATCGGCCGCTGGTGGGATGGAGTAGTCAAGTCGACTGAGGAGGGGCAGCCCTTGGAGGACATCAAGTACGGTCCGCTGCGTCGCATCACCAGGAGGTACAGGGAGTACATCGCGGAGGACTTCCTACCCTCTGTGCCTGTCTCAACCCTCGACTTCAGTCCACTCATGAGGAGGTAGCGTGACCTTCAAGGACTTCAATGAGGCGATCACGTGGGCTACACACCAGCTGATGTACCAGGGAGATATCGTAGACACGGGCACGTGGCAGGGGTATCCCACAGAGGGTAAGCCTGACCTCATGACTCGAGAGATCCTGAATCTTCAGCTCGAGGTGCCGGTGCCTGACAGCATCGCTGAGCTCATGCGTCAGATCAAGCCCAACCTGCCCTGGGCCGACGCTCACTTTGAGGAGCGGGTGTCCCGCAACCCATCTAACCCAGGCAAGGAGTACTTGAACTGGCCGTGGTGGAAGGGGCAGTCAGTGCAGTCGATGGCGGGCACTGTCTTCGACCACACATACCAGGAGAGATTCTGGCCGCGGTTCGATGAGGAGGGCATCACTCGTCGAGGCATCCGCTATCGGTACGGGGATCTGGACGATGTGATCAAGCTGCTGCAATCCCACCCGCACACCAGGCAGGCGACGTTCCCCATCTTCTTCCCCGAAGACACGGGCGTATCATTCGGAGGGCGGATCCCCTGCACCCTGCACTACCACTTCATGCTGCGAGATGGCAAGCTGCACATGTGGTATCCGATCCGCTCCTGCGATCTTGTCCGCCACTTCCGCGACGACTTGTACCTCGCATGTCTGCTTCTACTGTGGGTGATAGCTGAGCTACAGGAGGAGGACGATGTTGGAAACAGTCCATCAGTCTGGAGCGGGGTCATACCGGGTACCCTCTACTTCACTGCCTACTCATTCCATGTCCACCGAGGAGACGAGCACCATGTCCAGGGCTGACACGAAGGACCGAGTGTTCCTAGATATCGCCGTCCGCCTAGGGGAACTCGGCACATGTTCAAGAGCCCGCGTGGGCGCGGTGCTAACGAAGGAGGGTCGCGCTATCTCGTGGGGCTACAACGGTGCTCCACCAGGCGTGGCACACTGCGTCCACTTGGCCGACAGCGAGGAGCCCTGTCTCGTTGCGACTCACGCTGAAGCGAACGCGGTAAGTTTCGCGGCGCGTCAGGGGATCAGTACAGAGGGCGGAACGCTGTACGTCGAGCGATCACCCTGTCGCAGTTGCGCTGCCCTCATCATAGCCGCGGGCATCGAGCGTGTCGTGTATGCCTACCCGTACCGCGACGACTCAGGCCTGTTTCTTCTCGTCGAGGCTGGCGTCGATGCCAGGCTACTGAGAGTGAGCGATGGAATACACGTCTAAGCTAGACCGCCTGGCGAATCACGACTGCACCCGCTGTGAGCTGAACGAAACCACAGAGAGGGTGTGCGTGATGGGGCGCGGCAGTCCTAAGTCTCGGATCATGCTGATCGGGGAGGCACCTGGTGGACAAGAAGAAAGAACCGGCGCTGTATTTTCCGGAGCAGCGGGGAAGCTGCTTGATACGTATCTCCGCGAAGCCCATCTCGAGGAGAGACGACCATACATTACTAACGTGGTCAAATGCAGACCGCCGGACAATCGTAGCCCTACTCCGAACGAATGGGAAAGTTGTGCTAAGTATCTTCGACGGGAGTTCAGGGCTGTTCGCCCGGATGGAGTTCTCCTCCTTGGAAACGTTGCTCTGCGTGCTGTTTGGGGCCAATCTGGAATCACTAAACACCGCGGGGTCAGACTACCGCATACCAAAAGAACTGCAGCGCTTGGGCTGGATGGGTGCGAGCTCATGGCTACGATCCATCCTGCCTACGTTCTTCGAAACCCTGGTCAATCCTCAGTATTCGGGGAGGATCTCAAAAGATTCCGACGCCTTCTCGAAGGAACTCTTCAAGCTCAGACCGTCAGAACCAAGCTCGTCACCACAGAAGGACAGCTCAAGAGGGTATGCCACTACCTCGCCCGACAGCCTGTTCTCGCGTATGACACGGAGGATCGCTACGCTCCTTGGCACGGGAAAGAATGGAAGATAGTCTGTCTTGGCATCTCGGCTGACGGTGAGACCTCGTTCGTCATCCCCCTGTATCACCCGCACTCACCCTTCCGGAAGCGGTGGAGATACCTACTGCGCCGTTACCTCAAGCCCGTGCTCGAGGGCAACGAGAAGAAGCTGATAGCACAAAGTGGTAAGCACGACAATATCCAGCTCGCTGGGGCTAACGTCTTCGTGGAGCACACCTTCGACATAATGCTCGCCGCCCATCTGCTCGACGAGAATCGACCCAAGAATCTGGGCTTCCTCAGTCAGACCATGCTGGGCGCGGACACGTACAAGGGCTCGGTCGAGCTCAAGCCTGACAAGATCCTGCACTCTGACCTACGCCAACTGTGCCTGTATAACGGCAGAGATGCAGGCTACACACGCCAGCTGTACGACCCGCTGAAGGCTGAGCTGCGTCAGCACCCGCGACTTGCTCGCCTGTTCATCAAGCTCATGATGCCTGCGTCTCACACCATGCAGCAGGTCGAGTACCGAGGCATGTACTTGAACCGCAAGCGACTGCGTAACCGCATCCGTCGGACTCAGGAGATGATCGACCAGCAGCTCGAGGTGATGGCAGAGTTCGGAGCGAAGGACTTGAATCCCAACTCTACACAGCAAGTGGGTCGGTGGTTGTTCTCGTCCAAGAAGAAGGGCGGGCTTGGTCTCGAACCGTTGGAGTTGACACGCACAGGGTTCCCGAGTACCCGCGAGGGTGTCCTGCTGCACTACCGCGAGGAGCCTGCAGTACGTGCGCTGCTGAGATACCGCACGCTGCAGCTGAAGTGGATGAGCACATACCTACTCAACTGGGCAGGGAGGGTCGATGATCGAGGCAGAGTACACACTTACTATAAGATCTACGGCACCGTCACTGGACGTCTCTCTGGAGACATGCAGCAAGTTCCTCGAGATCCTTTCATCCGCTCTGTCTTCGGCGCCCCTCCCGGTTGGCAGTTCATTCAAGCTGACTATAGTCAAATCGAGCTCCGAATCGCAGCCCACTGTGCCCACGAACGGAGGATGATCCGGGCCTTCAACACGGGCGAGGACATCCACACACTCACAGCCAGCCAACTCACCGGCAGGTCCACTGACGAGTACGTAGGAGACATACCATTCAAGCTAAAGGAGGAGAGAAAGAAAGCCAAGGCGGTAAACTTCGGATTCCTGTACGGCATGTATCCGAGGAAGTTTCAGACCTACGCCTTCGAGAATTACGACCTGACAGTACCACTAGGCGAAGCGGAGGCAGCTCGTGACAGATACTTCAAAATGTTCCCCGACCTCCTGGCGTGGCACTCTCGAGTGGAGCGGGTGGTACGATCACGTGGTTTCGTGCAGTCGCCCATTGGCAGAGTGCGGCATTTGCCAGATGTATATAGCACAGACGGCGGAGTTGCTCGGGAGGCTGTCAGACAGGCAATCAACTCTCCGGTTCAGGGTACTGCTTCGGACCTCATGCTCTTTGGTATGGTCTGTCTACAGGAGGTTCTAGACCCAGCCGAGTGCTTCATGGTAGGCACGTTGCACGACGGTATCTTCTTCGAGTGTAAGGAGGACAAGGTTGAGAAATGGGGGCCGGTTATCAAGGAGACCTTAGAGAACCTACCACTCAAGAGGACGTTCGGCTTCGACCCATCTGTGCCCATCGTCTGTGACGTTGAGGCAGGCCAGCACTGGGGCGAGGCGACATTCCGTGTGAAGGGATGATAAGATATGTCTGTGATGAACAGACGGACCAAACTACTCAGCACCAAAGAAGTGGCACGTATCTGCGGGGTGTCTCCGCGGACCGTTGCGATGTGGCTCCGAGACGGGGAGCTGAAGGGCATCAAGCTAAACGGGTTCACATGGCGAGTGAGGGAGGACGATCTTGAGGAGTTCATCGAGGGACGGCCAGAAGAAGCCTGACCGAGTAGCCTTCAACCAGTCGCGAGTCCGCACGTTTCTTCGCTGCGAGAAGGCCTACTACTTCAAGTACGACTACCCCGTAGAGATACTGGGCAAGCCTGGTGAACTGCACCCCAAGAAACTGAGTGAGGGGCTGCGTAAGGGCGGCTGGATGCACAAGCTGATGCAGGCGCACTGGCTCTACATCTCAGGACAAGGCGAGGGGTGGGAGAAAGAACACAAGCTACTCAGTCAGAGGTGGGAGAGGTCAATGTTCGACGAGGAACGAGAACTCTACGACGACCTGCCCACAGAGTGTGCTCGGCTGATGACGCGATACCTCCACCACTACCGAGCAGACGATGAGATCTTCACAATCGTCCGCACTGCGAAGGGCAGTCCAGCAGTAGAGTTCACGGTCGAGGTACCACTCAAGAAGTACGGGCTGGGTGAGCACGTCTTCAAGGGCACTATCGACATCCTCGTCAACGACCTCGAGTACGGCGGCATGTGGATCAGGGATGCGAAGTGGGTCCGTTCGATCCCGGGCCCCGATGAGAGGATGATGAGTCCGCAGAATATCATGTACGTTTGGGCTCTCCGGAAGTTGGGATATGACGTTCGGGGATTCATCTACGATTACGGTCGTACCAAATCCCCAGCCGAACCGTACATTCTCCAAAACGGTTCCGTGACGACGCGCAAACGGATCGACACCGATGTCCATACATACCTGAGAGCCATCAAGAAAGCGCACGGCAAGACGTGGAAGTCATACGCCCGCACGGTATACAAGGACAAGCTCGACGAACTGCGAGCCCGAGAGAACCTCTGGTTCAGGCGCGAGCGTATCCCTGTGGAAGGGCCCCGACTGAGGGCAGGGTTCCAGGAGTACATCATCGCCTCCAAGCGTATCCTCGAGCGAGGCGAACCCATCCGGAACTACATCTACAACTGTAAGTGGAACTGTGATTTCCATGAGCCATGTGTGGCACAGTTTCAGGGACTCGACATAACCCGGCTGATGAAGACTCAGTATCGGGTAGAGAAGGAGAGGTATGAGATCCAGGAGATCGACTAAGCCTCCCAAGGGGAGTGCTGCCGAGACCAAGCTGCGCCAGCGTGTCGAGCAGCAGATCAAGCCAGCCTCGAAGCTGCCCAAGCGGTTCCGCATGCTGGTGTACGGACGCAGTGGCGTCGGCAAGACTCGCCTCGTCTCTTCGTGCCCGAACGTCCTGCTGATAGATGTGAATGAGCAGGGCCACGACTCAGTCACGAAGGACTGGGACCCTAACGTCTACCCGGTAGAGTACTGGGATCAGATCAACGAAGTGTACTGGTACCTGCAATCGGGCGAGCATCCCTACGAAGCCTTCGCCATCGACGGAGTCACGGGAATGCAGAACCTGTGCATGAAGTTCGTGCTCGGTGACGAAGCATCTCGCGATGCCTCCAGAGATCCGGACATGCCCTCCCGCCAGGTGTGGGGCAAGGTGGGTGAGTTGATGAAGACTCAGATCATCAACTTCCGTAACCTACCCATGCACGGATTGTTCACAGCCCTCGAGCGCAAGCGCTTCACGGGTGAAGAGGACGAGGACAGTGATGCAGTGGAGGTGTCGTTCGGACCCAACTGTTCGCCTGGTATTGCTGGTCCACTCGAAGCTGCAGTGGGCATGATCGGGTACCTCTATAACCGACAGGTCATCATCCGACCCAAACCCACAGAGAGGAGGAAGAAGCCTAAGGCACAGAGAGTATCACGAACGCGGCTCATCATCGGTCCCTCCGACCGCTACCTCACGAAGGATCGGTACGGACTGATGGTACCGCACATCGACGCTCCAAACATCGAGACCATACTTCAAGACGTCTACGGCAAGGAGGCCGAGTAATGGCAAGACCACGTCGCACCGCCCGCAAGAGCACAGTCGAACGGATCGACTTCCGTGGCGTGCCCAAGGAGATCCGCAAGCGGGGCGTGCGTGTCCCCGAAGGTGACTACCTGGTGAAGATCGTCCAGGTCGAGCGCAAGAAGGGCGAGCGTTCGGGGGCTGCGTACTACAACTGGAAGTTCCAGATCGTCGAGGACGCGCAGGGCAAGACCAAGCACGCCGGCGTCCCGCTGTACTACGTCACGAGCCTCAAGCCCGAGGCGCTGTTCAACCTCCGTAACCTCATCCACGCAGCGACGGAGGGCAAGCGCAACACTGCGGGCAAGGTGGCGAACTTCGACCGCGAGAGCCTCATCGGCAAGCAGATCGGGGTCACTGTGGAGGACGACGAGTACGAGGGCAAGATCCGTTCTCGCGCAGTGGACGTGATGCCGAAGTCACAGCTCGTGGCTGAGGAAGAGGACGAAGAAGAAGACGAAGAAGACGAGGAAGAGTACGACGAAGATGAAGAAGATGAAGACGAAGATGAAGAGGATGAAGATGAAGAGGATGAAGAAGACGAAGACGACCTCGACGACGTAGACCTCGACGAGGATCTGTAACCAAGCTTCTCCCTCAGTGGGGGGCCGCTGCCTACCTCCCCCAAACCCCAGCAGCCGCCCCCCACAACGTCCTTGCCCCATTGTAGCATTGACTTGTGTCTCAGCCTGAGTCTCACTTAGTACGCAAGATCCGGGCGTATCTCGAAGGCCTCAACGTGTGGGTCTTCAAGGTTCATGGCGGTGACAATCCATTCCAGGAGGTGGGCATACCTGATCTACTCTGTTGTTGGCAGGGCAGGTTTGTTGGGCTCGAGGTCAAGCTGCCAGGTGAGAAGCCTTCCCCGAAGCAGCGCCACGTTATGAAGGCTATCCAAGAGGCTGGTGGCATCGCAGAGGTAGTCACTAGCGTCGATGACGTGGTCAAGATCTTCGAGCGAACTTCTCGGAGATGAGGTATTGTGAAGTGGATCCTTACGATGGCATGTGCAGTTTTGAGTTCACTCACCCTGTGGGTACAAGCTGGTGGTGCGGAAACAGCAGACCGTATAGCGCGGCAGCAAGCGACAGCGAAGGGCATAATCTGCAAGGTCTTCGGCCGCTATTGCAAGCAGGCCCTCGCCGTCTCTTGGTGCGAGTCGAAGTGGTACATCTGGGCACAGAACGGCCAGTACCTCGGGCTCTTTCAGATGGGTTCGTCAGAGCGAAGAATCTACGGGCACGGACCAGGTGCTTGGGCACAAGCAAGAGCTGCGCACCGCTACTTCATTGCCAGCGGACGCGACTGGTCCCCCTGGACGTGTAAACCCTGGTAAGGAGGTGCGATGAGCATATTCCTAGAGCACAACCACCTCTTTCTACGCGCGCCTGATGGGGGTGTCGAAGACGTAGCCAACATGAAGGCCTGCGGATTCGGTGCTATCTTCTGTAACGTCAAGGACTACCCACCCGAGAGGTGGCAGATCGTTCGTGACAGGGCCTCACAGCACGGTGTCATCTGCGGGCCCTGGGCAAGAATGACCTCAGGCGACAGCTTCGAGCCAGCCTTGCTCACGCAGCTGCAGGACGTTGCGGATCGTTGGGGCAACACGCCCTACATCGTGAACGCGGAGGCCGAACTCAAGGGCAGCGGCGACGAGCTGACGAGCTACATCGAGGAGATGTGCGCGGCAGATGACTGGGCGCTGTCGATGGAGCCCTGGCCGTTCGACAACGTGGACTGGACACCGATCACTGTGCCTGTCCTGCCCCAGTGCTTCGGTCCCAGCTGGGCTGACGCTGCGACAGTCCGCTCGCAGTGGCAGGCGTACGGTGTCAAGTGCGTGGTCTGCACGTTCGGCACGTACTCGGGCTGGCAACCTGATCTGTACCCGCTACTCTCACCCTACGGTCTCTACACAGCGGATGACTGTGGGAATCAGTTCGCCCGCTGGTCAGCGACTGGCACAGTGGAGGCCTGTGTCGAAGTGCCCGAGCCAATACCGCCTACGAACGGAGGTCAAATGGAGAAGATCGGTTCAGAGCACGGGGCGAAAGCCTGGTACAACCGCATGAAAGTCCTCGATCCCGACTACTGCACCCCGGAGTTCGACCCCGAGAACTACAACGCCATCCCACCGAAGCAACTCAAGGCGCACAGCAAGCTCTGCCGCACACTGCTGATCCTAGCGAAGGACCACGATGACAGTCTCGAAGGATAACGCACCGTTCTGTGAGCCCTATGCGATGGCGGGTAACCCGAATGGGTTCCGCTCAAAGGGTAACACAGCAGAGGCAGTCAAGCGAGCCCTCGCTCACCTCGGCTTCCTGGAATGGAGTGAGGACTTCGACAAGCACTGGAACGCGAAGCTGAACGACGCCGCTGCAGCGTGGAAGCGCAAGCGTGGCCTCATACCCGGCAACTCCAACGACGGCTCGTGGGGTGAGAAAGCGCACGACGTGATGAGGTCCGCATGGTTCGGAGAAGATCAGAAGCCCGCGTTCGATGGTGGCTCACAGTCACTACTGAAGGAGGAGAAGCGGGCGCATGGTTCGGAGCCTGACACGAAGGTCCCCAGTCTCGGCCCCATGTGGGACGGTGGCCTGTCGATGCTCGACCAGGACTGCACCCATGCAACTAGCGGTATCCCAAACTACCCGGCCTTCGATGATGCCTTCGTAGCGGGCAGAAAGATCATCGCCCCCGAAAACCTGGAGATCACGAAAGCCTCATCGTCCAATCCCGGCGATGCCTGCTACGCGACCGGTGATTCCAAGATCAAGTACTGGTTCGGTCACCTCGAGTCCGCACCCTCTGTGGGTATGAGGTTCAAGAAGGGGGCCACAATAGGCACAGTGTTGGATCACGATGTAGGCGGGGGTCCGCACGTTCACTGTGGGGTCGATACTCGGCCACTCACAGGCAAGACGCTCAAACACCACACCGACTACACCCACGGTGCCCCACTCATCGGGGACCAACTCGCAGCAGAACTAGATTAGGAGGAGCATTGAACTTCATCGCCTATCTCATCGCGCTCATCATCTTCATCCTGGTGGGCTTCGGTGTGGACTTTGACTGGGCCACCCAGCTCGAACTGGTTTCGTTCGGACTGGCGTTCTTCGTGCTCGGTCACATTCTGCCACCGTCTGACCCCAGGACGTGGGGTAAGTAGCCGAAGAGAAGAGCCCCCAGGAGGCCGAAAGGGGGCTCTATCTCCGCGCCGGGGAAGGTAGGCGCTACTCGCCAGCCAGACGGGGTGAGCTAGCGAGGTTCGCTAGGACTTGATGCAGGTCCAAAGATTAGTCTGCCCTCCGGGGGCGTTGATGATGAGAACGCCGGCCTCGTACGTAGCCGGACATTGTAGCCCTGCTGGACCTCTTGGCCCTTGCTCACCCTGGGGCCCTCTAGGACCCTGCTCTCCTTGTTCACCCCTCGGTCCCTGAGGTCCACGCTCACCCTGAGGACCTGGTGGACCCTGCGGTCCCCGTTGACCGACATTGACAGTGACTGTGCGCTGCTGCACTGACTCACCCGCGCCAGTAGCAAGTGCTGTGAAGAAGCCTGAAGCACCTGCTAGCACGAGGGCACACCCCGCCACGATAGTTACTATGCGCTTACTCATCCCTTCTCCCTGTAGATCTCTCGGATCTCCTTGATTCGCTCTTCACACCTCGCTCGCTCATCCTTGCGAGCCCTCTTGACAGCAAAACCCGCACTCAAGATCGAGGCAACCCCAGTAAGAAAGGCGGCAACTACCTCGGCATTGAGTGTCACGCCGAGAGTCCACATGTCACCTCTTCTTTTTCTTCTTGCTCGGTGTCGGACCACCACGATAGTCGATGTGGACGTGTGGATTGGCATGATCAGCGGAGATAGCCGCGATGACCTCTCCACGCTTGTAGTGCTGACCCGGCTCCACACTAGATTCGATGTGCCCTAGCCAGTACTGACGGCCCGAGTCGGCACGGAACATGATGGACCCACCGCCCTGTGCACCTGTCGGATGGTAGTACTCGATGGTGCCAGACTCAGGAGCACCCAGCGGTGTGCCGGGATGACCCATGATGTCCTCAGCGTGGGTGAAGCCCTCGCCTGAGAGGCCGTCAGTGACGTGCGTAGACTTCCAGTTAGTAGGCAGGATCATCTTCTTGCCCTGATAGACTACACCGACACTGGGTATGAAGCCACCCTCGCTGGTCTGGTAGCCCTGAGTGGCAGGCGTGAACGGACGCTCCTTGACTACGTCTCGGCTAAAGATATCGAGCGGTTCAGCGTTAGCTGCGAAGCGCCCAAGGACTGGATTCAACCGCTTGAGCATCGAGACATATGACTCAGACGGTCTGAACATATCGGAATCTTGCTTTTGGTATTGTTGTTCAAGTTGCACCTTCTGAGATCCGTACTTCGCTTTCGAGACGCTCTGCTCGTAGCCGTCTGATTCAGTGACACCCAACACGCGCAACACACCTGTCCCCGTTCCCCATGGTGAAGCAGCTACAGCCTTCGCCAAGTCCTCAGCGCTGGCGTTAGGAGAACGAATCAGGTTGGTGAGGTTCGTGTAGTAGCCCAGGTTCAGCGTGTCGATGGTGGCCTGAATGCCCTGCTGAGCATTGATGTAGTTCTTGACGCCCACAGAGTTGAAGTTCGTCTCGCCTGCGAAGCCCTTGCGCGTGGTAGCGAAGGGGTTGTACGCTGCCTCTGTGCCCTCTGCTCGTGCCCAGGCGTCGAAGAATCTCAGCTTCTCTGGCGTGACCTGCCCGCCGAGACCGCGGATGACGGGCGCAGCGAACTGACGGCCCCAGTCTTTACCGTACCTACTTGCCATACAGATCCGCCTGCTGTTGGTCGTAGGCCTTCTCGACGACTCGGATCGAGGCTCTCACTTCGTTGAGCAGCTTGATATCCTCAAGCGGTAGCAGTTCATGGCGCTCTTTCTTCCGAGACTTCTCCGCCTCGAGGAAGCTGCGCATCCGGTACAGCCAGCCACGCTGAAGCTTGAGCGGGTCCACAGGGGTGAGCCTGATGCCCGTGATGAAGGCGAAGCTGTTAGCCTTATTGCGATCCGACTCAACGCCAGCACCTCCCCAGTTGTAGACGTCGCCGGCCGAGTTCATGAACGGAGTGCTCATCTGCTCGGCGATGTAGCGGGTGGAGGCATTCATCATCAGGTGCCCAGTCTTTGGGTCCTTGAACACGCCGAACCAGCTCTGTAGTGGGCCGGGCACGTGCCGCATCCAGCTTGGTGCTTCTCGGTACGAGTGGCGATACCCGCCAGACTCCAGCTGCTGATAGTCGATGGGTCGTGCGAGGCCGAGATTGTAGCCCACTGAGTACTCGAGCAGTGGCTTGAATGGGATCCCTCCTGTGAAGGGGCCAATCGAACCGAAGATCGGGCTGAATGCTTGCATCACGCGGTAGTTAGTAGGCGTGACGGTGTCCTGCTGGAAGATCTGCCAGAGTGCTGGCATCAGGTTCAGCGAAGCGTAGGGCAGTTTGGGGTTTAGGTAGATGTCCTGGTCGTCAGGCAGACCGAGCACTCCACGAAGCTGATTCGGCACAGGGATACGGAACATGCCCAGCTTGTCGAAGTACTCAGGCAACAGCTCTTGGAAGGCCTGGTTCTGCTCCGTCTCAGTCACTGAGTTCATGAAGTTGCCGATGTCCATGGCCGTAGCGACGAACCGTGGGCGGTTGATCAGCTCCTGGGTCTGGAGAACGAAGTTGTTCTTGTTGAAGACGTAGAAGGGGAAGATGGTCTTGGCGACGTAGCGCTCGAAGTTGGTCAGGTCGGTGTAGTCGAACTGGTAACGAAGCGCCATCGACGCACCGATGTTCCAGGTCACCTCACGCATCGCCGCGTCTTTGCCAACGTCAGTCTGACCCATCCACTTGCCGAAGTTGGTGGGTGGCATCACAGACATGGCGTGCATCAGCTGGTAGTATGCTGGGTCACGAGCAGCCACTCGCATAGGCGTCTCGCGAAGCGAGGTCTCCACCTCCTGCGTGATATACCGACCGCCACGAGAGAGCTCAGGCAACGCGAGTCCAGTTGCGAGCAGCGGATTGAAGAGTGGCGAATCCTCAATCTCATCGGGCACCCAGTTATCTGGTGCGACGGCAAGAGGCAACACTGTGCCAGCATATATCCTACGAGCAGCAGTCCACAGTTTGCCCTTCTTCGACGGGACGGCAGCCTTCCTCTTTACCTCCTGCGTTGCCGGGTGAACTTCGTGGCTAACGAAACCGCCACCAGCATGGCGAGCGTCATACGCTCCTGTCAGCATCCGATCACGCGCGAGCTTGTCTGGGTCTACTCTCTTGCCCAGTTGGCCCATCAGACGGCCAGCCAGCTGCGTATCGTCTATGCGGTCTAGACGCTGACGCCACGTACCGATCTGCTGGTCGATGTAGGACGCAGGATTGTAGACGCCTCCGAGCAGGTTGTTCCACATACCGCCGACCATGTTCATAGCCCAGAACGATGGGTTCAGCGAGGTCGCTGCGATCTTCCACTTATTCTGGGTGTAGTTGATGGCACGGAACATGCGTCGGAACTCGTGGTCGAGCAGTTTCGGGTTCCTGAATTCCTGTAGTGCCTGATCGAGTGGTGCAGGCACCATGTACGTCTTGCCCTTCCACTTGAATGGCACTGCATCCTCACCGAAGACGACTCTCGCCTCGTCAGCTGTCCTCACACCACCGACGAGCACACCCTCACCACCCGCCTTCGTCGCCTCTCTGATGCTGCCATGAAGCACGTTGATCCTAGCAGTGACATCCGCACTGTCCTTCTGCAGCTGACTGACTACTGCCTGTCGCGCAGCCTTAGACCGAGCAGAGATGCCCTTCTCGTTGGCGCGCTTAGAGGCATTGACGAACCGCTCGCTGATGGCCTTCGCCTCGTCCTCGAGATCCGTCAACTCATCCGCACCTGCGACGAGCGGTCGAGCGAGCAGTGGATTCTTCACGAGCTGGTCGATCATCTTGTGCGCCCCGATAGTGCCCATCACTGTGCTCTGCCAGCGAGCCAGGATATCCACAGGGTCGTCGTACTTGGTGACTAGGTCATCCCACAGGTTCATGAACCCGTCGAGCTGCCGCTTCTGAAGGCCGAGATCCTCACCCTGCTTGATCAGCTCGTCCCTAGTAGCGTAGGCCTTTGCTCGCAGGTCCTTCAGCACGGGCCCGTAGGTACCTGAGGGCGTCATGCCAGGAGTGAAGAGGTTCTTGCGTGCGGCTGTCGGCACAGCGAGTGGCTTGTCGTCGAACCAGTTACGGATAGCCATCTCTGCGCGAGCCATGTAAGGAGCATCCTTCATCGCGTTGGCCTTCACGGGGTCAAGCACGAACTCCATCACGGCATCCTCGAAGGCATTGTACCTGGCGAACGCAAGCTCCTGAGTGGCGCGAGGAAACTCTGCCATCGCTACTGCGCGGACGCGATCTTCCTGGACACGAAGCAGCTTCTCTTTCGGGATGAAGGCTCTAAACGTATTCAGTGAGCGCTGACGCATCACCTCGCGCTCGGGGAGGAACGGAGTGGCTTCGATGATTCTGCCCCCAAGACCGCGAGTGCCAGGAATCTCCGCACCTGCGAAGCGGATACCCTGTCCACCGCGAGCGAAGGTCTTGCGGAACTGACGGCCGACCACAGTTCTGGGCATCTTGATACCGAAGGTTTCCATCACCTCAGGAGTGAGGTCTGGGAACGCACCGCCCTTGTCCACCATCCGCATTTTCTCGAGGGCGTCACCCACAGTGTCGGGCCGGCCTGATGCGGCGTGAATGTGACTGAACACTTCGTCATACGAGGAATCGCCAACGTCCTCACCCGTCCTCACAATCTTCCCTATCTTCATCGCGGTAGATGCTTCGTCCGCTGTAGACATAAGGCCGGCGACAAGGACCTTCTGTGCTGCGACTTTGCTAGCCCCTGTCACGCCGAAGGAGAGGTACGTCGTCGGGTCACCGAAGATCGAGAGGCCTAGACCGATGACCATCTTGTTCCTGTAGAGGAAAGAACCTGGATCGTGTGAGTCCTCGATCCACTTCTCGTAGGTCTCGTTGTCCCTGACCGCTCTAGCTACGTCCACGAAATTGTCTACGCCGGTGGCAGCATTCATCCACGCCCAAGGCGAGAACGGGTCTCGAGTGACGCCACGAACGTCCTCGTACTGAGACCTGAGGAATCCGACTGCTGCGTTTTCACCTACGCCGAGGACACGCGCGATGCCGCCAAGCACAGAGAGGGGCCTACTGTACTTGCTCGAGATGCCCTTGAGCACCTGCTTTCGCATCTCGGACTTAGCCCAGTCGGGCGCGTCAGACTGCTCGATCTGAGCCAGTGCCTGACTCTGTGAGTCGGCAAAGCCAGTGCCTACGACCTGACCAGGTCTGAGTCGAGCAGCGCCTCCGAAGCCAGTCCCGCCTACGCCAGGTCTAGCGAAGCTGTACCCAGCTCCACCGCTAGGCTGAAAGCGGTAAGGAGCCGCTGGCGCAAGGAATGCAGGCCTACGAGGCTGAAAGCGGCGAGATGTTGATCCGAAGTGATAACCGCTCATTTACCTGTGGAGGACCCACTTCTTCTTGTTGGGATCCCAGCGCCAATCCTTCGATCCTGCAGGCGCGGGCGGACCCATCTCACGCGATCCGATCCGCTTCGCCCACCAGTCCTTCCACTTCGTCGGATTGTCTGGGAGATGGACATAGCCAGCTGCAGCGTAAGCACGACGGACCTGAGCGACGGCGAAGTTGTAGAGCACCTTCTGATTCTGGCCGACGCCGGACTTGGCCAACAGCGTTCGCAGGGTCTTCATCGGGCCCGCTGCGCCCATGCCCGGAACACCCGGATCGTCGACCACAGTCTTGAGCTTCTCGTTGCCGTAAGCATCCTTCACCTTGATGGTCTTGTACGTCGGTGGCTTGCCCGTCAGAAGCGTGTCGGCGATCTCCACCATCGACTCACGCTTCTTCATGATGTACTCCTTGTTCGCCAGCTGAGTAGCACCATGACTCCGCGCCCACTTGTCGTTGCTGATCTTGGCGTTGAGCTCCTTCATGCTGAGCCCCAACTGCTGTGCGAACTGAAGCTTCTGGGCGTTGAACTTCTGGCGCTCGAGCTGGAGTCCCTTCTTGGTGATGACGTTCTCGAACTTCTGCTGCTTGACGCCCTGCTTGAACTGCTTGGCCTCAAGTGCAGCTGCCTGCTTGGAGAGCTTGAGCTCCTGCTTCGACTTCCACTGATCGTACAGCATCTGAGTCCGGTCGAGCTGCAGCTGGTAGTACTGGAGCTGACGGTCCTTGAACTCCTTGCTGATCATGGAGCTGCTCTGACTCTTGATCTGAGAGATCTGCTGGTTCAGCTGCCAGATCTTGTCGCGGAAGTAGTTGTGGGTCTCCTGAGTCAGTCGGACCTGGTGCAGCGGGAAGACCTTGCCAGCGAACGCTTCAGCCTCCTGCACACCAGCCTGTGCCATGCCCTGCCCGTGGAGTAGGTCGCCGGCAGCTTCGGGAGCGAACACCGACCGCTCGATGTCCAAGCCCTGTGTGTAGCCCTCGAGAGGCACCGGCGCACCGATCTGCTGTGCTAGTGCTTGAGCTTCAGAGGCACGCTGACTGCGGAGGTCATTCAGACGTTGGTATGCCTGGTTGAAGATGCCCTGCTGAGCAGCGGTCGTAGCTCCATACTGTGATGCTACACGCTGTGCAGAGCCCTGCACGAACGGCATGAGGCCACCGTACAGTTCGTTGAGCTGTTGGACTGCACGATTCTCTGCGGCGCCGTACCCAGCGGCCATCGACTCCAGCGGCCCAGTCTGAGCAGCGATCTGGGCATTGATCTCCTGGGTGACTGACTCTAGAGTCGGAGGAGGAGGTGCGGGTGGGAGAGGAGGTGGTGCGGGAGGTCCAGCCATCTACATCACCTTACTCGTTCCGCCGCCGCCGCCACTAGTGGGGACTGGGTTGCGCTGACGCAGCCATGCTCTCTTGTAGTTGTCGTAGTTCCCACCTGGGTGCAGTGAGAGCCACAACGCCTTCGGGACGATGATGTTCTGGGCGTTGTACGCAGCGGCCGCAGCTCTCGGGTCGTAGAGAGTGGTGTCACCACTGTAGTTAGGCTCAACGGCAGGAGGTGCTTCGCCTCCACCGCCACCTCCGCCAGTGTAGTCAGGAGCAGCGGCAGGTCCACCCTGCTGTGCAGCAGCGTATCGCTCAGCTGCCTGCGCGAGGAGAGCGTTGCGTGAGAGTTCGAAGCCACGAGTGAGCTCGCCCAGATTCTCGTAGCGGGACGAGATGTCACGGCCCAGCCTGGTCTCGAGGTTGCCCAGTGCTACGTCGAAGGGCTGAACGCCCTGCTCCTGAAGCTGAGCACGACGGCCCGAGAACACGGTACCACCGCGGACTGCGCCCTCGATGATATCCTGCAGCTTCATCTCGCGCTGACGGTTGATCTCCGCCCGGTCACGGATGGCCTGCGTTTCGAGATTGCCTGCCACGAACTGGCCTTGGTCGTTGATCCATCCGAGGTCACGGAGCGTGTCGAGGTACTGCGCCTGGGTCTGCTGCTGCAACTGGGCAACAGCCGCCTCGTAGATGTCATCAGTCCTCGACCCGAGTGGGTGAGTGACCAACTGTGGGTTCGTCATCGTCTGACGCTGCCCCACCGGAACGACTGACTCACCGCCTGGTCCAAAGAACGAAGGCAGTGTGGCAGTGTCGGCAGCACTGGCGAGTCCCCCACCGCCTCCACCTCCGGGCGTCCCACCTCCACCAGCGCCAGAGCCTGCGCCAGCTTCTCCACCTCCGCCCACAGTGGTCGGGTCAGAGGCGAGCGACCCGTCCGCGCTGCTCACTGCAGCTAGCGGCTTGACCTTGAGATTGATCTCCGCATTCGCCCCGTCCTGATTCACGTTCATCAGGTTCTGGAGATTTTCCGCTAGGGTCATACTACCTCCTATCCGACGCGGATCGGTGTAACGGACAAAGTACGAGCTCCTAGAACAGAGTGACCGGCTCCACCCTCCTGCCGGTCTTGGGCAACGATCTGAGCTCCTGCTGCAATTCCCGTATGGCGGTACCCCTGCATGCCAGTAACCCCGCCCTCAGTGTCAGTAAGGCCCATCTCAGCTCGTACGGACCATACATCACTGGCAGCACCAGCACCGATCTTGTAGCTGATGTTAGCTCGGTCAATGTCACCACCGGCTGCGTGGATAAGAATGCAGCCAGATATGACGATGTAGAAGTCTCCACCCACTCCTGCCGGTAGCGTGAATACTGGTCCACCAGCCGTGTTCACATAGGTATTGTTGGTCATGCCTCTCAAGTCACCTGTGGCAGTAGCAAACCCGGGTGTAGCACCGATGCACTCCCACTTGTACGGTGAGATGGAAGCAGCGTTATAGCGAAGGTGCCAGTTGTAGGTCGGACTGGCGATTGAGTCCTGGAGAATGATCTCCCGACCTGGGTATATATCGCTGAGCGGCAACCCAAGCACTGACTCGACACCGCCTGCTTGCTTGGCCTGATAGCGCCCAGTGATCGTGTCCCAGACCAACGTATCGCCGTCGGTGGTGCCTTTCTCGAACAGAGCCATGACGTACTCGAGATTGGCCTGTACGACACCAGCGGCAGCAGGATCCTCGTGCGCCCGAGGCTGGAGTGGCATGAAGATTTCGCTCATACTCTCATGTCCGATAGTCCTCTAGCGCTGACTGTCACGCTAGCGATGGAAGACTGGAACCGCGTGATGTTGGCAGGCGATGCCAGGCCAGAGGCAATTCGCTGCTTGTTCTCCTCTGCTATGGAGGACTGAACCACGACTTGGAGCTGTCGGCAGTACGTGTCGGTGTAGACTATGCTGTTGCTAAGCTTCGCCAAAGGCGCGCTAAGAGCCGCTGCCACCGTCTCCGAGTCTTCACCACCCTCCTCCTCATCTCGGTAGTCTCGGTTCAGGATCACCGTGATATCCCCACGGTGCATGATGTCTAGCCTAGACACGTACTTCTCCATGATCGGAGAATCGAAGTCGAACCAGCTCGACCTCCACTCGCAGGCAACAGTGGCAGCCAACGTATCACCGTACTCACGGTATAGGACGGCTGGGGATCCGGAGATGCGGTATAGCTGCTGGTATCTCAACGGGTCACGAACACTCAGCAGGCACGCGCGACCCTGTAGCGTTGGTGGATCCATCGGTGCTCCGAAGACCCATGGCTGATCAGGCAGGTCTGGGAAGTACTTGAGGTACTGGCTGTATGCGTTCGACGGCAAGTACCACCCAGCGAAATTCTCGAAGCTGTAGCCCCAGATCGTGTTCTCCTCTGCCCACTCTGTGGCGAACGTAGCCAAGTCTGTGTTGTGCAGGAAGAGGTCGTTGAAGAGCGGCGATATTTTCTCGCTCACGAGCTGGCTTGGTCCGTCACCGAGGAACCTACAGATGCCAGGATGCGAAGCGAAGAAGATGGTGCCCTGGTGTGAGACGATACTGGCGTTGCTCAGGCACCCCTTACCGCTGTCGATCACGCGGTTGGTGTACTCGATGGGGTCGAAGATGATGTGAGTCTTGTGGAGTTTGAAGCAGACCAGTGCTGACTCCACAGAGAAGAGCGCAGTGATACCGATACCCACGCCCTTCTCAATGTCCACGAAGTTGAGACCGGGCCAGACCGCTGGATCTCCAGCAGCACACTGGTAGACGCGATGGGGATTCGCGGGGTCGCCTGACTGCCACAGGGTATCACGCCACAATGCGAGGTACTTGCCCTTCGGCGCAGTAGCGTAAGTAGTTGTCGCAGCACCATCCCACTTCCGGAAGTCGTTCACGCCGTTGCTCATCCATACGGCATTCAGGAAGGTGATGAAGGTGAAGGGAGCCGTTGTCGAAAGCCCAGTAGCGATGCTGGTCCAAGTTGCTGACCCGGTCGTCGTGAGAAAGTCGGTGGAGTACCTGACTGAGCCGTCGCTGAAGTGCGCGATCAGCTGCGTCGGGCCGCTGTCACGGTAAAAGATGTGAGCTGAGAGGATAGTCGCGCCAGCGACACAGACGCCCAGGTTCTTGGGTGCGCGAGGAGCTCCGATGATGCCGTACTCATCGAACTCAAACCCACGCAGATGAGCAGCCTCGATGGGCTGAAGCTTGTCGATGGCAGTAGCGAGATTGACTCCACCCACGGGCGGCGGAATCATGATCTGCGCAGTACTGCCCGGCGCGTTTCTACTCCTCGCCATAGGAGTCTATGTCCTCCATCAGGTAGTCGATCACGTTGTAGACGGACCCATTCCGCTTGATGGTGGCACTCTCGATGTTGGGGTACTGACGGATGAGCTCTTCCCTGACGTGGATCCTCTTGTTCTTGTTCTTCTTCTTGGCATCCTTCACCATGCCACTGATCTGGTCCCGGGTGATTGCTCTAAGTTCTAGCGGCCCCGCCATGGCACGATCCTGTCGTATTGCTCCTCCATCTGCTCACCCTCGAGCCCCAGCTCGTTCGTGAGGAACTCACTGACAGTCAGCGCAGCGAACTGATATCCCTCGGTGTCGTGTGCGCGTCTGCAACAGATGGATTCAGCTTGTGCGAGTATCGCCTTATCGAAGCGTTCCGGAAGTCCCGACACATCCGTACCCCCGCTGTACGCATCTTCCCGCTTCAAATGGTGAACGTGATAGTCGACACCCGCTTGCGGCTTGGCGTACAGGTAGATGCTGAGATTGGAGATGAAGTACAGCTGCGGCACTGACGTCTTCACAGGGTTGGTCTGCACTGTGTTGGCGTACATGAAGTCCTGGAACTGCTCTTCGGTCGCTGGCTCAACGCGGTATACGTTGGCGCCCTGCTTGACCTGGATCGTCTTGATCTGGTGGACCAGCTCTGCACCGCCAGCGATGGTGGCAAACGGGATCACGTCGAGCACAGAGTTGGCAATCACGGAGACGGCGGTGGTAGCGCGCGGATAATGCGCCATGCCGTAGATGTCCTGCAGCGCCCAGTCCAGGTACTTCTGAAGCTGAGCGTCAGTGAACCGAGACCATCCCCGAACCTTCAGCTCAGCGACTAGCTCATCCCTCGTCATGACTGCCATTGAGACTCCTTGGCACTAGGATTTGCCCACCCACACTGTGCTGGTCTGATGTATTGTCGAGCGCCCAGGCAAGCCGTTCACCGGCTTCGCGTATGCGACCGTAGCCTTCCAAGTCCATCTCGGCCTGGTGCTGCTCGTTCCAGGCGTCAACTTTGGCTACAAAGTCCTCGCCTTCTCCCAACACATGGTTGGGAACCTCCTGACCGTGCCAGTGGTCGGCCTGACGCAGGCGGTCGAGGACGCGCCCATCCAGTTCCCCAACGGAAAAGACTAGGCGGTCACTGCCATCGAGACAGTGCTCGACTATGTCGAATCCGCTCGACTGCGGATTGTAATAGACCTTCAGTCGATCAGAGATCTCCCGAATGCCTCTTACGATGGACTGGACGTCGTCCTCGACCACTACAACACCGACAGCCTGGTCGACCCAGCTATAGATGCCGTGAACCTGCATCACCCTACCCGCCTACGACTGGACAGTCGCAGTGTCGTCGGCGAGGTTCTTGATCAGAGCCTGACCCTTCCGACGCTTGATGGCGAGGTCGTGCCAGCGGTACAGCGTAGCCCGCCAGTTGTCCTTGTCCTCACCGGCTGCACCTGCACCGAGGACCATCCTCATGATCTTCCCGTCCCTCTGCAGCCAACGGAAGTCGTTGCCGCCGAGGTAGAACCACAGGAAGTCGGAGGGCCGAAGGAAGAACATGTACCCCTTCGGGCACTGGTCGTCGATGGTAAGTGGGACGCCGTTGAAGTCGATGGTCTTGAACCCGCCATGCAGGACCCCCGCTTCGGAGTCGTTGAAGCGCTTCTGGGCCTTCATGGTGTTGACGTAGCGGCGACGGACACCACGAGTGGTGATGATGATCTCCGTCTCCCACCCTTCCGCACCCACTCGGTCGAGGACCTGCTGTCCCTGATCCTCGTCGAATGTGGCGGCATTGCCGTCGAAGACCTTGCCCTGCCAGTACTCGTTCCCGGCAGAGAGGCCGTTGACGTTGTGGAGCGTGCCGTACGCGGCACCGTCGGGGCCGATGATGTTCCGCAGCCCGTTGATCTCCCGCTTCCAGTTACCGGTGACGCAGGCCACGTGAGTACCCGGCGTGACAGTCACGTCCGCACCGGAGTAGGTCACGACGTTGGCCGCAGAGATACCGGTGATCTGCCGGTTCTGAGCCAGGACTGCATCCGTGGACTTGTTCACCAGGTCGATGAACATGCCCACCCGGAGGTACTGCACGGACGCAGCGGTGAAGGTGTTGGCACCGTCAGCCGTTGTCTCCGTGAGTGACCCGGTCTGGTCTCCGTAGCCCTGGCGGTTCAGGTCGAAGCGAGCGTCGTTGATCGCGCCTTCGGTCTCTCCCTCGAGCAGATTGAGGAACCGGCCCACGCCGCGGTCGGAGATCTCCATGGCGTACCCGGTGATTTCGATCTGCTTGTAGAAGTGGCGGATCACGTCGTTGAAGTCTTCGTACCCCTGCTGACCTGGCAGAGGAATGAGACCACCTTCGACCGTCGCCGTTCCCGACTCGTTCCGCTTCGTGTGGGCTGCGAAGAACCACTGACGCCCAGCGAACTCGAAGGCGTCGGCGTCCTTGATAATACCGTTGTAGTTGATCGTCTCACCGTTGACCGCGTTGGCATGTCCCATGCCTGCTTCGAGCTCTGACGGGGTGTACCCGAAGAGCAGGAGAGCACGCTGGTTGATCATCTCCACTACCACAGGGAGGTAGTAGTTCTGCAACGCGGCGTCGGCCTGTGCTGTGTCAAGAGCCATCTGACCTCCTCCCTAGTTACCTTCGCCGATGAACTCCGCCCGCATGACCACACCCGCGAGCGACTGGGCCGAAGTGACCTCCTTCTGCGGAGAGTCCACTGCTGCACCACCCTCGTAGAGCTGCACCTTGTTGGTGGTGGGATTGTACTGCGCCACCAGACCAGCAGACACACCTCCATCGACCTGGTTGAAGTGCACCATGTGGATCCTCGACATGGAGAGGTCCTTCAGGAACCCTGCCGTTGTCGCTTCGCCACCTGTGGTATACGTGCCAGAGAAGGTGAGATCCGCGATGATCCGCCGTAGAGACGAAACGTCGCGGGCTCTGACTGCTAGTGCAACTGCCATGTCACCTCCTCACGGATTCTGGCCCTGGCGTGCTAGATCTTCCTGGGCCATGCGTGTTGCCTCTCGGAGCGTTCTCGGGCGTGGGGGAGGCGTAGCACCTGCTGCTGAACCACCACCACCGCCGGGTACCGAACGAGGCACCGTCTGTCCGTCTTGACCCGGAACTTTGAGACCGGACTTCAGAATCCCCTCTCGCGTAGTGAGGTAGCCCTCTCTCGCGTTCCTGAGGAGTTCTTCAGCACTCCCGGCGTTGACCGATGCCGACGCGATGAACGCGTGGATAGCCTCATCCGGGGTGAGTGACTGGCCCTGGTCATCGACCAAGCCCTGTGACACGTCCAGCTCTTTCCAGGCGTTGACGATGGCATCGTAGAAGTTTGAGATGGCCTCTTGCTCTTGCTGAGCAATCCGCGCATCTCTCTCCTGGAGCAAGGGCTGAGCCCACTCAGGCGGTTCCGCATCGTCCGCAGGCGTAAGGTCCACGGGTCCTGCCGGAGGAGGGCCTCCGTCCGCAGGAGAGTTCCCTTGGGTGCCACCGACATTGTGCTGCTCGATGGCTGCCTTTACCTCGGGTGGCAGGTCGTCGATCTCTCCTGCCTGACGCAGCCACGTACCGACTGGGTCTTGGGTGTATTCCTGCTCCCATGCCACGAGCCGCTGGAGTTCGTCGGCTCCGTACCCAACGTCTGTGAGGATATCGTATGGCTGAATACGCTCCTCCAGTTCTCGTCGGGCATCATTTACCTCCTTGAAACGGGCATACGGGATGGGCCCAGGCGGCGTACCCTGCTGTTCAGTAGTTTCCGTCGCTGCCGACGCTGCAGGATCTGCCTGAGCGGTCTCACCGGTACCCGGCGCTGGCGGCGCTCCACCCGCCATGTCTGGTGTTTCGTAGTGGAAAAGATCGCGGATCTTCATTATGCCTCCCGGTCAAGTACTCCTTTTACGCTGGAGAGAGCGGGTGCCCTGGGCGGCGAAGGAGTCGTCTGAAGCTCAGGGTCAGCCATCGCCATCAGTCGTGCCTCGCGGAACGTCTTCGGCCTCGGCTTCTGTGCTTGATCCTCCTTCATCTCGCGGACTTGGTCGTTGAACTTCTTGAGGTCATCGACTCTGATGAAGCTGCCCTCGTCAGTCCGGATGATCTTGTCATCCAGGAACTCGAGGACCTGGTCGATGTCCCCATCCTTGAAGATGTTGTCGGTCATGGTCTAGGCGTACACCTCCTGCAGCAGCTGCGCCTGCTCAGGGGCCCAGGCCTGGAACGCATCCCGAGTGCACTGAACGAGGCCGCCGGTGTCGCGGAGGCGGACGGTGAAGATCTCGTCGCCATCCTGGTACTCGTAGGGGAGCTGACTGATCGAATCCTGCCCCTGCGAGATCTTGTACGGTGCGAAGGTGACCGTGCCGTCACGCCCAGTCGCCTCAGGCGGGACACCCTCACCGCTACCGAATCGCACCCAGTAGCCGTTGAGAATCGGTGAGAGCAACTCGCCCACAGGGGCGGGCTTGACTCGCTCTGAGAGGTACTCCGAGTGCTGCTCCTGGAGCACCAGCTCCCGGCTTGCGACAGCAGCGAGTACGCCCTTGCGAGCCTTGCCCGCCTCCTCGGCGGCCTTGAGCACCTCGAGTTTCCTCGGGCCGGCGTCCTCGATCATCGGTACGAGGTCTTCGGCCTTCAGATCGGAGACCAGTGCCTCGACCTTCTCGGTGTCGATGTTGTCCTCCTCGGCCTGCCGCCGCTCTTGCTCGACGGTGCCAGGTGGCTCTGCGAGTGGTCCTGAAAGAGGCTCCGTCAGATTCTCCGGATCCTCCATCTCGGGCAGGACCTGACCGGTCTCGACGTCTACCTCTTGCCCCTCGACGTTGGTCTCGGTCTCGACGGGGGTGTCGTCTTGAAGCTCCGCCCCCTCTTCGTCCCCTGCCTCGTCGTCTTCGGCTTCTGCGGCGTCCTCTTGCTCACCCGCTGCCGCTTCGGCATCTTCGTCCTCCGGGGTGGTTACGTCGTCCGACATACTTGCTCCTTTCTACTTCTTCTTGCTTCGCTTGTTGGCTTCCTTGTGGACTGAGTCACCCACTACCGAAGCGTAGCAGATCGCGTAGGGGTTCTTCTTGCCTCCCTGAGCCTTGACGTGCTTCACGCACCTCTCGTACTTGGCTTGGAGGTGTTTGGGGATGTTCTGGAGAGGCATTAGGCAGGACCTCCTCCTGCTTGCGCCACTGCCGCAGAGTCTGCCATCGGCTGTGCCCCTTCGGGAGGAGCGGTCTGGGCAGGACCACCCTGAGCTGCCTGCATCATCGCCATTTGCTGAGCCTGCTGTTGCTGCAACGCCTGCTCGTGCATGGCAACATGCTCGTCGAAGATCCGGACAACGTCTGGATGGGTGAGTGCCAATTTCTCGAACTCGGCACCCATCATCACATGCCGGTGGCGCTTGATGTGAGCCTCGTGAATATGCCACTTCTTGACAGGCACAGCGAAGGACGACGGCTGAGCACCCTCCTGCATCATCAGCTGACCAGGCACCGCACCCGCCAACTGCTCTTGAATGGCAGCCTGCTCTGGGTCTGAACTCGGCGGACCAGGAATGGGCGATTGCTCCTCTGTGCCCATCATCTCCTGACCCGGCATCATGCCACCAGGCCCCATCGCGTACTCACCCTGCATACCACCTTCCATGCCTGGCGGAGGAGCAGGTGGTCCACCATTGCTTCCACCACCGAACACAGCCATCTCCTCCTGATCGAGCTGATTCTGAACCCCACGGAGCATCAGGTCGTTTTCACGGTCAGCCTGCGCGAACGCCATGTCGACTTCGTCAGGCTCACCCTCACCTAGCTCCAGCATGTCCTTGATTCGCTTCGGATCACGCTCGATGCCAGCCTCGACCAACTGCATGACGTACTGCTGCTTCGCGGACTTCAGCTTCGGCAGTGCGGACCCCGCCTGCACCACCACGTCGGTGTTGTTCTTCAAGTCGGACCCCTTGAACTTGCGGACGTCGGCTCGCCCTCCTGGCTTGTATGCACGAAGGAGGCGCTGAGTCGTATAGAACTGAGCAAAGCGAGATAGCGTCAGTGAGGCCATCTTCGCGATGCTGTCTTCGTAGTCCTCGATGATCGGCCCAATCTTGGTCTCATCCTCCTCTTGGAGGAAGGCGAGCATGTTGCCCGCGCGGACACCCGACGGGACACGACCTCGGCTAACCTCACCCATCCCAGAGACGTCGAGGATCATGTCTCGTAGGCCGACCACGAGGTTCTCGACTTGCGTCGGCAGCGGTACACCCGGAATCTGATCCGGGGGCGGCACGTCTCGAACGTGGACGTACCTGAGCATCCCGCCTGGCTGACTCTTGATCTTCCGTTGCTGGCTCTGCTCCGCAACACGCCACATGGGATTGACCATGTAGTCGCGGTTCTCGAGGAGCTGACTGATCGTCTTATCGAGCTCCAGGTTGATCGGGCGGATGTCGGTGAGGGTGCAGTCAGGCCACAGAGAGGTGGCATTCTGGGTGTGGGTGAAGAACGCGAAGGGGATCCGCCCATCGTTGTACGGACAGTGATCGTGGACCTCGAGCGTAGTATCTCGCCCACACCAGCGGACCATCTTGCCACCCTCGAGATACTTGCTGTCGTAGATGCTCGGCTTGAGGAAGTAGGTGAAGACGTTGACTAGGTCCTCAGACGACGTCTGCCCGGCGGCGAGGCCCGCACGTCTGAGCATCCGACCCATCAGCGTCGATGGCTTGACCTGCTCAGGCTGGATCTCGTCAGCCGCATCAGGCCACTGATCCTTGGCCTTCTCGAGCTCCACAACGTCCACCACGATGATATCCGAGATATCCTCCCAGTCCATCACGGTGTCGTCGGGGAGCATCTGGAACGGAGAGTAGACCTTGTATTCGATATCTCCAAGTGGCCAACTCTCACTCTCGAGTGGCGGCACATCGCCGGCCGTCTCCATCTTCTTCAGTTGCTCTACGCGGTCCGGGTGATAAACCGGTTCGCCGGTGTTCGGATCCACCACGAACTCGATAGCACCATCCTCGTAGTCCGAGGCATCCCAGCCGACGTAGATGCCAGACACACCCGTCAGCAGAGTCCACCACAGGGCTTGACGACGGCGACGCCGCAGCTTGAACTTCCACTCTGCAGCGTCCAGTGCGAAGCTACCGACTTTGGCAGCTGCTATGTCGTTGTCGTCGGACGAGCGAGGCATGATGTCCATGACCGGCCTAGACTTCGTGATCTTGGACAACTCCTGCCTCGCTACGACTCGGGCCTGGTTGATGACCAGCCTGATTTCGTGGTCCTCCTTCGCGGGCTCAAGGAATTCACCACGGTTCGTATTGTACTCAGAGTAGTGGTCTCCAGCGACGAGAGCGATGTTGTTCCACCAGCCAACCTCAAAGGGCTGCCGGTTCTTCATGCGCTGGTTTCTGAGTTCGTCCAGCGCCTGGACCAGATCGCGGTCGTTGGTGCACTCACCTACTCTCATGTGTCACCTCCTACGGTAGCTCCTTGTTCAGGGCTTCGATTTCCTCCTCATCGGGCGGACGATACGCGGTCAGCCCAAGGCGGCTACCAAAGCCACCGCGATCCGGGCCCATGACGGCCACGGGTTCTGCCTCTACTGTGGGTTCGGTTTCTACGCCAGCGGACAATTCCATCTGGTATTGCTGGTACGAGTGCCACTCTCCCGCCATGAGACGGTCGAGTAAGTTCTCTGTGTACTTCGTAGTCCTCGCATGTGACCTGTCGAGCATAAGCATCGACTCGGCAGATCGTCTGGAGACGAGTACGGCGAACAGGAAGTTGAACGCGAGTGATACGATCAGCGCGATGACTACCACCCAGATCATGCCGCACTCCTACGTCGGCGAGTGGTAGTCTTCGGTCGCTGTGTCGCCTGCGCTGTCTCCTTGCGCACTCGCGCTTGCGCCTGTTCACCTGCGGCGATCTGATCCAAGCGACGCTGACGCTGCTCGAGCCTGGCCTGCAGGTCGTGGATCTTACGGCTCTGTGCCTGGTTGATGTTCATCTGCTCCTGGAGCTGATCCATCGTGACGTAGCCCGCCTGCGCTGCGAGGATGTCACAGCAGTACTTGCAGAGGTACGTCGGGTCGCCCCAGTTCACGTCTCTCTCCAAGTCGATAGCCCAGAACTCGTCCATCGTATCTGGGTCATCAGGCGTATTGCCACGCCCACAGTAGAGGCACTGAGCAGGTGTCTGCGTCATCCTCTCTACTTTGTGCATTACGGCCTCCCCGTCGGTTGTCGTACAGGACTCAAGTGGTAGTTCTCGGCCTCCTCGTATATCTCAGCCTCAAGATCGCGCAGTATCTGCTGCTCCGGTGTAAGGAAACGGCGAGTCTCCTCCTCGGGCATGGGCGTCTCGTCGATGGCCACCAGTGTATGGCCCAGGTTGTCGATGTTGTGGTCGTCTTTCTTTCTCACCGCCTCAGGTGGATCCTCCTCGGAGTAGTTGATCCGCACTGGTTTCCAGCGATACTGCGGAATGTACTCACGCAGCTTGGTGCAGGTGTCGAAGACGTACAGCGTCGGAGCCGGGCGCTCATTGGTCCACGGGTTTGGGTGGTCGTCTTTCGGCCGCAGCGCGGATACGATCTGAGAGATTCGAGCCGATGGTGAGCGGTCAGCGGGCTCGGGATAGAGTCCATACTCGTTGAAGAGGTCGAGCACAGACTTGCCGTCCGTCTGAGCCCGCTGCCTAGCCTCCGGACCAATGAGTCGACGGAAGATCCGCTCATCAGGTCCGCCGTAGTCGGGGGAGCGCTCGGCGGCCATGATCTGCTGAGCCCACCATTCGACGGGCTGGTTAGGCGTGACGATCTCTCGGTAGTAGTACTTGTTGCCCACGAAGTCCTGTGCGACCCACGACGCAGCACCCTCATGCCTGATGCCCGGGTCGATACACAGCCAACGACGCCAGCCAGAGGGGATTCTGAACGGAGAGATGACGTGCACCTCTGGATTCCAGTCAGTGAAGATCTGCCCGACGAAGACCTCATGCGAGCCCATGACGAAGCGTTGGAGCCAAGCGTCAGGCAGCCCCTCAAACTGCTCGAGATAGTCCTCAGGCAGGTTCGGGTTATCGTAGGTGGAAGCCTCGACACACTTGTAGTTGGCCGCCCACTTGATAGGGCGCATGGGGTCGATGAAGCGCCGCCACAGCCAGTTGTGGCCGTTCGGGTTGAAGGTGAGGATGCCTTCACGAGGGCCGACTCGCTGTCGGAGTCGTCCGTGGAACTTCAGGAAGATGTCCTCCTCTATCTCCTCAGCCTGGTCCACCCAGAAAAAGCCCAAGTTGTAGTTCTCGATCTTCGCTGGATCGTCAAGCGGCAGACCGTAGATGACCGAGCCGTTACGGAACTCGATCACCATGTCGGACTTGTTGTAGCTAGCGACAGTCTCCGGCGGAATGCCATGCCAAGCATCACTGTGGCCTGGATCTCCGTTCAGCAGCATGTCCCACGTCGTGGACTTCAACTCCGGGCGAGTTTTGCGGGCAACAATCGCTCGGGTGCCAGGGAACTCATGGAGCCGAATGAACGTCTCCGCACAGCCCCAACTGGTCTTGCCGTTGCCCCACCCACCGCAGAAGCCGCGATACTTCGCCGACAGCTTATGAGCCTCCCCCTGCTTCGGCATCGGAGAGTAGGAGACATGGAGCTCCTTCTCACCCTTGAAAGTAACCGCTTTCTGACGAGGCATCAGACTCGCTGCCTCTGATTCTGCTCGAACTGAGAAATAAGCCACTCCTCCTGCATAGCGACCAGGGTCTGGATCACGTCCGGGTTGACTCGAGGTGGGCCAACGTAGGGCGTACCAAACGCTCGCTGGTGGATGACAGAGACGCAGTAGATGTTAGTGTCGGCCTTGACGTTAGTATTTCCGAAAGCCCTCGTATGAACCACAGAGGTAGTGGTTACGGTGACGGAACCGCGGCTGACAGCGGGGGTGCCAAACGCCCGGGAATGGACTACCCCTGTGGGCTTGATAGACCGGTCGATGCGCGGAACTCCAAACGCCCTCGCATGGACCACTGACTGGGTGTAGAGGATTC
>Ga0081455_10000980_pt1 | contig 36344 bp, 35 predicted proteins | sample TabmetS3T2R1_FD_70207 | JGI IMG/M metagenome (GOLD analysis project Ga0081455, IMG submission 70207) | Tabebuia heterophylla rhizosphere microbial communities from the University of Puerto Rico - S3T2R1 | ecosystem: Host-associated > Plants > Roots > Rhizosphere ...
GGAGTGGACACCGAACTCCGCCATCATCCCTCCGTTCGGATCTGGGCGGGCGTCATCCCGCCACCACCTGGGTCCCCGCGGAACCGTCGACGATCGGTTCGATCTGCTCGAGACTCCCGATCGCCGCGCGCCTTCCGGTCGCCTCGACGAATCGAACCGCGGCCTGCACCTTCGGTCCCATCGATCCGGCGGCGAACTCCGCGGTCCGGAGCTCCTCCGGCGTGACCTTCTCGAGCCGCCGCTGTCCCGGCGTGCCCCAGTCTGCATACACGCCATCGACGTCCGTCGCCATCACGAACAGGTCTGCCTGCACCTCCCGGGCCAGGAGCTCGCTCGCGAAGTCCTTGTCGATCACGGCCTCCACCCCGACCAGGAACCGCTCCCTGGCGGGGTCGTACATCGTCGGCACGCCGCCGCCGCCCGCACAGATCACGACCGTATCCTTCTCCAGCAACCACTTGATCGGCCGGATCTCGAAGATGCGTCTCGGCTCCGGCGAGGGGACGACCCGGCGCCACGCGTCGCCGTCTCGTTTGAAGACCCACCCCTTCTCGGCCGCGAGGCGATCCGCCTCGGTCTTCTCATACACGGGGCCAACGAACTTCGTCGGGTCGCCGAACGCGGGATCGGCCGGGTCTACCTCGACCATCGTCAGGATCGTGGCGAACGGCACCTCGAACGGGAGCAGGTTGCCGAGCTCCTGCTCGAGCATGTAGCCGATCATCCCCTCGGTCTCGGCACCGAGCACGTCCAGCGGATAGGACTCCACGTCCGTGAATGCCGCGGCCTGCAGCGCGAGGAGCCCGACCTGCGGCCCGTTCCCGTGCGAGAGCACCAGCTGGTGCTTCGACGCGACCGCCGCCAGGGGCGAGGCCGCGGTGCGCACATTGGCCCGTTGCACGTCCGCCGTCATCGGCTCGCCCCGCTTGAGCAGGGCGTTGCCGCCCAACGCCACGACGACCCGCACCTCGCCTCCGATCAGTCGCCCAGGGTTGCGACCATCACGGCCTTGATCGTGTGCATCCGATTCTCGGCCTGGTCGAACACGATGGAGTACTCGGACTCGAAGACCTCGTCGGTGACCTCCATCCCGTCCAGCCCGTACTTCGCGAAGATCTGCTCACCCACCTTGGTCTCGCGGTTGTGGAACGCGGGCAGGCAGTGGAGGAACTTCACGTTCGGGTTGCCGGTCCGCTTGATCACGTCGCCATTGACCTGGTACGGCTTGAGCAGCGCGATCCGCTCCTCCCACACGCTGGGGTCCTCGCCCATCGAGACCCAGACGTCCGTGTACAGGTAATCGACGCCCTTGACGCCCTCGTCTACGTCGGCCGTCAGCGTGAGGCGAGCGCCCGTTTTCTCGGCGATCTCGCGACAGGTCTTGACCAGGTCCTCGTCCGGCCACAGGTGTTCGGGGGCGCAGAGGCGCACGTCCATCCCGAACGTGCAGCCGGCCGCCATCAGCGAGTTCCCCATGTTGTTCCGGGCGTCGCCGAGGTAGCAGAAGGCGATCTCACCGAGGTGCTTGTCGCTGTGCTCTGTCATCGTCAGGACATCCGCGAGCGTCTGCGTCGGGTGGAACTCGTCGGTGAGACCGTTCCACACCGGAACGCCGGCGAACTCTGCCAGGATCTCGACGGTCTCCTGCGCGAACCCCCGGTACTCGATCCCGTCGAACGTCCGTCCGAGCACCCGCGCGGTGTCCTTCATCGACTCCTTGTGCCCGATCTGCGAGCCCGAGGGCTCCAGGTACGTGACCTGCGCCCCCTGGTCGTAAGCGGCCACCTCGAACGCCGTCCGGGTGCGCGTCGAGGTCTTCTCGAAGATCAGGGCGATGTTCTTGCCGGCCAGGTGCCGGACCTCGTAGCCGCCGTACTTGGCGGCCTTGAGGTCGGCGGAGAGCTTCAGCAGGAACTTGAGCTCCTCGGGGGTGAAGTCGAGCTCCTTGAGGAAGCTCCGGTTCCGAAGGTTGAACGCCATCCTCCTCCTCCTTCCCGCGGAAGTGGCGCGCGCGCCGCCCTACCCGCTCAGCCGAAGTTGCCGCTCAGGTACCATTAGCCATCCCGGCCGTGATGTCCATCTCACGACCGGGGCCGGACCCCTCCGCGTAGACCATCGTGACGTCCGGGTTGGCGTCTGGAACGCCGCTGAGCCCGGAGAACGAACTCGAGTCGTCCCCGCTTCCAGCGAGCATCGACGGTTACGAGGGCCGCCAGACCCAGGCGCATCTCGCTCGCCCGCACCAGCTCCTCCACCCGGAGTTGCTCGGCACGGTGTCCATTCGAAGGTGACATGCCGATGTGTCCGTTTCATGAACGAGCAGCGATCCGACCGTGACGCCGAGACGGGCCAATCATCTGAGCGTCCGACGATTCGGGGGTCGAGAGGAGTACCAGCGGCCGTGAGACTCCAGGTCCAATTCCGAGAGCTTCCAGATCCTCCGCGGCGCCGGAGGAACCCGATCTCGGTCACCGCGATGATCCGAGCAGCGCCAACCCGTAGCGGCGCAGCTGGGTCGGGCCCGGGATCACGGCGCGGCGGAAGATCATGTTGACCTGGTCGGCGTTCAGCTAGTGGCTGGAGAACCCCACCTTGACCGACACGACCGCCACGGCGATCCCGAGCGCGATCAGGCCGTCCACGAGGGAGCGCTTGCGGCCCGCACCGGACGTGCGCGAGGCGGCGTACGCGGCGACGCCGATCAGCCCGGCCACCAGGAACGCGTCCACACGGAGCGCGGTTCGCAGGGAGAACAGGACGAAGGGAATCGTGACGAGCACTGCGAGGGCGACGGCGGCCGCGAGCTGCGCCCAGGCGGCCCTGCGGACCTCGGTGCTGAGGCGTCCTCCGATCAGCAGCCTGGCGGCCAGGTTGAACGCGAAGACGTGCGCGATCGCCAGGCCGACGGTGGTTCCCCAGATGACCTCGACCGCGAAGCGCTCGCTCTGAGGATCGTCGCCCCCCGCCACGAACTCGGCCGCCAGCACGATGCAGATGTACAGGACCATCGTGACGGCCTCGCGGAGGGCCTCGCTCGGAGGCGGACTCGTCCCCGCCGGATCCACGCTCGCTCCTGGTTGCACGCTGGGCCTCGCCAGTGATGATGCCTCGACATGGCCGCCGACGCGAAAGACCGGAGCCGCCGCAGAGGTGTTCTCGGGCAGCACCAAGCTCGCGATCCTCTTGGCGACGGCGCTGTTCGTCCTGGTCGTCGACACGTCGCTGATGAACGTCTCGATCTCGGTGGTCGACCGTCAGGGCGGCCGCGGCCGCCTCGGGCCTGAACCCTCGTCGCCCCTGACGGGGCTGGGAACCCCGGTGGGACGAACGCCAACCACGGCCACAGCCCCTGCCAACCGCTAGCGTGGCGGGCCGGGCATGCGGCTAACGAAGCGGTTCTTCGAGCGCGCCTACAGGTGCGGCCGGACGCCGTGGGACACGGGCATCACGCCGCCCGAGGTCGTCGCGGAGGTCTCCACCATCGAGCCCGGCCGGGCGCTCGATATGGGCTGCGGGACCGGGACCAACGTCCTGTGGGTCGTGGAACACGGGTGGACGGCCGTCGGCGTGGACTTCTCCCCGCTCGCGATCGGGTCGGCGCGACGCAAGGCCGAAGGGATCTCGGGCGCAGCCTTCGTCGAGGGGGACGTGACGCGGTTGCGCCGGCTCGGCGTCGAGGGTCCGTTCGACCTCGTGCTCGACATCGGGTGCTACCACGGGATCCCGCCGCGCCGCCGGGACGAGTACGTGCGCGAGGTCGCCGAGGTCGCAGGGCCTGGGGCGCGCATGATGCTCTACGCGTTCGGACCGTGGCTCCGGTGGCCGGGTTCGACCCGCACGCGCGAGCCCGAGATCAGGCGGCGGTTCGGCGCCGCGTTCGAGCTGGACCGCGTGGTCCGCGGTCGCCACCCCACGGGCTCGGCCTGGTTCTTCCTGCGGCGCCGCTGAGCGGCGACCGTCACAACCGGGGCAGGGCCACCACGCCGATCAACGCGATCAACATCACGACCGCCGCGATCCCCGTCGCGGTCAGCCGGACGGCTCGGTAGGTGAAGCGTTGGGAGATCGCGACCAGGAACAGGACGGTCGCGAACAGCACCGTTTGCCGCACGTAGCGCGAGGCGTTGTCGCGCGCCTCGGTGCCCTCGTCGAACGTCGCGCTCGCCTCCTTGTTGAGCTCGGCGGCATCTTCGGTGTGGGGATTCACGTACTCGGGCATGAAGCTCGGGCCCGGTGGCGCGTCGGGGTTGGTGAAGGGCATCGTCGCCAGCCACGCGTCGAACGCGACCTTGTACTCGGGCGAGAACCGGTCGACGTACAGGTGCGCGATCTCGGTCTTGCCCTCGGAGAAGGCCACGATCCAGGTGTTGAAGGTCGAGACGTCCTGCAGGCGCTGCTGTCCACCGAGCGTGGCCGCCTCGCTGGCCTGGACCCGGAACCTCGTCGACTCCCCGTACAGGAACGCCTCCCGACCGTCCCACTTCGCGGCCTGGTACCCGCTCCAGGCCGTCGCGACCGCCACGATCGCCAGGATGACGACCTCGAAGATCTCTGCGACCTCCCGAGGGCGTTTGCGCCTCTTCTCCTCGGTGCCGCGTTCGCTCAGGCCGTAGGCGGCCTCGATGTTGATGTCTTCGGACATCACGGGCTCCCGACGGCGGCCGACATCGGCGTCAGTCGTTCCCGACGGTCCGCAGCATCGAGCGGAGCCAGGCGGCCAACTGCACCTGTTGCTCGGGATCGAGGTGAGTCGTGACGGCGACCTCCTCGGCGTTGAACCTCGGGAACAGCCGCTCGATCTTGCGACGGCCCACCGCCGTGAGCGAGACTCGCACGAGCCGGCCGTCCTCGGGCGTCTTCGAGCGCCGGACGTACCCGCGGCCCTCGAGCGTGGTCACCACGCCCGTGGAGGTCGGGCGGCTCACGCCGATGGCCGCCGCGAGGTCTCGCGACTCCATCTCGCCCCACACCCACAGCACCCACAGCGCGACGAACGAGGTCCACGACAGGCGATCTGCGGCCAGCACCTTGGCCTCCATGTGCCGGCGGATCGCGGCCGAGGCACGGAACAGGTTGGAGACGGCGGCCATCGCGCGGAAGTCCAGCGGCAGATGGCCGAGCTCCTCGACGACCTTGCGCTCGGCGGGCAGTAGATCCTCGTTCGGATCCATCGCGCGCATCGTAGCCACGCACCCCCGGATTTTCATGGCCAAAGTGGCGGCGCGTGACCGACGTCCCGATCGCCGTGGATGGTCGCAGGCCGCCTGGGAGCCTCGACCGCGCCTCGGGAGCGGGTCAGCCGGGTCGTCAGGTCGTGCGCCGGACTCCACGATCTGGCCGGCGAGCAGCGACACGCGGACGGTCTCCGTCGCAGGGTTCGCGTGCACCGCCCTCGCGATCCGGATCGCGGTCGGGGTGATGTTCGTGGACGGGGCTTTCGACGGTCCGGCCGATCTCGTCGTCGTCGGCGTTCACGCCGACCAGGTCGTAGCCGGCCGAAAGCTGCGCCCCCGCGTCGACCTGCACCTGGTACTCGCGCGAGGCGTCTTGGGTTCTTCCGACCGGTGATCGCGAGCGGCGATCAGACCTCGGTCTCGGTGTGCTCCCGGTACTCGTACGCGCTCATCGCGCGGCCGGTCGTGCTCTTCCACTCGCGCTCGACCTCGGGGAGCTTGCCCAGGACCTTGGCCATCGCGCGGACGTGGCCCTGCACGCTGCCGCAGCACGACCCGATGTAGTCGATCGCGCCGTCCCGGGCCTCGCGCGCGAACGTCGCCATCTCCTGTCGGGACAGCTGCATCGGGTCGAGCGCGTACGGGAAGTTCGGCGAGTCGGTGAAGTCGGGGTCCTCCGCGGTGGTGCGATAGGCGACCGGCTGGGTCGCCACGTACCCGCCGGTGGCCGAACGCATCTCGAGCGCGATCGGCAGTTGCTGCTCGGGGCCGTTGAGGCAGTTCACGCCCACGATGTCGGCCCCGGCGTCCGCCAGGCGCTTGGCGCACTCCCCCGGCGTGTCGCCCTCGTAGGACCGTGGCACCGGCTGCTCGAAGCACATCGTCGCCATGACCGGCAGGTCCGTCTGCTTGGCGCGCTCGACGAACAGGAGCGCCTCGCCCAGGTACGAGAAGGTCTCACCGATCCAGAAGTCGGGCGGCCCGGCGTCCAGCTGGTCCTGCAGCTGGCGGTCGAACAGCGCCCGAACGCGGTCGGGGCTCGAGGCGTCCTCGGGCAGGTACGCCCAGGTGAGCGACAGGTTCCCGGCCACGAGCGCGTCGCCCTCGGACGCGACCTCGCGCGCGACCTTGACCGCGTTGCGGTTGATGTCGTCGACCTTGCCCTGCATCCCGACCGTCGCGAGCTTGTCGTCGCTGGCGTAGAAGGTCATCGTCTGCAGCACCTCGGCGCCCGCGCGCAGGAACTCCCGGTGAAGCTGCGCCAGAGCGTCCGGGTGCTCGATCACCACCTCGGGTGTGAACGGCCCCGCCTGCACGTATCCGCGCTTCTCCAGCTCGAGCAGGTACCCCCCGTCGCCGAGCACCGGGCCCTCGGCCAGGCGTTCCAGGATCCCCTTGGTCATGTCAGCCTCCTCGGACCCTCGGAACCTACCTACGAGGACGGATCGCCGACCATACCCAGCGCGACCTCTCGGTCAGCGAGCCCGAGGGGTCCGGGCCGGTGCGAGATCACGATCGTCGTCCTGGCCCGGGCGAAGGACCGGATCGAAGCCAGCACCTGCGCCTCCGTCTCCTCGTCCAGGTTCGCCGTGGCCTCGTCCAGGACCAGCACGGGCGCGTCCTTCAGGAACACCCGGGCGAGCGCCACCCGTTGGCGCTCGCCGCCGCTCAGCGCGAGCCCGTCCTCGCCGACCTGCGTGTCGAGCCCGTCGGGGAGCGAGGCGAGGAAGGGTCCGAGGCCCGCCCGGACGCACGCCTCGAGGATCCGGTCGTAGCCCGCGTCGCCGTCGGCGAGCAGGAGGTTGTCGCGCAGCGTCCCGTTGAACAGGTGGATCCGCTGCGGCACGACCCCGAACCGCGCCCGGACGTCCTCGCCGCGGCAATCGCGCACGTCAACGCCCCCGACCCGAACGCTCCCCGCCTCCGCGTCCCAGAACCGAAGGAGCAGGTTGACGACCGTGGTCTTGCCTGCGCCGCTCGGCCCGGCGATCGCGATGTGCTCGCCGGGCTCGATCGCGAAGCTCAGATCTTCGAGGACGGCCGGCGAGCCGGGCTCGTAGCGGAAGCCGACGTCTCGGAACTCGAGCGAGGCGCGTTCGGGCACGGCGGCCGGCGTCGCGGGGTCGCGCACCAGGGGCTCGGCGTCCAGGACCTCGAACGTGCGAGCCGCGGACGCGCGGCTCAGCTCGATCTCGCGGAAGGCGTCGCCGAGCGGCTGCACGGCCTCGAACGCGGCGATCGCGACGAGCGGCACCGCCGCCAGGAACACGCCCTCAACGCCGCCGTCCCGCACCATCGGGACCGCGATCGCCAGGAGCGCCGTGGCGGCCAGGCCGGCGATCGCCGACCCCGCGGCCGTCCCGGCCCCGCGGACGAACGCCATCGAGCGCAGCCCCTCGCCCAGCCGGCGAGAGCCCCGGGCCACCCGGTCTCCGAACCCTGTCTCGGCGCCGAACGCCAGGAGGTCGGACAGCCCGGTCACGTCGTCGGCCACGTCCGCGTACAGGGCCGCCCGGGCCCCCACCACCGTGGACGCGCGCGAGCGGCTGGCCCGCCGGACCACCGCGGGGGCAGCCACGCCGGCCAGGAGCATCAACCCGAACAGCACGACCGCGAGGCGGGCGTCGAGCGCGCCGAGGATCGCGCACGCCACGATCGTGGTGAGCGCCGCCGCGACGGGCGGCCCCAGCCCGCGCACGTAGAACGCGTCCAGCGTGTCGATATCGGCGACCGCCCGGGCCATGAGGTCGCCGCTGCGATCGGAAGCAAGCCCGGCGGGGGCGAGCGGCTCGACCGCCCGGTAGAACAGGACCCGGAGGTGCGTCAGCACGCGGAACGCCGCCAGGTGCACGGAGTATCGCTCGACGTACCGAAGCGCCGCGCGCGCGATCGCGAACCCCCGCACCGCCGTGACCGCGAGCGCCAGCGACGCGAACTCCGTCACGAGCGCCGCCCGCGAGATCAGGTAGGGCGCGGCCGTCATCAGCGCCACGTTGGCGGCCAGCGCGGCGAAGCTCGCCAGCGCCGCGAGCGCGATCCACCAGCGAACCGGCCGCGCGAGCGCCAGCAGCCGCCTCACGCGCTGCTCCCGACCGTCGTCGGGTCGACGCCACGGGTCGACGTGAGGATGTCGACGACGCGCCCGGACCGGAGCGAGACGACACGATCGGCGAGCAGCAGGGGTTCGGGCCGGTGCGAGATCAGCAACACCGTGCGCGAGCGCGCGACCGCGCGCAGGGCCTCGAGCACGCCCTCGCCGCTCTCCCCGTCCAGGTTCGCCGTCGGCTCGTCGAGGATCAGGACGGGCGCATCCTTCAGGAACGCCCGGGCGATCGCGAGCCGTTGCCGCTCACCGCCCGAGAGCCGGGCGCCGCCCTCGCCGACCGGCGTGTCGTACCCCTGAGGCAGCCGCGAGACGAACCCGTGGGCGTTCGCGGCCCCGGCGGCCGCGAACAGGTCCGCGTCCGAGGCCGACGGGTTCGCGAGCCGCAGGTTGTCCGTCACGGACCCCTGGAACAGGTACGGATGCTGCGGCACGTACGCCACCAGGGTTCGCCAGCGTCTCGGGTCGATCTCCGCCAGCGGGACGCCGCCCACCACCACTCGCCCGGCGTCGGGCTCGACGAACCGCAGCAGGACGTTCGCGACGGTGGTCTTGCCCGCGCCGGTCGGCCCGACCAGCCCGAGCACGGTCCCCTGCACGATCTCGAACGAGCACCCGTCCAGCGCCACGCGTCCGCCGCCCTCGAACGCCACGCGCACGTCCTCGAACCGCACGTCGAACCCGGACGGGAGCTCTGCGAACCCCGCCGCGCGCGGCGCGGTCGGGACGGGCTCGTCCACGATCTCGTAGATCCGCGACGCGGCGGCCCCGCCCGCGCGCCCCGCGTGGTACTCGGCCGACAGCCGGCGGATCGGCGCGAAGAACTCGGGGGCGAGCAGCAGCACCGCGAGCGCGCGCCCGAACGCCAGCTCCCCGGACATCAGCCGGACGCTGGCCTCGATCGCGACCAGCGCCGTGGCGGCGGTCGCGCCCCATTCCAGCACCAGGGTCGTCTGGAACGCCGTGCGCAGCACGTCCATCGTGGCCGAGCCGTAGCGCCGGCCCACCTCCTCGATCGTGTCCGCCTGCTCGGGGCCGCGGCCGAACAGCTTCAGGGTGGTGAGGCCGCGAAGGACGTCGAGGAAGTGCGCGCTCATCCACCCGAGCTCGCGTTCGCGCCGGCGGGCCTGGTCCCGGACGCGGCGGCCGATCAGCCCGAGCAGCAGGACCAGGGCCGGACCGGTGACGAGCAGGATCGTGACGGTCCAGGGGTCGATCGCGAGCACCACGAGGGCCACCACGACCGGAACGACCGCGGCCAGCGTTCGCGCCGGCCGGAACCGCGATACATAGCCGTCCAGCGCCTCGACGCCTTCGCCGATCGTGTGAACCAGTTCGCCGGTGCGTTCGCCCCGCGTGTACGTGGGGCCGAGCGCGACGAGCTTGCCCGCGAGCCGCTCCCGCAGCGACGACTTGAGGTCTTCGGCCGCGCGCTGCCCGACGACCTCGCTCCCCCACAGCACGCCGCCCCGGACCAGGACCAGCGCGACCATCCCCGCCAGGATCGTCCGGACCGAACCGAGCGAGCCGCCGTCCAGGAACACCCGATCGACGACGACGCTCAGCAGCAGCGCGAACCCGATCCAGCACGCCGCCGCGCCGAACGCGAGCGCCGTGGCGAGCCCCACGGTCCGGCGCGCGGAGCGGTGCTCGCGCCACAGCCGGCGTTCGAGGGCCCGGTCGGCGGCCCGCGCCCGGCGGTCGGCCGAACCTTCGACGTCGCGCCGCGGACTACTTGTCCGCGCCATCCACCATGATCCGGCCGGCGCGCTCGTGGGTGAAGATCCCCCAGGTCCAGTCGAGCAGCGCCCGGGCCCGCGCCTCGTCCGTCGAGAGCAGCGCGAGGTGCACGGCGCCCCACGACAACCACGCGGTCCTGCCGGTCAGGCTCCGGCCGCGCGGCATCTGCACGACGGCCGCCCGGGGCCCGATCGTGGCCATCGTCCCCTTGTCCAGGTACTTGAAGGGCTGGGTGTCCTTGCCCTCCAGCCGACGGGCGATGTTCTCGCCCGCGTGTTCGCCCGCCTGCAATGCGACCGACCCGAGCTGCGGGAGCACCTTCTTCGTCTTCGCGTCGGTGATCCACGCGATGTCGCCGGTCACGAACACCTCCGGGTGGCCGGCGAGGCTGAGGTCCAGCTCGGTCGGGACCCGGCCTCCGCGCTGCAGCTCCACGCCGAGGTCCGAGGCCAGCGGGTTGGCCAGCATGCCCGCGCCCCAGACCAGCGTGTGGGCGTCGATCGTCTCCCCGGACTTCAGGTGCACGCGGGTCGGCTCGATCTTCTCGACCACCTCGCCGAGCCGGACCTCGACGCTGAGCTTCTCGAGCGCCTTCTTCGCGTAGGTCTGCAGGCCCTTCTTGAACATCGGCAGGACCGCGTCGCCGCCCTCGATCAGGATCACCCGAGCCTTGTCCTGAGGGAGATTCGGGAAGTCCTTGGAGAAGTTGGATCGGTACAGCTCGGCGATCGCTCCGGCGCTCTCGACCCCGGTCGGGCCCGCCCCGACCACCACCACGTTGAGCGCGCCGTCGTCGGCCAGGCTCGGATCGCGATCGGTGGCCTCCCAGCGCTCGAGGATCCGGCGGCGCAGGCGGACGGCGTCGGGCAGCGTGTACATCGGGAAGGCGTGCTCGTCGGCGCCGGGCACACCGAAGTAGTTGACGACCGCCCCGAGCCCGATCACCAGGTGGTCGTAGGGCTGGGGGTCCATCTCCTCGAACGAGACCGTCCTGTTCTCGAGGTCGATCCCCGACACCGCGGCCTCGTGCACCGTGACGTTGTCGTGGTCGCGGAACAGGTCCCGCAGCTGGTGCCCGACCGTGGTCGTCTCGATCAGGTCGCTCGCGACCTGGTACAGGAGCGGCTGGAACGTGTGGTAGTCGTGCTTGTCGACCAGGATGACGTCGGCCTCGGCGTGCTTGAGCTTCTTGACCGCGCCGACGCCCCCGAAGCCACCCCCCAGGACCAGAACCTTCGGACGATCGGGCATGTCTTCCCCCCACGTGTGTCGATCGGAAGCGTTCACAATCTAGCCGGTTCCCCGCGCAGGCAACTCGCGGCGTTTCGTGGCAGCATCTGGGGCCTACGGCCCGATCCGGTTCGAGGCCCCCGGTCGAACGGAGGACTGCCAGATGGCAGCAACAGCCGACGCCCCCAACGCAGACGTCCTGGTGATCTTCGGGATCACCGGCGATCTCGCCAAGGTGATGACCTTCCGCTCCCTGTACCGGCTGGAGAAACGCGGGCTGCTCGACTGCCCCATCGTGGGCGTCGCGGTCGACGACTGGTCGGTCGACCAGCTGAAGGAGCGCGCGCGCACCTCGATCGCGGGAACCGGCGAGACCCTGGACGATGCGATCTTCGATCGCCTGGCCGCGCGTTTCTCCTACGTCGCAGGAGACTTCGGCGACGCCGAGACGTACAAGCACGTGGCCGACGCCATCTCCGAAGCGAGGACGCCGGTCTTCTACCTGGAGATCCCGCCGTTCCTGTTCGGCACGGTGATCAAGGGGCTGCACGACGCAGGACTCACCGACCATGCCCGCGTGGTCGTCGAGAAGCCGTTCGGCCACGACCGCGAGTCGGCTCACGCGCTGGCGGATGAGATCCACCAGTACATCGACGAGTCGCAGCTGTACCGGATCGACCACTACCTAGGGAAGATGGGTCTGGCCGAGATCCTATGGGTGCGGTTCGCGAACGCGATGCTCGAGCCCGTCTGGAGCCGGAACTACGTCTCGAGCGTCCAGATCACGATGGCCGAGTCGTTCGGCGTCGAGGACCGGGGCCACTTCTACGATCCCGTCGGAGCTCTGCGGGACGTGGTGGTGAACCACCTCATGCAGGTCGTAGCCGCCTGCGCGATGGAGGCGCCGGCGCGAGGCGACCCGACGACCCTCAAGGACTCCCAGGTCAACCTGTTCCGCGCCGTGGCCGAGGCCGACCCGGCGAACTACGTTCGGGGGCAGTACGAGGGCTACCTGGACATCGACGGCGTCGCGAAAGACTCCAAGACCGAGACGTCAGCGGCCCTCCGCCTCGAGATCGAGAACTGGCGCTGGTCCGGCGTGCCGTTCTTCATCCGCACCGGCAAGCGGCTGCCGATGACCCAGACCGAACTCCGGCTCGTGTTCAAGCATCCCCCGAAGCTCGGGTTCGGGTTCAGCGGTCGCCGGCCCGATGAGAACCAGCTCGTGATCCGGCTCGACCCGACGACCGGCATCCGACTCACCATCGAGGCGCACCGGGCGGACGCGGAAGGACCCGCCCCCGTCGATATGGATATGGAGTTCGCGCAGGAAGGTGGCGAGGGGCCGACGCCGTACGAGGTGCTCCTGCACGCCGCGATGGCGGGCGACAGCACGCGCTTCACGCGGCAGGACGGCGTCGAGGAGACCTGGCGCGTGTTCCAGCCGCTGATGGACACGCCGCCGCCGGTCCAGCCGTATGCGCAGGGCTCCTGGGGCCCGGGCGCGGCGAACGACCTGATCAAGGGGTTCGGAACGTGGCATGAGCCGTGGATGAGCGAATGAGCGGGCACGACGCGCAGACGACCGACAGCCAGAGCGCGGCGATGCCGTCGCCGTTCCCCCCGATCGCCGATTACGCGTTCCTGTCCGACTGCCATACCGGCGCCCTGATCGCCCCCGACGGGGCCGTCGACTGGCTCTGCGTCCCGAGGTTCGACTCGCCGAGCATCTTCGGCAGCCTCCTGGACCGGCAGGCCGGCACCTTCCGGTTCGGCCCGTACGGCATCAACGTCCCGGCCGAGATCGCCTACGAGCCCGGGACGAACGTCCTCGCGACGACGTGGAGGACCACCACCGGATGGGTCAAGGTCCGCGACGCCCTCACGATCGGGACGCGCCAGGGCGAGGACACGGTCACGCCGCACACGCGTCCGCCGGCCGACGACGACGCCGATCACCTGCTGGTGCGAACCGTGGAATGCATCGACGGGGAGGCCGAGGTCGAACTCGTGTGCGAGCCGCTGTTCGACTACGGCAGGGTCGAGGCCTCGTGGAGCGTCGAGCACGACGGCGGCCACATCGCCGACGCGAGCGGCGGCGACGTCACGGTTCGTCTGTATACGGACCTGGCGGTCGGGGTGGAAGGCGAACGCGTTCGCGCACGTCATGTGCTTCGACCCGGGGAGCGGGCCTTCAGCGCCCTGTCCTGGGGACGCGATCTCGCGGGCCCCACCACCGCCGAGGAGGCCGTGGCTCGCATCGAGGCCACCGTCCGGTTCTGGCGGGCGTGGCTCGGGAGGGCGAGGATCCCCGACCACCGCTGGCGCGAGCCGATCCAGCGTTCGGCGCTGGTGATCAAGGGGCTGACCTACATGCCGACGGGCGCAACGGTCGCCGCCCTCACGACCTCGCTGCCCGAGACTCCTGGGGGCGAGCGGAACTGGGACTACCGGTTCACCTGGATGCGGGACGCGACCTTCACGCTCCAGGCCCTGCACTGGCTGAACCTGGACTGGGAGGCCGACGAGTTCATGCAGTTCATCGCCGACCTCGAGCCCAACGACGACGGTGCGATGCAGATCATGTACGGGATCGATGGGCGCCGGGACCTGACCGAGATCACCCTGGACGGCCTGTCGGGCTACGCGGGCGCGCACCCGGTGAGGGTCGGTAACGGCGCCTACGACCAGAAGCAGAACGACGTCTTCGGCGCCGTACTGGACTCGATCCTCATGCACACGCGCCGCAGCCAGCGCATGCCGAGACGCCTGTGGCCGATCGTCCAGTCGCAGGCCGAGTGCGCGACCAGGATCTGGCGCGAGCCCGATCAGGGGATCTGGGAGGCGCGCGGCGCGCCCCAGCACTACGTGTCGTCGAAGCTGATGTGCTGGGTCGCGCTGGACCGGGCCGCCAAGCTCGCCGAGATCGGCGGGGACCCCGAGCTCGCCCAGGGCTGGGGCAAGACCACGGAGGAGATCCACCAGGACATCCTCGACCACGGCCTGAGCGGCCGGGGCGTGCTGAAGCAGCACTACGACACCGAGGCGCTGGACGCCTCGACCCTGCTCGCCCCGATCGTGGGGTTCCTGCCGGGCACCGACGAGCGGATGCACGCGTCGGTCCTTGCGATCGCCGACGAGCTGACCGAGAACGGCTACGTGCTCCGCTACAAGACCGACGAGACCGACGACGGCATGTCGGGCAAGGAGGGCACGTTCCTGATCTGCTCGTTCTGGCTGGTCTCGGGGCTCGCGATCGTCGGCGAGATACAGCGGGCGCGCGACCTGATGGAACGCCTGCTGCGGATCTCCTCGCCGCTGGGGCTGTACGCGGAGGAATACGACGTCGACACCGGTCGGCATCTCGGCAACACGCCACAGGCGTTCTCGCACCTCGCGCTGATCGAGGCCGCGGGGCGGATCATCCTGTCCGAACGCGTTGCCGAGCTCTGAGCCCGGGAAGGGGGACCTGATGAGCGACTATGGCGTCATCATCATCGGAACCGGTGCAGGGGGCGGCACGCTTGCTCGCCATCTGGCGCCCTCGGGCAAGAAGATCCTGTTGCTCGAACGCGGGGACTGGCTGCCTCGGGAGCCACAGAACTGGAGCACTTCCGACGTGTTCGTCGACGGCCGGTACATCTCGCCCGACACCTGGTACGACGAGAAGGGCGAGGGCTTCCAGCCGCAGGTCCACTACTACGTGGGCGGGGCCACCAAGTTGTACGGCGCAGCGCTGTACCGGCTGCGCGAGCGCGACTTCGGCGAGCTGAAGTACCCGGACGGGATCTCGCCGGCCTGGCCGATCGACTACGGCGACATGGAGCCGTACTACACGCAGGCCGAGCAGCTGTACCAGGTGCGCGGCGCCCGCGGCGAGGATCCCACCGAGCCGCCCTCGACCGGCCCCTACCCGTTCCCGGCGCTCCCCCACGAGCCGCGGATCCAGCAGCTCGCCGACGACCTCGCCGCCGAGGGCCTGCACCCGTTCCACGCGCCGTGCGGCGTCTTGAGGGACGAGGCCGCGCCGCAGGAGAGCGTCTGCGTCCGATGCGGGTTCTGCGACGGGTTCCCCTGCCCGCTGCACGCCAAGGCCGACGCCGAGGTGCTCGGGGTCCGGCCTGCACTCGAGCACCGGAACGTGACGCTGCTGACCGGCGCGCGGGCGATGCGGCTCGAGACCGACGACGCGGGCGGGTCGGTGACCGGGGTCGTGTTCGAGCGCGAGGGGGCGACCGAGACCGTGACCGGCGACGTCGTGGTGATCTCGTGCGGCGCCGCGAACTCGGCCAAGCTGCTGCTGGCCTCGGCCAACGACGCGTACCCGAACGGGCTCGCCAACGGCTCGGACCAGGTCGGCCGCAACTACATGTTCCACTTCAGTCAGGCGGTGCTCGCGCTCTCCAAGGAGCCGAATCCGACCGTGTTCCAGAAGACCCTGGGCCTGAACGACTTCTACTTCGGGGACGACGACTACGAGTACCCGATGGGCAACATCCAGATGGTGGGCAAGTCCCAGGCCGAGATGTACCGGGGTGAGAAGCCGATCGAGACCAAGCTCGCGCCCGAGTTCGCGCTCAACGACATCGCGACCCACGCCGTGGACTTCTGGCTCTCGACGGAGGACCTGCCGCTGCCCGAGAACCGCGTCACGCTCGCTGACGACGAGAACGTCCAGCTCGCCTACGCCCCCAGCAACGAGGAGTCCGGCAAGCGGCTGTACCACAAGCTCAAGTCGATGCTGGGCCACCTCGGGATGCACCCCGACCACCTGATCCCGCGCAACGCGTACCTGAAGACGACGATCCCGATCGCGGGCGTCGCGCATCAGGCCGGCACCTGCCGGATGGGCGGCGACCCGGCCACGTCGGTGGTGGACGCCGACTGCAAGGCCCACGAGCTCGACAACCTCTACGTCGTGGACACCAGCTGCTTCCCGAGCATCGGCGCCGTGAACCCCGCGCTCACGGCGATGGCCAACGCGCTCCGGGTCGGCGACCACCTGCTCCGGCGACTGGGCTAGGCCGCGGGCGGAACGGGGGTCGAGGTGCCACCCGAGCCCACCGTCTACGAGGTCGTGGGCGGGCAGCCGTTCTTCGAGGCGCTCGTCGATCGTTTCTACGACCGCGTCGAGGACGATCCCGAGCTCCTGGCCGTCTACCCACAGCCGCGGGACCTGGGCCCCGCGCGGAGACACCTGAGCCTGTTCCTCGCCGAGTACTGGGGAGGCCCGCCCGACTACAGCGCCGAGCGCGGGCATCCCCGGCTCCGCATGCGGCATGCCTCGTTCGCGATCGGGGCGGCGCAGGTCGAGCGGTGGTTCACGCACATGCGCGCGGCGGTCCAGGAGATGGACCCTCCCGAGCAGGCGCGGCGACCGCTGCTCGAGTACTTCGAGCGCGCGGCGCCGATGCTGCAGAACCGCGCCTAGGCGCGGGGCTCGATCCCCCAGGCACCGGACCATGTCGCCCCGGGCTCCAGCCCGATCACGCCGGCCCCGGTGGCGAGCGCGTTCGGGGGGCAGGTCATCGGCTCGATCGCGACGGCCTGACGACGACGTGAGACCGGCTCGAGGGTGTCGCCCGTGTACGCCTGGAGGTAGCCGAAGCCCTCGTCGGCCCAGAGCGCGACCGCTCGCTCGGCGGCCTCGACCCGCGCGCGCACCCGCCCGCCGGCCTCGCGCCCGAGCTCCGTGAAGCAGGTGTCGAGCTGTGTCGAGCCGATCGCCCGCGACGTCCGGAAGTCGAACGGGGTCCCGTCGACCGCTTCCTCGCCGACCGGGAGCGCCCGTCCGTCGGTGAGGAGACGCCGGCCCGCGGGGAGCATGAGCGCGGCCTCGTCCGCCGGAACGCCCACCGAGAGGTACGGATGGAAGCCGATCCCGAACGGCGCCGGCGCCGCGGACCCGTTGGTGGCACGCGTCGTCACCGATAGACCGTCTCCCGAGAGCGCGTACGCGATCTCGAGCTCGAGCCGCCACGGGTACGCGGGCTGCGCGGCCAGGACGCAGGTCAGCGTGACGGCCTCCCCCGACCTCGCGGCGGCCGACCACGGCAGCCAGCGCACCAGGCCGTGGATCGCGTTGCCGCGCTCGGGCTCGTCGATCGCGGCGCGCCCCTCCCGGCCGCCGAACACATACCGGCCGCCGTCCAGGCGGTTCGGCCACGGCGCGAGCACCTGCCCGCGCCCCGCCGGCGCGATCTCGTCGATCTCGAACCCGTCGACGACGCCCACGCCGGCCACGGCGTACGTTCGCAGGGTCGCGCCGACCTCGGTGACGACGGCGACCTGATCGCCGTGCCGGATCTCGTGCTGCTCGCCGGTGGGAGGGGGACGGTCCATGCTTAGCCGATCTTGAGCAGGCCGGCGAGCCCGAACCCGTACATCGCCAGCACCAGCCACGAGTCCGGGCCCATGCCCGCGAGCTTCCTCGGCGGCCGCAGGACCAGGCCGCCCGCGAACAAGGCCGTCACGACCACGCCGATCCCGCCGAGCCAGGAGGAGCTCGCGTTCACCGACTGCAGCACGGGCTTGCCGGCCAACAGGTCGGCCACCAGGAACAGCGTCATCTGGACCTGGTTGCCACCGAAGATGTCGCCCATCGCCAAGCCCACCTGCCCGAGCCGCACGGCGCGGATCCCGGTGCTGATCTCGGGGAGCGCGGTGACGACGGCCAGGACCGTCGCGCCGAAGATCACGCCGTTGATCCCCCAGTCGTCCGCGAGCGCGTTGCCGCTCTGCTCGAGGACCACGCCGGACACCAGCGTGACGAGCGACGCCGCGCCGAACACCAGCAGCACGGTCGAGGTCTTCCTGCCCTCGAACCGGTTGGGCCGAACGCCCTCGACCGGCCCCGGGCTCGGCGCGACCATCTGCGCCTCGACCTGCGCGCTGACCGCCGTCCACCGTTCGCTGGTCCGCAGGCGGTTCAGCACGAGCAGCCCGAACAGCCACGTGATCACGATCAGGAGCGAGATCGGGCTCACCGGGCCGATCGCGACCGACGCCGGCAGCATCGGGCCGAGCAGCGCCATCGTGACCAGGATGATCACGAAGATGGCCTCGATGATCGGCTCGAGCACCATCGATAGCGAGGAGAGCGGCGTCTTGCTTCGCGACGTGGCGTCGAGCAGGACCAGGACCAGGGTCTGCATCGCGATGCCGCCCAGTAGGTTCCCGGTAGCCAGACCCAGGTGCCCCGCGAGGGCCGCCGAGACCGTGATCGCGATCTCCGGCAGCGTGCCCGCGATCCCGAGCAGGATCAGGCCGCCGAGCGCCTCCCCCAGCCCGAACCGATCGTCGACCACGTCCGTCGTGTCGGAAAGGAAGACGCCCGCCACCCAGGTCGCCGCCGCGCCCGCGACGAAGATCACGAGCAGGATCGACGTGTTCAGCGACTCCACGGTTCAGTAGCTGCTGTCCGTCAGCTTCACCTTGCCGCTGAACAGGTACTGCACTCCGGCCGTGTACAGGAGCACGAACGGGATGCCGATGATCGCCACGACCAGCATCACCGTCAACGTGTAGGACGCAGCCGACGCGTTCTGCACGGTCATGCTGTAGGCGGGGTTCGTGGAGGACTTCAACATGTTCGGGTACAGCCCGGCCGAGATCGTCGCGAGCGACAGGAACAGCACCGTCGAACTGGCGAAGAACGCCAGGGTGTGCCGGCCCCGGCGCACCATCAAGACCATCACCACGTACGCCAACACTGCCGCGGCCGGAAAGATCAGCGTCCACGCGTCGTCGGTGAACGTATCGGTCAGGCCGTAGTCCGAGGCCGAGATCCATACGGCGGAGGCCGCCGCCATCAGCGTGAACGCCCCCACGAACCACGGGACCCATCGCCGGATCCGGGCCTGCAGAGCGCCCTCGGATTTCACCGTTAGGTAGAGCGCACCGTGCATGAGCAGCATCGCGATCGTGGTCGCACCGAGGAACAACGCGAAGGGATGCAGGACGTCCAGCAGGCTGTCGAGCCGGACCTCCCCGTTCTGGTCGAGCGGCACCCCGCTGATCACGTTGCCGAACGCGACGCCCAACAAGAGCGCGAGACCGAACGACGAGACGGAGAACACCGAGTCCCACAGCCCCCGCCACCTGGAGCTCTCGCGCTTGCCCCGGAACTCGATCGCAACGGTCCGAAGGATCAGGGCGATCAGCACGAGCATAAGCGCCCAGTAGAAGCCCGAGAACAAAGCCGCGTAGACGACGGGGAAGGCAGCGAATAGCACGCCTCCCCCCACCACGAGCCACACCTCGTTGCCATCCCAGATCGGCCCGATGCTGTTCAAGACGATCCGGCGCTCGCGGTCCTCCTTCGCCGCGAACGGGTGGAGCATCCCGACGCCCAGATCGAACCCGTCCAGGACGATGTAGCCACCGATGATGGCGACGAACAGGACGAACCATAGGTCAGCGAGAGACATCCTCGAGCTCCAGATCGCCGGAAGCGCGGGCCTGCGCCCGCTGGCGGAAGACCTCTCGGAAGGTGTTCGGGAGGTCGGACAGATGCCCCTCCTCGGGGGCCTCGGGCCCGTGCTTGATCTTTCGATCCAGCAGGAACAGGAACAGCACGAGAAGGAGTGCGTACAGCAGTGCGAACGTGATCAGGGAGAGAAGCACGTCACCGGTCGACAGGGTTGGCGAGACCGCGGCGTCGGTCCGCATCACCTTCCACACGACCCACGGCTGACGCCCGACCTCGGCCGTCCACCATCCGGCGATCGTCGCCACCTCCGCAAGGAACACGGTAGAGATGCAGACCCATAACAGCCACGGCGGCATGCGCTCACGCTTGCGGCGCCACCACACGAACCACGCCACGACTCCGATCAGCGGGAACAGGAACCCGAGGTCGATCATCAGGTGGTAGGCCTGGAAGGCGACGTTCACCGGTGCCCAGTCCTTCTTCGGGAACTCCTCGATGCCGGGGACCGATGCGTCGAAGCTCCCGTACGAGAGGAAGCTCAGCAGGCACGGAACTCCGATGGCGTACGTCTTGCCGGCGCTCTCGTCGACCCAGCCCACGATGTAGAGCGGCGCGCAAGACTCTGCCGTCCAGTTCCCCTCGATCGAGGCGAGCTTCTCCGGCTGGTTCTTCGTCACGGAGACGGCCATCTGGGCGCCGAAGACGAACACCTGCAGGATCGCGAGCACCGTGAACACCTTGATCGCCGTGGAGAAGTTCCTCTTGGCGAACTCCCGGTGACGGTCCTTCAGGAGGTACCAGGCGCTGACGGAGAGCACGAGCGCCGAGCCGATGATCCAGGAGGCGACCCACGTGTGGAGTAGTCGCGGCAGGAAGGAGGGTGTGTTCACCACGGACCCGAAATTGGTCATGAACGCCATGGGCCCCCACTGGCTCGCGTGCTGCTCGAACCCCTGCGGGGTCTGCATCCACGAGTTGGCCATCAGGATCCACAGGGCACTGAAGTGAGCGCCGAAGACCACGAGGAAGGTCGAAAAGAGCCACATCCGAGGTCCGAGGCGGTCCCCGCCGAAGAGCATCAGGCCGAGGAACCCGCCCTCCAGGAAGAACGCGAACACGCCCTCGGCCGCCAGCAGGCTCCCGAACACGTTGCCGACGAACCGCGAGTACTGGGACCAGTTCATCCCGAAGGCGAACTCCTGGACCAGCCCGGTCGCTATGCCCATCGCGAAGACGAGCCCGTAGACCTTGACCCAGAAGACGGATGCCTGCCGCCAGACGGGGTCGCCCGTGCGGACGTGCTTCCACGCCATCCAGACCAGGAGGATGCCCAGGCCCATCGAGATGGGCGGGAAGATGAAGTGGAAGCTCGCGGTGAGGCCGAATTGCAGACGCGACAGGAACTCCGGGTTCAGGCTCCTCCCCTCCCCGACTCGATGTCCGCGCGCCCGTTTCCTAGATAGCCAACCCCATCGCGCCTGGGCCCGTCAAACGCTGCCCCCTTGAGACAACGGCGAGCCGTCGGGCAGCGGTTCGGATGCAGCCCTCGCCGTGACGACCTAGCCCTCTTCCTCGGCTGCCTGCGCCATCTCCGACGCAGCCTCCGCGTCTTCCACCGCATCGGCGGCCAGCGCCTCGGCGACCGCCTCTTCCGCAACGGCCTCCTCGGCCAACTCTTCCGCCGCCTCCTCGAGCGCCACCGCCGCGGCCGCCCTGTCCATCGCGTCCTCGTGAAGCGCCTCGGCGGCCGCCGCCTCCTCGACCGCGTCGACCGCGGCCTCGGCCGCCGCGTCCTCCATCTCGTCCTTCACGTCACCCATCCGTCCCTTCCTCCTTGGCTCGGGTGATCACTTGACTCCGATCGGTCGGACGCGTCAAGGGGTGGGTGGACCGGTCGGCTTCCCGCCGTTGCGCCGCGAACGATCTCGTGTCCTCCTCGTGGTACTGAGCGAGGAGCTCCTGTTCGCGATCCCTGCGCGGGAACAGGAAGAACACGAGCGCGGCCCCCAGCACGATCGCGATGATGCCAGCCGTGTAGGCCCAGTCGGCTCCGTCCAAGAAGGACTGTCTCGCCCCTGCAGTGATCTGCTTCGCGTACTGCGGGTACTGCTGCGCGACGGCCTCGGCTCCCGCGAATGACTTGGTGAGCTGGGCCTGCACGCCGTCCGTGATCTTCGACTGCGCCGAGGCAGGTGCCGCCGCGATGGCCGAGGCGACGGCGGCCGCGTAGCCGGCGGTCAGCAAGGCGCCCAGGATCGACTGCATGATCGCTCCGCCGAGATCTCGCTGAAGATCCGCCGTCCCCGACGCCATCCCGGCGCGCGAGACCGGCACCGACCCGGTCAGCGAGTGCGAAGCCGGCGTGCCGGCGAACCCGACGCCGATCCCCACCAGCGCGTATGCCACCGCGATCTCCCAGTACGGGATGCCCTCGTTCCATCGCAGCAGCATCCACGCGAACCCGAGCAGGCAGAACACGTACCCGCATAAGAGCGTGAACCGGGCGCCTCGGGATTCGACGAGCTTGGCCGACCGCGGAGCGATCAGGACCATGCACGCGGCGGCGGGCAGGATCGCGGTACCGGACTCGAGGGTGTTGTATCCCAGGACGTTCTGCAGGAACTGCTGCCCGATGAACATCGCGCCCATCAGCGTCCCGAAGACGATGATCCCCGCGCACGCCGCCACCCAGAAGGTTCGGCGGCCTGCGACATGCAGGTCGTACAGCGGGTTCGCGGCCCGACGCTGGCGAAGGAGGAACGCGATCGTGGCCGCCACAACGATCACGCTGAGGATAAGGACGAGCGAGGCCTCGTTCGGCACGGGCGCGAAGTTGATCGCAAGGATCAGCGCCGCAACCATCACCACGGACAGGATGCCGCCCAGATTGTCCACGGGCTCCGTGGCCTCGTTCACGTGCGCCGGCACCAACCTCCAGGCGAGGAAGAGCGCTACCACGGCGAGCGGCAGCGTGAGTAGGAAGACCGAGCCCCACCAGAAGTGCTCGAGCAGGAATCCGGAGCACAGTGGCCCGAGCGCCGAGATCGCGCCTCCGATCGCCGACCACAGCGCGATCGATCGCGTCCGGCCCGGGCCCGACCACAAGGCCGTGACCAACGCCAGCGTCGTCGGGAACGCCATCCCCGCCGCCAGACCACCGCCGACACGGGCCAGGAACAAGATCGTGTCCGAGGGCGCGTAGGCCGCGAGCAGGCTGAAGGGGATGGCCAGCGTCGTGCCGAGCAGCAGCATCATCTTCCTGCCGTACCGGTCGCCGACGGCGCCCAGGTAGAGCACGGAGGCCGCGAGGCCCAGCGAGTATCCGACCGCGATCAGGTTCAGGGTGGTCTGCGACGAGTCGAACGCCGCCCCGATGGAGGGCAGGGCCACGTTCGCCACCGCGAGGTTCAGGTTGGCGACCGCCGCGACCAGGATCAAGGCGACCAGGACGAGCCCGGCGCGCTCGGGAGCCCTCCCCTGCTCGGTCGCGGACATCCCGCCGACCATAGCCGACCCGGCGGGGAGCGGTGCGGCGAACAGCCCGGTTGCGTTCGTGAGATAGTTCGGCCGTCCGGGCCCGCCTCCGGCGGGACCTTCCGGAGAGAAGGAGGAGAGCGTATGAGTATCGGTCCCGTCGAGTACCTGATCGTCGCGTTCCCCGGGAACCAGTTCAAGGGCGAGATCATCCCCGCGCTCGCCGACCTCGTGGAGGCCGGCACGATCCGAATCATCGACCTGGCGTTCGTCATGAAGGACGCCGACGGCGCCGTCGTGACCGCCGAGCTCGGCGACCTGGACTCCGAGGTCTTCAAGGCCTTCGACGCCCTGTCGCCCGAGACGATGGGCCTGCTGAACGAGGAGGACCTCGCGGCGGCCGGCGAGGAGCTCGATCCGAACTCGTCGGCGGCCCTGCTGGTTTGGGAGGACACGTGGGCGACCACGCTCAGGGACGCCATCCTGAACGCGGGCGGCGAGGTGCTCGACCTCGAGCGAGTGCCCTACCAGGTCGTCAACGCGGCCATCGAGTTCGCGGAGTCCAACAACTAGGCCTGGAAGGCGGCCCAAGGAGGAGGCACCCACCATGATGAGGCGCAGAGGACCCGGACTGGTCGGGATGGCCGCACGGACGGCGGTCGTCGCGGGAACCGCTACCGCGGTCTCGGGACGGGTGTCCCGCCGGCAGGCGAACCGCTATGCCGAGCAGGACGCCCAGTACGTGCAGCAGCAGACGGCGGCCGCCACCCAAGGCGCGTATAGCGCCCCTGAACCGGAGGACGAGACCGCCCAGATCCAGAAGCTCGCGCAGCTCCACGACTCGGGCGCGCTGAGCGACGAGGAGTTCGCGGCCGCCAAGGCCAAGATCCTCGGCATCTGACGAACGGAGCGCCGCGGCCGCCCTCTGCGAGGGCGGCCGCGTCGTCCGCGGGAGCGAACGGGGGGCTGGACGTGGCGGAGGAGGCACCGCACGCGACCGTGACCGAACCGCCCGCCGCGCGCCCCCGCCGCGAGAAGCGTCGCCGGCCTTCGGGTGAGCCTCCCCCGCTCCCCAAGCCGGCCTGGTGGCCGAGGTACGTCCGACTCCTGATCCTGACGATCGTCCTCGGGGCGCTCCTGGCATGGTGGTACACGGTGTCGCCGCCGGATGCGGGCCTTATGCGTTGGCTCGCCGACCACCGCACCGACTGGATGACGGACGTCGCGAAGGTCTTCTCCTGGCTCGCGACCCAGCCCGCGGTCCTGGCGATGCGGATCGCGTTGCTGGTCGTGCTGGTGGTGTTCAGGCGGTGGCGTCATCTCGCGGTGGCCCTCCTCGGCTTCTTCCTGATGGACATGGTGGTGTCCCGGCTCTCGGTGTCGCTGCCCGACCCGGGCGAGGTCATCGTCGTGCCCGGTGGTGCGGCCTACCACTTCCCCGCCTACGCGATCGCGTCACTCTCGATCACGCTGTGGTCGATGGTGGCGACCCTGGCCCCCGCGGGCCGGATCCGCGATCGCGCGGCGGGCGCCGCGATCGCGCTCGGCGTCGTGGTTGTCCTGGCCCGTGCGTACCTCGGCGCCACGTATCCGATCGCCGGCCTGTACTCGGTCTTGCTCGGCTTCTGCATCGCGGCCACGCTGCTCGGATGGCTGGCGCCCGAGGACGCCTTCCCGGTCTCCTACAAGCGGGGCGGCAACGCGGCGCACCTGGACCTGGCCGGCGCGCGGACCGAGGCGGTGATCCGCGCGATGCGCGACCAGCTGGGGATCGAGGTGACCGGCCTGAAGGCGTTCGGCGACGAGGGCTCGGGCGGCTCGACGCCCCTGCTGATGACCACGGCGGACGGGACGCGCATCTTCGGCAAGATCCTCGCGACCAGCCACGTCCGGGCGGACCGCTGGTACCGGATCGGCCGGACGATCCTGTACGGGCGGCTCGAGGACGAGACCTCCTTCTCCAGCGTGCGCCGCCTCATCGCCTACGAGGACTACGCGCTCCGGCTGCTCGATGACGACGGCTTCACGGTCGCCCACTCCTACGGCGTGGTCGAGCTGACGCCGAACCGCGAGTACCTCCTCGCGACCCGGTTCTTCGAGGACGCCGAGACCCTCGGGCACGCCGAGGTCACCGACGAGGTGATCGACGGCGGGCTCGAGGTCGTTCGCCGGCTGTGGGACTCGGGCCTCGCGCACCGGGACATCAAGCCGGCGAACCTGCTGGTCGTCGGCGGCGCGCTCCAGGTCATCGACGTCTCGGGCCTGGAGATCCGGCCCTCGCCCTGGCGCGAGGCTGTGGACCTGGCCAACATGATGCTCGTGCTCGCGCTGCGCTCGGATCCCGAGCGCGTCTACACGCACGCGCTCCGGCTGTTCACACCCGACGAGATCGGCGAGGCGTTCGCGGCCGCGGTGGGGATGGCGATCCCCACCGAGCTGCAGCGCTACCTGAAGGAGGACGACCGGGACCTGATCGCCCGCTTCAAGGAGCTCGCGCCGCCCCACGAGGCGATCTCGATCCAGCGCTGGAGCTTCCGGCGGGTCGCCCTGATCGCCGGGGTCGCGCTGGCGGCGGCGGTGATCGCGTTCTGGGGCGTGGAAGCCGTCCTGGACGTGCTGGCATGACCGATCGCGAGGGAGACGCCGTGATCACGACCGCGAGCCCGGGGCAGGCGACCAAGCGGAAGATCGGCACCAAGCAGATCGTCGCGTTCGTGTTCGGGATCGTGATCGTGGTCGCGATCTTCGTGTACGCGATCCCGAAGTTCGCGGACTACGGCGAGGTCTGGGCGGCGATCAAGACCCTCACGCCGATCGAGTCGCTCTCGCTGATCGCGGCCACCGTCTTCAACCTGTACACCTACTGGCTCGCGAACCAGGCCGCGCTGCCCGGCCTTCGGATGTCGCAGTCGATCGTGGTCACGCAGACCGGCACCTCGGTGGCGAACACGCTGCCGGCGGGCGGCGCGATCGCGATCGGCGTGACGTACGCGATCTTGGAGTCGTGGGGGTTCACGGCGGGCGAGGCCACGCTGTTCGTCGGCGTCACCGGCATCTGGAACATCTTCACCAAGCTGGCGCTGCCGGTGCTCGCCCTCGCCCTGCTGGTCATCACCGGGCACACCTATCCGGCGCTCATCGGGGCCGCGGCGGTCGGGATCGGCGTGCTGGTGGCCGCCGTCGTCCTGCTGGCCCTGGTGTTCAAGAGCAAGGCGATGGCCCGGCGCGTGGGCGAGTTCCTCGGCTCGGTCATCAGCGCGGTCATGAAACCCTTCCGCAAGGGCCCGATCACCGACCTGGGCGACAAGGCCGTGAAGTTCCGCAAGGAGACGATCGTGCTGGTCTCGCGGCGCTGGGTGCGGTTGACGTGGACGACGGTGCTGAGCCAGCTCGCACTGTTCTTCGTGCTCCTGCTGTCGCTCCGCCACATGGGTGTGTCCGAGCAGGACGTCGCCACGGTCGAGGTATTCGCCGTCTACGCGTTCAGCCGCCTTCTGTCATCGGTCCCCATCACCCCGGGCGGCGTCGGCGTGATCGACCTCGGCTACATCGCCGGGCTGAGCGCGTTCGACCAGGGCGAGCACGCAGCGATCGTGGCCGGGGTCCTGATCTTCCGCGTGCTCACCTACGGGATCCAGATCCCGATCGGCGCCTTCACGTACTTCATCTGGCGGCGCAAGCAGAGCTGGAGGCGGGACACGCCGCCGCCCGGCTCGATCGCGGGCGAGCTCGAGGCGCAGGCGGCGGAGTCGGCGGCGGCCTGAGACGCAGTGAGGGCCGGCGCGAAGCGCCGGCCCTCACACCCAACCGACGGGTCGTTACGAGGCGACGTCGCGCCCGTGGGCCGTCAGCGCCCAGATCACCGAGATCGCGACGAAGATCAGCAGCAACGACCAGAACGGCACGTACGGCAGCCACGCGAACGCCGCCGCCCCGCTCACGACCGCCAGGATCACGCCGACCGTGCGCGCCCACACGGCGCCGCGGAAGATCGCGAACCCCGCGAAGAACACCACGATCCCCACGATCAGGTGGATCCAGCCCCACGTGCTGGTGTCGAACTTGAACACGTACTCCTGCGTCACCACGTAGGAGTCGGGGTCGACGATCTCGGCGAAGCCGGCGATCGCATGGAAGATCCCCAGCATGATCATCATGAGCCCGGCGAACGTCGCCCAGCCCGCCGCCCACATGCTCGGTTCGCGCTCGGACATCTACATCCCTCCTTGCGGGTCGGAGATGCGCTCCAGGTCGTGCCCGTGGATCGTCAGGGCCCAGATGATCGAGATGTCGATGAAGATCATCAGGATCGACCACAGGGGCACGTAGAGCAGCCAGGCGAAGTTCGCGATCGCGCTGAGCATCGCGACGATGACTCCGACCGTGCGTGCCCAGACCGCCCCGCGGAACACGCCGAACCCCGCGAACACGAGCACGATGCCGCCGATCAGGTGGATCCATCCCCAGGTGGTGGCGTTGAGCTTGAGGATGTACTCCTGGGTCAGGGCGAACGAGTCCGAGTCGAAGATCTCGGAGATGCCGGCGATCGCGTGGAAGACGCCGATCATGATCATCGCGATCCCGGCGAACGTGATCCAGCCGGCCGCCCAGCCGCTGGTCTCCGGCTCCATGCCGGTCTGATCCATGGACATGCGTGACTCCCCCTCTCGGCCGCCCCTCGGGCCCGGCCGGTCCCGAAAAGTCTGGGTGCGCGAGAGGGCCGAGTCAAAGACCTCGGGCCGAGAAGCCGGGCACGCCGGGGCCCGGCCTCGGGCTATGCCTTGGTCGTGAAGAACTCGAGCGCGGTCTTGGTCTTGGTCTGCTGGTCGGCCGTCAGGTCCACGCCATGGCCGGCCAGGTAGGCCCGGGTCTCGGCGGCGGCCTGGAAGGCGTCGCCGGGGACGGTCTTCGTGGACAGCTCGACGATCTGCGACCCGTCCGGGTAGAGCCACATCTCCCCCACGACCTTGCGTCCGAACCCCTCGGGCCTGGCCTTGAGGCGCAGCGTCGGGATCGGACCCAGCACCGTGAGGTCGTCCAGCCCCACACCCTCGGGCGCGTGCTCCTCGTAGAACCCGCGCTGCTCCTTGGAGAACAGCTCCCCGATCGGCGCCTGCCCGAACCCGACCTGGCGGATCAGGTCGTTGTCCGCGATGCCCTTGAACGAGGCCGAGCACACGTACCCGCCGGGCATCGCGTCCACCTCGACGTTGAAGCTGTCCGAGCGCCGGAGCTCCTCGGCCAGCTCCTCGGGCACGACCGGCCGCAGCTTGATGACGGTGTCGCCGTCCTCGCCCTGGCGCCGCCGAGCCCGGACGACCACCCCGGCCTCGTTCAACGCCAGCTCGGGCGTGTCGAAGAAGAAGACCTGGCGCAGCTGCGCGTCGAGCGGGTCGATGCCGAGCGCCGCGGCGGTCCGGGCCCGCGCGGTCTCGGGCAGCGTGAGCTTCAGCTCGACGCTGTCCGCTCCCTTGATGAGCTCGAGGACCTCCTGGAGCTCCTGGTCGGACAGGTTCTGGAACGACGGCATGCGGGTTCTCCTCTGTCGGAAGGTCCGGCGATGATGCCACCTTCTCGCCCGTCGTGACGAGCGAGAAGACCCTCGATCAGTCCGGGTCGGGGGTGGACCCCCGACGCCCCGGCTCGCCGGCGGCCGTCGCGCTCGACAGGCGCTCGACCTCCCGGCGGAGCGCCCTGATCTCGGCCACCACTTCGGCGTCCTCGGGCTTCACGGGCGAGTCGTCGGAGACCCCCAGCAGCGCCGCGAGGCTCCCGGCCAGCGCGCCGAGGAAGGCCAGGCCCGAGACCATCAGGAACGCGGCGATCACGCGCCCAACGGTGGTCTGCGGGACCAGGTCGCCGTACCCCACGGTCGTCACGGTGACGATCGCCCACCACAGCGAGTCGCCGAACGTCTTGAAGCCGTCCGCGGGGCTCTCGACGTTGTAGACGATCACCGCGCACGAGACCGTCACGATGCCCGCGGCCGCCGCCGCCTTGCCGAGTCGCTGGGCGAAGCGGCGCAGACCCTTCGATCCCCGCAGCGCGACCATCGCGATCCGGCCGAGCCGGGCGAGCCGGGCGAGCACGAGGATCTGGGTCGCGTCCGACCCGGGGAGCAACAGGTACCAGGGGAACGTGAGGACCACGATCCCGAGGTCGAAGCGGCCTCGCCCCGTAGACAGGTAGCGATCGCTCAGGCGGATGTGGACCGCGAGGTCCACCGCGAACACCAGCCACGAGGTGATGTCGACGAACGGCGTGACGTCCTGGCTGGCGTCACGGGTGAACGCGACGACGATCGGCACGATCGCGGCGACGACGATGAAGGGGTTCGCGCGCCGCTCCCACCGCGCGAGTCGCTCCGCGCGCGAGGACTCGGTCGCCGGCGCCGACATGCGCCCGATGATGACACGGGGTTCGGGCCGCCCCGGGTATCCGGGGGGCGGGCGCCCTAGGCTTCGGTGGCCGAGACGAGCACCGGCAGGATGCGCTCGAGCCCCCACTCGAGCTCCTCCTGCGAGATCACCAGCGGCGGCGCCAGGCGAAGGGTGCTCTCGTGCGTGTCCTTGGCGAGCACGCCCTTGCCGAGCAGGCGCTCGGCCGAACGGCGGGCTGGACGGGCGGACCCGACCAGTTGGATCCCCGCCCACAGCCCACGGCCGCGGACCTCCTCGACGCTCGGCAGGTCCGCGCCCCGAAGGGCCTTGTGCAGGTACTCGCCCAGCGTGGTCGAGGCCTCCTGGAACTCGCCGGTCCGGAGCATCGCCACCACCCGGCGGCCGATCGCACAGGCGACCGGGTTCCCACCGAACGTGCTGCCGTGCTGCCCGGGCTCGTAGACGCCGAGGACCTCCTCGCCGGCGACCACGGCCGAGAGCGGGATGATGCCGCCGCCCAGCGCCTTGCCCAGCAGGAACACGTCGGGCCGCACGCCCTCGTGGTCGATCGCGAACGTGGGCCCGGTGCGGCCGAGGCCCGACTGGATCTCGTCCGCGATCAACAGCACGTTGCGTTCGGTGCAGAGCTCACGTGCGCGGCGCAGGTAGCCCTCGGGCGGCACGACGACGCCGGCCTCTCCCTGGATCGGCTCGACGAGGAATGCGACCGTGTCGTCGTCGATCGCGGCCTCGAGCGCGTCGGCGTCGCCGTAGGGGACCACCTCGAACCCGGGCGTCAGCGGCCCGAAGTTCCGCCTGGACTCCTCGTCGGTCGAGAAGCTCACGATCGTGATCGTGCGGCCGTGGAAGTTGCCGCCCGCCACGATCACCTTGGCTCGGTCGGGCGCGACGCCCTTGACCTCGTACCCCCACTTGCGCGCGGTCTTGATCGCGGTCTCGACCGCCTCGGCGCCCGAGTTCATCAGCAGGGCCATGTCCATACCGCAGAGCTCGGTCAGGTCGCGCAGGAAGGGCCCCATCTGGTCGTTGTGGAAGGCCCGGCTGGTGAGCGTCAGGCGGTCGAGCTGGTCCTTGGCCGCGGCGATCAGTTCGGGATGGCGATGGCCGAAGTTCAGCGCCGAGTACGCCGAGAGCATGTCGAGGTACTGCGTTCCCTCGACGTCGGTGACCCAACACCCCTGGGCCGTCGCGACCACGACGGGCAGCGGGTGGTAGTTGTGCGCGGTCGTGCGTTCGACCAGCGCGATGTGTTCCTCCGAGGTCCTCGGGTCGGTTCCGGGGTCCGCGGTGCCGGGGCGTTCCGCCTGCTTCATGGGGTGCGTCTCCTCGATCGGGTGGTCATCCGAGTCTATCGGCCGGCCGCCGGCGCCCCCGTGGACGGGGGCCGAGCGGGCCCCGTAGCCTCGGAAGCCGCAGGACCACAGGACGGGAAGGAGCGAGGGATGAGCGGCAAGACCGACTACGTCGACGAGGAATGGACCCGCCTGGTGCGCGCACCGTTCGTGGCGGGGCTCGCGCTCTCGATCGCGGACCCGGGCGGGCCGATCGAGATGGCGCACGAGACGATGGCGACGTTGAAGGCGGCGACCACGCCGCCCTCTCGCGAGCAGCTGCTGCTCGAGGTGGCCGCCGACATCACGGCGGCGGTCAACGAGAAGGCGAACCCCCTGAAGGGGTTCAAGCCCGACGACTCGGCGCTCGCCGGGAAGATGATCCTGGACGAGCTCGCCAGCGTGAACACGATCCTGGACGCGAAGGCCACGCCGGAGGAGGCCGAGGGCTTCCGCCGGTGGCTGCTCGACGTCGCGAAGGACGCCGCGAACGCCGCCAAGGAGGGCGGGTTCATGGGCTTCCACGCCGTCCGCGTCAGCGAGGGCGAGGAGCGGATGCTGCAGCAGATGCGGGAGACGCTCGGCGAGACCGAGGCGTGACGCTACGGCGTGACCCCGCCGGCCTCCAGCAGGTCGTCGAGGATCTCGCCGAACGAGCCGACCGCCAGCGACAGGTGCCCGTGCTCCGGACGCAGGCGCGAGCGCGCCGACGAGACGTGTCGGACCAGCCACTCCCCGTGCGCGAACGGCACCATCAGGTCGTGGCGTCCCTGCCAGACCGAGACCGGCACGCGGATCGAGGTCACGTCGAACCCCCACGGTCGCACGAACGCGAGGTCGTCGTCGTACCAGCCCCACGGGCCGTCCTCGAACGCGCGATGGAAGGACTCCGCCAGGAGCTCCCCCAGCGCCCCGTCCAGCGCACCCTCGTCGACGTCGGAGATGAGACTGCGCAGATCCGCGACGATGTCCTGCGGCTCGACGACGCGGAGCTGTTCGACGTGCGGCTCCATCCAGCGCAGGAGCTCGTCGGGGTCGCGGGCGGCCGTCGGGTACTCGATCCGGTTGTCCTCGCCCATCCCGGCGGTCCACTCGAGCCCGTCGGCGTCGTACGGCGCGACGCCCGCGATCGTCGCGGCGGCCAGGACGCGTTCGGGCAGCAGCGCCGCGCAGGCGAGCGCGTGCGGCCCGCCGCCGGACCAGCCGGCCGAGAGGAAGCGCTCCGCCCCCAGGTGGTCGGCGAGCGCCGCCGCGTCGGCGGCGGCGTCGGCGACCGATCGCCCCGGCTGCCGGCTCGACCCGCCGAACCCCGCCCGCGAGATCGTCACGAGCCGGATGCCCCGCTCGTCGGCAGCGCGGTCGAAGACCTCGTAGGGCACGGCGGCGCCCGGGCTGCCGTGATGGAAGATCAGGGTGGTCCCCCTCTCGTCGCCCTCCTCGAGGGCCTCGAGCGTTCGGCCGTCGGACAGCGCGAGGGTCAGGACCCGCGGCACCGGGCTACGACGCGATGGCTGCCGCGAACGCCTCGAAGTTGTCCACGTACCGCTGCGCGTCCTCTTCGCTGTGGCGGACCGACAGCGTCCAGGTCTCCTGCTTGGACCACGGCGACTTGAACACGCCGCCGTTCTGCTGGAACAGCCACGCGAGGTACGTCACCTGCTCGTCGATCCCGATCGTGTCCCGGTACTCGCGCACCGGCGTGGCCGAGTAGATCACCGAGCCCTTCGCGCCGACGCCGGAGACGTAGGCGGGCAGCCGGTGTCGCTCGATCGCCGCGCCGAGCCCGTCCTTCAGGTACCCGTCGAGGTGACTCAGCCCGTCGTACGCGTCCTTCGTCAGCACCTGGGTCAGCGATGCCCTCATCGCGGCTATCGTGAGCGGGTTCCCGTTGAACGTGCCGGCCATGTCGTACTCGCCGTCCACCACGATCCGGTACAGCTCCTCGGTGGCGCCGATCGCGCCGCACGGCGTACCGCCGCCGATCGCCTTGGCCAGGCACACGATGTCGGGCACCACGCCGAACGCCTCGACGGCGCCTCCGTACGAGACCGCCACCCCCGTCTTCACCTCGTCGAACGCCAGATAGGCCCCGAACTCGTGGCACAGGTCCGCGAGCCCTTGCAGGTAGCCGGGTTCGGGCAGGATCACGCCGGCGTTCATCATGGCCGGCTCGACGATCATCCCCGCCACCGCGCCGCGGTTCTCCTCGAACGCCTGCCGCGCCGCGGCCAGGTCGTTGAACGGCACCACCCGCACGAGGTCCGCGAACGCCTGCGGGATGCCGGGGACCTGCGGGAGCGTGACCGGATGCTCCCGGGGTCCGATCAGGTCGGGGTCGGGGATCACGCTGAACATCAACGAGTCGTGGTGGCCGTGGTAGGTCCCCTCGATCTTGAGGATGACGTCGCGGCCCGTGCTCGCGCGCATCAGGCGCACGGCCTCGAGCGTCGCCTCGGTGCCCGAGTTGCAGAACCGCCACAGCGGCAGCGAGAAGCGCTCGGACAGGTTCTCGCCGATCACGTCGAGGTCCCGCGTCGGCTGCGCGAAATGCGTGCCGCGTCCGACCTGCCTGCGGACCGCCTCGACGATGGCCGGGTGGGCGTGCCCCACGACCATGGCTCCGTACCCGAGGTGGAAGTCGACGTACTCGTTGCCGTCGATGTCCCAGATGTGGCTGCCCTCGCCGCGCTCGATGAAGATCGCGTGCGGCGGGGAGGCCTGCCACGAGGAGGCGACGCCGCCGGCCACGTGCCGTCGTGCGGTCTCGCGGTACTCGATCGAGGCCCGATGCTTGGGTTCGAGCAGGCCCTCTTGCTCGGTGACCAGCTGTCCGACCTTCTCCAGGTCGATGTCGATCGACTCGCGAACCGCCATGGGCCTTCCGCCTCCTCGGGCGTGTTTGAACGGTCGTTCAAATCATCCCAGAGCCCCTTCGGGAAGGCAAGGGCGCGAAGGGCGGCGGGTACAATCGCCTGCGAACGCGGTGGCCGTAGCTCAAGCGGTTAGAGCACCAGGTTGTGGTCCTGGGGGTTGGGGGTTCGAGTCCCCTCGGTCACCCCAAGTCCCACGAGCCCGTTGCTAGACTGCGCCGGGCCTCTAGCTCAATCTGGCAGAGCAACGGACTCTTAATCCGCAGGTTCGGGGTTCGAATCCCCGGGGGCCCACTAAGAGCGCGTCGCTTGCGCCATCTCGCGCCGGGCGACGATGAGGCCGGCGTCCCAGCCGGGCGCTCGACCCCCGGGTGGCGGTAGGAGCGGGTCGGTGTCGACCCCGGCACGCTCGAGCAGCCACGAGGTCAGCGAGTTCGAGTTCCACATGTCGCCGGCGTGCACCTCGTCACGCCCCCACACGGGGGTTGGGACGAGGGGCACCAGATCGAGCACACGTTGCGCGCAAGCGAGCTCGTTCGCCACTCGGATCGGACCGGCGACCGCCTCGCTCGCATCGGGGATGGAGCCCGCGAACCATCGGCGGATCTCGTAGCGGAACAGCCGGAATCGTCCGGCCCATCTCATCCCGACGGGGCCCTCGGCGACCACGCCGCGTTCCTGGGGGCGCAGGTTCGGGATCGGCGCGGACTCGATGACGTAGCGCCCCTCGGGGACGCTCACCTCCAGGGCGGTGTGATACAGCGCGTACCGCGGGCGATGCCCGAAGAGCGCCTCGATCGCCTCGTAGACCTTCCCGCTCCACCTGACCACACGGGCACCGGCGCCCAGGGGGATCCAGAACAGATCGACGCTTGCCGACGCGAGCGTCGAGCTCAAGTCGCCACGCTCCATCGGTCGAGGGAGAGGCCCTTTCATCGGTCGCGGGTCTTGACGGGGGCGCCCTTCGTCATCAGGGCGCAGCCGAACAGGACGAGCCAGAGCAGGACGGGATAGGCGATCCAGCGCTCGACGCCACCGAGGCCGATCCAGGCCTGCGGACCCCGATCCTCGAAGACCTCGAGCCCGGCGACGGTGGCCACGATCGCGAGCGCCCCGAGCGCCGTGGCGAAGTGGCGAAGTGGCGCGTCGAGGATCTTCCGCGATGCGATCGCCGCGACGGAGCCACCGACGAAGCACGCGAGCGCGAACCACGGGTGCCAGGTCGCCACGTTGCCGGGGAAGACCGCGATCCCGACCAGCCCGACCCCGAAGACCCCGAGCGCGACGAGCACGCGCCGGCGCTGCACGACCTGCCACAACAGGTACGTCGACACGAGGACGAGCGCACCCGAGATCGCCATCGTGGCGATGAAGATCGACCGGTTCGGCTCGACCATGTAGCTGTTCGGCGGCTCGGTTCCGCCGAGATCGCTGATCGTGTTGGCGAACGTGCTGTAGTGCCGTGCGACCGGGTACAGCGCCTCGTTCGTGATGATCGACATGATCGTCCCGATCCCCGCGAGAGACAGGAGAACGCCGGCGGCGGTCGCACGCCCGCCGTCGGGTCCCACGCGTGGCTCGCGCCGGTTGGCGTGCGGGTCTGGCAGGTGGATCCGCCGGTCGATCACGTCCATGGCAGGCCCCCTTTCGTCACCGGGGACCGTACCGGCGCTCGGCCGTCCGCAGGTCGGGTCCGACGACCTCCCCCGGCCGGGACCTTCGGCCCGGCGAGCTCCTACGCGGCTCCCGCCCTTCCAGCCGGAGCCGTCGCGAGACCCGGGGATTCAGTGGCAGGTGCCGGTGCCCTCGTCCACGAAGTTCGGCTGGCCCTCGGCGGGGACGAACCGCCAGTCGTAGCTCGCGTCGTGGAGCGTGAGCTCCAGGAACCCGAACCCGTCCGACCACCCGCGCGCGAACGTGTCGGGCCTCGTGCTCGCCGAGCCGAGGTTGTTCAGGTTGCGGCCGCCCGAGCCCACGATGAACTGTCGGATGCCCTGCGGATCCGCCTCGAGGTCGGCGTCCATCGGGAGCCACCGCGAGTAGTTGTGGTTGTGGCCGGCCAGCACGACGTCGGCGCCGGCGGCCGACAGCAGATCCCAGAACGGCTTCGTGCGAAGGAACTCGTAGTCCTCGGTCCAGTCGGCGTTCTGGTACTTCAACCAGTCCAGGCGCGGATGGTGCCAGTACGCGAGCGTGCACGTCGCGTCGTTCGCGGCGAGGTCGGCCTGCAGCCACTCGTACTGGGGATCGCCGGGTCCGCACCCCGTGGCCGCGGGGCAGATCGCCGAATTCAGCGCGATCACGTGCCAGCCCCCGAGGTCGTACGAGTAGTAGCCGCCCGGTCCGTGCGCCCGCGCGCCGAAGTACCGGAAGTACCCGGCCGCGTCGGCCGTGCCGTACTCGTGGTTGCCCGGCACCGGCTCGGAGATGCTCATAAGGTCGCCGAAGTAGCGGTCGTAGTTGTCGACGAAGTCCTGATACCGCCCGTACTCGTACTGCACGTCGCCGAGCACCAGGAACCGGTCGTAGCCGCCCTCGGCGATCGCGGTCGCGACGTCGTCGTACCGGCAGACCCGATGGTTGTTCGCGG
>Ga0081455_10000981_pt1 | contig 36326 bp, 24 predicted proteins | sample TabmetS3T2R1_FD_70207 | JGI IMG/M metagenome (GOLD analysis project Ga0081455, IMG submission 70207) | Tabebuia heterophylla rhizosphere microbial communities from the University of Puerto Rico - S3T2R1 | ecosystem: Host-associated > Plants > Roots > Rhizosphere ...
GGGCATTGGTGAGAGCCCGCTCACACCGGTCGCGCCAGCCATCGCCAACGCCGTGGCAGACGCCGTCGGCGTGCGCATCCGCGATCTGCCGATTACGGCGGAAAAAGTCTACCGAGCGCTGAAGGGCAACTCGCAGAGCTAGTACCGATTTTGACGGCTTTGGTGTAGAGGCATTGGCCAAGAAGCTTGCCGTTTCTGCCCCCTATACAGCCCGGACTGATCGCGGCGCAAGGCGCTCGCTCGCGGCAGGCGGGCAGGGGGTAGGCTCTTATGTTACAATCCCTACCACAAGACCATTTTTATCACTCCTTATAGGTCCTCCAATAGTGATAAAAAGGTTCACATTTTCCTGACAGCGCCCGCTGGCAACTGGCTGCTGCTTGAGTGTGATTTCCAATGTAGGTATATATAGGCCCATGAGCCGTAAGCCCTCAGAAATTTACGCAACCAACGCTTGGGATTTCCTCGCTCAGCCGAAGGTCGAGAGCCAATGGTTTGAACGAAAGGCGCATCCACCGTCTCAAACACCTAGAGGGCTCAGGGACTTCGTGCGTGACAGAGTAGCGCCTACCCTATGTGGCTTTGCCAACAGTAATCCAGATGTTGGTGGTCTGCTGATTATTGGCATTGGAGATCAAGGAGAGTTAGATGGCATTGATAGGCATGGGACAGACTATGTCAATACCCTCCTATCCTATGCTGACTTCCTCGATGGTCCAACTCCTGAGCACAAGCTCGTCGACTTTACACGTGATAACGGCTCTACTGATCATCTGATCTTCGTTTACACACCCTTTCTACCCCAACGAGTTGCACGCACGACTGATGGCCGATGCCATGTACGCCGTGGCGATAACACTGTAACGTTACGCTCGGAAGAGGCACAAGAGCTCGCTTACCGCAAAGGTGAGCTGCACTTTGAGGACGAGCCGGCGGCCCTATTCAGTGACCAGGACCTTGAACCTGGCATTGTCACGGAATTTACCGAGCGCTATGCCCAACAGAAACGGTTAAGGGATATTCCAGACATCGGGCAAGCATTGCGTCTCGCGCGCTTAACAACACAAAGAGATGGGCAGCCATGGCTTACGAAAGGGGGCCTGCTCGTCTTTCACAAAGACCCACGCAGAATGATCCCTGGCGCGTATGTACGCTACTTCCGTTATGAGGGACGGGATGAGCAATCCACCCTTCTGCGGGATGAACAGTTTGAAGGTCCCATTCCCACTATCATTCAGAAGCTGCGAGAGTTTCTACCAACACAATTGGCGCGATTCTCCTACCGCCGTGAAGGGGTATTGACTGCGGAAGATGAGTATCCAACTGAGGCCTGGGATGAAGCCCTGGTCAATGCCTTGGTGCATCGTGCCTACAGTCAGCAGACGCGGCCAATATGGATACGTCACTTCGATGATCGCTTTGAAGTAATAAGCCCGGGGAGTTATCCGCTTGGCGTAACGCCTGATAATTTCATTCACACCCCCCGTAATACCAATCTGATGGAGTCACTGCGGTATCTCGATTTTGTCCGTATGGCTGAAGAGGGCATACAAAGAATGCGTCAGGCTATGCGCAATGCTGGGCTTCCCCCGCCGCGCTTCTCGCCACCGGAACTTGATCGAGTCACTTGTACGCTCTTTAACAATATTGATGAACGCATCCAAGCACGGACTGATTTGGCAACGCGCGCCAGGATCATGCCTACTACGGTTATTCCCAATATTTATCCTCTGAGAATGACCTCCTCCCTCACGGAGGACCCGCACGCCCCATTTGCGGAGGAAGCCGGACGTCCAACGTTTAGTGAAGTACGAGCGGCACTCTACCAAGCCCTGCTGACAGCGGGCTTCCGCATTGATAGTTTTGCTGGTGTGACAGCGGTGGATTTTACGGATGAGTACGTTGTCCCTGCCTTAACGGCAAGCAAAGTTGCCTCTATTTATCCTGGCATCGCCTTTCGGCTCCTTGAGCTTGACCGGTCATTCTACGTGGTGCTGGATCACACAGTAGAGGTGCGCAATCGCGTACATGCCGATCGGGTGAGGAGTGCTCTGCCGTGGCTCCGGCTCGATAACCACAGACGATGCTTTGTTCGATGCCAGGCTGGTTGGAAGCCCGGCTACATTGTTGAGGCAATGAATGGTTCTTATCGGGTAGAACTCAAAGGACGAACACCTCCGGAGGTGTTCGAAGCTGAGGCAGTCGCTGTCATTCCTGAGTTGAATACGAACTTTGAGCTCCCAGCACTCTTGGAAGCCGAGGGCGTGCAGGTACAGCTCACTCACGAGGTACGCAAAGCGTCGCTCGTGGCCGTTGAGGATGCCCCACGCCAGCGGTTAGAGCGCGTGCACCAGATTGCTCAAATGCTTACAGAGCGGGTCTTTCCCTTAGTCATTGGTCCACACGAGTTGTATCTTGACACTGCGCCAGCAGCGATCAATCAGCCGCCGCTCTTTCTGGGGCAAAAATTACGCGACCCCAAAGCCCAGTTTGACAGAAAGGGGCTCCGCCAAGACGATGATATCTTACGAGGTCTCACAACCTTCGGGTCATATGAGAAGCCTGAGGCAGAGATACCCCTTGTCGTTGTTTGTCCTGGTGCGTGGGCAAGCAGGATGCAAGCCTTCATAGCACGACTCCGGCAGGGCTATCAACGCTATCGCGGCATGGAAACCACCTTCGGTGTGCGCTTTGGAGCGGTAACCACCGTTATTGCAGAGACGTCAGAGTATGAGACTAGGGTAACGGAGGCGATTGCCCAACTGCCGTCAGATTCTCGACCCGTATTCCTCGTCTTTGCACCGGAGCGCGGCTTCAGCCGAGCCAACTACGATTCGCCCTATTACCACTTAAAGCGTCTGCTGCTGGAAGCGGGATATCCCTCTCAGATGGTCAAGGAAGACACGCTGGAGCACCCTGAGTGGAAAGATTACAATTTTGCCCTCGATGTGTTCGCCAAAACAGGTTTTGTGCCATGGACGCTCAGCGAAGGCATACCGAAGGCCGACCTTTTCATTGGTCTCTCATCAAGCCTCCTTACCCATAAGGGCCAACGACAGCGCGTCATTGGCTATGCCAATGTGTTTGACGACTTCGGTCGATGGCTGTTCTACCAGGGAGCCAGCGCAGCCGTGCCGTATGAGAACCGTAATGCCATGTTCGCCGCACTCCTTGGTACGATTACCCGAGACTATCAAGCCAAACGCCGTAAGCTCCAATGGGTGCACATCCATCATAGCGCCAAGCTACGGCGTGAAGACCAGCAGGAAATTGCTCAAGGCCTACTACGTGAGGCCCCTGATGCAGCAATCTCCTTTGTTCGCATCAACGAATACAATGCCTTTCGACTCTTCGACGATTCACCCAAGGGCGATGGGGTCGCAGCGCGAGGCACGTGGGTTATGCTGTCTCCCAATAAGTTCGTGCTTGCTACCACTGGGCCAAATCCCATTGGCCAAAAGTACATAGGGACACCTCGCCCCCTGGAGATTAGCGTACATCGCATCAATACCCGAGGGAAACTTGACCTGGCAATCTATGCACAGCACGTGCTGAGTTTGACCCGGCTCAACTGGGCCTCGACGCGTGCCTTCTGTCACGCGCCCATTACCATCAAATTTGCCCACGATATTGCTTACCTGATGAACGTATTTCTTACAACAGGGACTGACTTTCGGTTAGACGATAGGCTCCGGACGACCCCCTGGTTTTTGTGACAAGAGATCGCGGGCTACGAACAGGTCACTCGTGTATCACGGTGTTACGCGAGTTTTATATGGTGGGCTTGCAGTGCGTGTTCCACTAAACCGCACCTTCTCTATATTCCGGCACTCCGGTGAAATGTCCGAGGAGGACTTCGCCTACCGAGAGTTGGGCTTCATGCGCGACCATACTGGTCTGTCCTGGAGCGACTTGCTCAAGAAGCGTGTGGTAGTCATTCTCGGCGAGATGGGGATTGGCAAGACTTTCGAGTTCCAGCATCAGGCTGTTCGTTTGCAGCAAGAGGACAAGGCGGCATTCTTTCTGCCCCTCAACCAAATTAACAGCCTGGAGTCAGTTCGGATGGCACTTGATGAACAGGTACCTCGATTTGAGAAGTGGCTCCACTCAAGTGAGACTGGCTATTTCTTGCTCGATGCTGTTGATGAGGCTCGCCTCAACGGTCCGCCAGCATTACAGGCGGCTCTACGCGCCATTCGTGACGTCCTGCAACCATCTTTGCAACGTGCCTCTTTCTTTGTCTCCAGTCGCGTAACCGACTGGAGTGTTCCTGGCGTCCGGGAGACCGTCGAGCAGACCCTGCTCAAGCCCATGTGTGACGCTGAAGCCTCCAACGTTGCAGCAGTATCGGCCGATACCGCCACCCTGGAGGTTAAGGGCAACAAGAATGCGTCGTCTATCCAGTTGGAGGTTTACTGCCTCGATCCGCTCTCTAAGCCAGATGCAAAGCGTTTGGCAGAAGCTCACGGCGCAAACCCAGTGGAGGCTTTTTGGCAGGAAGTAGAAGAGGGTGGCTATGAGTTCATGGCCAGTCGTCCTCTCGATTTGGAGTGGATGGCGAAGCAATGGGTTGCGAGCAAGAAGCTTGGGACTTATTCGGAACTCATCGAGACAGCGGTAACCCGCCGCCTTCGTGAAACCAATCAGAGCTATATCGACTCTGGAGCTGTTTTGTCGCCAGCACAATTGAGAGCAGGTGCAGAACAGATTGCCGCTGCTTGCACGTTCTCTGGCCGCCCGTATGTATTGGTTAATGCGGACGAGTCGATCGACAGTGCTATATCTCCCGCGGACGTGCTCCCCGATTGGACACTCCTAGCACACAGACGGCTGCTTGGTACGGCTATCTTCGATGAAGAGACCTATGGCCGAGTCGGGTTCCATCATCGCGCTGTGAGGGAGTATCTGGCTGCATACTGGGTCGAGTGTCGCCTCAGGGACGGCCTGCCACTTGCGCATGCGCTCGGGTTGTTTATCCAAGCGCCCTACGGGACTCCAGTACTTTTGAATAGTCGCCGGCCGGTGCTCTGCTGGCTGGCAAGTCTTAATGCTCAGGTGCGCGAACGTGTCATTCGACAGTTCCCCGAGATGCTCATGTTCGAAGGAGACCCTCAGTGCTGGAGTTCCGACGACGTCGTCGAAGCCTTCAGGGGATATATACGAAAACTGGAAGCAGGCTATAGGCCAGACTGGTTTAACGACGCAAGCGAACGGCGACGCGTTGCACGCATGTTACCCCCAGATTTGCTTGCCGAGGGTTTAAGCCGGTACTCGAAGTCTCCGGAAATACTCTACGAACTTCTCAGGCTTATCAATGACGGCAAAGTGGCGTCCAGTGCAGATGCGGTCTTTGCGCTCTATCGTGCCTCGGAGACAAGCGACCAAGACCGCTGGCATGCATTGGTCACGCTGGCAACAGTCGCCAAGCCCGACCAGCGGGAAGCCATTGCTCAAGACCTAATCTCTGGCAAGCTCCAAAGCAATGAGCTGATTGCCGCCGCCTTAGAGGTAGTGGGGCTGCAGACCATGACAGTCGAGGAACTCACAGCAATCCTCCGCTGCGCGCAACCAGAGTCAGCAATTGGCGGTGGTCCGGTGGTGAGGGCTATTAAGTATGACCTCTTACCGGCGGCAGACTTGCAAGTGTTGCAGAAACTCCTTACAGCGGTTCTGCGCATCCTCCCTGTCGAGCGTGTCAAGGAGCTGCGATACCAATCTGCCACAAGCAGACCGAGGGAATTTTGGATACTCTCTATCTTGCCGGATTGTTTCCGCCGTGGGATTGACCTCATGGTAGGTGACGGAACAGATGCTCCCCCAGCCCTCGTTGACGCAGCCCTTGTTATGCAGAACCTCCAGCATTCGGAATACGTTTATAATGAGGATTATGAGTCGCTACGCGCAGAAATCAGGAAGCACCCGGGATTCCGACGACGAGTCGCTCGTGCCATCGCTCTCTCGGAAGATGGCGGTTTTGCAGTCTATGATCTGACTTGGCGAGGCCTTGTCGGCTGCACACGAGAAGACCTTGATTGGCTGCTCCGTGAGGCTATGCGGGAGGACATCGACCCGGCAGAACGCCAAATCTGGTATAAGGTTGCACGAAATATCGCGTGTTATGATCTCCGTGGAAAGCCTCGCCAGCAAGTGCTGGCAGCGCTGATCGCTGGTGTCGATGGCCCAGCAAGGGCCGACGACATCAAGACCGTAAGGGCACGACGAATCGAGGAAATCCAGACGCAACACGGCTGGAAGCGAGAAGAGCGCACGCGGAAGGCCGAACAGCGGCGGCAGCTTGAGGAAGACAAGGCACAGCTCCTCAGACAGATTGGCGTTATACGAGCTGGCAGTGACTTCCCTGTCATGCAGCGGCTAGTCAGCCATGCTGCTGAGTCGAGCAGTCCCAGCAGGTATACAAAGGTTAGCCTTGAGCCAATCGTGCGTGACTTCGGTCACGAGCTTGCACAAGTGTTCAGCGAGGGGCTGACGAAGGTCTGGCGACAGATACGTGTGCCGAGCCCGGCTGACTACCCAGACAACCGTGTTCCCTGGGCCGGCCTCATTGGCCTGGCGAGTGTCAATCACGCCTTCGCTATGGGACTGGACGTGCAAAGCCTGTCGGCTGAGGACATCACCCGTGCTATGCAGCTCTGTGTCTGGGAGATCGCGAGGCCGGAGCCATGGCTCGATGATCTGGTGGAACTCCAAGCGGACACAGTAGCAGCAGCCCTCATGCCATGGTTTGAGCGGGAGATCGGGTTGACGGCCGACGATGAGCAAATTCTACGGACAGTGGATTTTGTACTTCATGCGTCCCATGCATTGCAGCGGTCCTTCTTACAGCGAGTAGTGGAGATGATGCGAGACGGCCAGGTCTCTGGGAAGCGCCTCCAAAGGAGGCTTTTCCATGCACTAACAGAAGTGGGAATACCCTCCAAGGAGCTGATAGCAGAGCTTGCCTCCAGGCACTTAATAACCGGTGCGAACGCGGCACCACCTGTTTTCACCTTAGATTGGTTCGTGGCGTGGGCAGCAGTCGACCTCGCAGCGGCTTGGTCATGGCTTGAGGCTAACCAGACTGCCATTGCCAGGAATGCTTTCGAATTGGCGGGGCTCGTTGCAGAAGGACTCGATCACGCACATATACCATGGACCAAGGAGCTCTCAGGAACTGAAGCTGAAGCAGCTGCACTGGTTTCGCTGTTTCGTTTCCTCTCTGTACATGCAGATGCCTCTCAACCTGTAACAGATGTTAGCACAGGCCTGTCGCTGCCGTCTCCGATCCACCGTGTAAGAGATCGCATCTCAGGTATCCTGGCGAGCATGCCAGGAAAGGCGGCCCATGCGGCGCTGCAATCACTGGCAGTCGAGGACCCAGGAACGGCGCGAGGGGATAGGTTGCAGAACTTGATCTCGGCGCACGCATCTGCCGAAGCCGAGAGGTGTAGCGTGGTTTCAGCGGCCCAGATTCCTCTTATCGGAGAAGTTTATTGCCGCGAACCTCGTACGGAAGGAGAGCTGTATCAGCAGGTTCTTGCACGACTTCAAGAAATTCGCGAGGCTATTGAATGGGGACCATTCAGCGACCGCGTGTTGTTTGATCCAGGCATCGACGAGAAGAAGTTGCAGCTTTGGCTCGCTGCACGGCTAAGCGACACTCCGCTCAGGCGATTCATCCCCCGCTTCAAGGTTCATAGGGAACCTCAGGTGGACGATGACAAGCGAACAGACATTGAGGTGAGCAGTGCCGCGGGAAAGGTGTGCATTGAAATCAAACCCGTCGATTCACGCCGGAGCTACTCCGCAAATAGCTTAACCGGGACCTTGAGAGAGCAGCTCGTAGGACAGTATCTGCGAGGGCAAAATAGCAAACACGGGGTGCTCGTCATCTTCAGATTGGACGACAAGAAGTGGGAGATTCCAGGCGGACCGGGGCGAGGCGATTTCAACGAGTTAGTCGGATACCTCGCAGAGCAGGCTGCAAAAATCGAAGCAGATAGTCCTGCTGTTGAGAGTTTGAGAGTTATCGGCATTGATTGTGTGACGGTACAGCCAGCGATGCCATAAAGTCTTGGCGGTTTGCATTAAGCACCAAGCGTCTGTTGATTGCGCTGTGGCTCCTGGTGGTCTGTAAGATGTATGCACTGAAGAAAGTGGAAAAACATGCACGCCATACTGCATGTGGCCAACGGTATCAGCAACCTCAGACGCACCGAGAGTAGCGACGGTTTTCGGTTCTACGCTGAGGTTGTCACGCCCGCTGATGTCAATCTTTAAGCAACACCTGGAAAATTTGAGACGAAATGCTCAGCGTATAACACCGCCATACGGGCCACTCATGAGCTTGCCCGTACACAACTTTGCCTCGAACTTTGCGGCTGCTGCTTTTACCGGCCGCTCAACTCCTAGCGCCTACCAAGAAGTCAGTGACGCACTCTAGGACATTGTGCAGGATGGGTTAACCCCAGGTTGACTACACTCCCAGAACGCAGTCAGCCTGGGGATGATCGGTGCTCCTCGACTATAGAGATGGAGAGTATGCGGCCTCGGCCTCAGTTACTGAGGATCAGGCGTCGATCACGGCCATGCCTTGAATCTCGATAACAATCCCCGGCCGTGCGAAACTCGACACCGTGATCAGGGCACTGGCAGGATATTTGCCATCCGCAAACATCTCGCGCCGCATTTCCGTGAATCTCGTTCCCAGGCGCGAGTCGAGGATAAACACCGTCATGGTCACCATGTCAGCGAGCGTGCCGCCGGCCCGGCGCAGTGTGTTGTCGAGATCCCGGAAGACCTGGCGTACCTGCGCTTCAAAATTGTACGAGATGTCTTTCCCATCGGCGTCCTGCGTGGCGGTATGACCAGCAAGCCACACTGTGCGCCCGCCCTGGGTGACCACCGCTGGTGAATACGCACGCTGTTTCTGGGTTTCTGTTCCTTCCAGGTAGTTCCGCATGCACGTACTCCTCACTAACGCGCTGACGCAGGCCCCGCCAGCGGCGGGGCTTTGAAACGATAGTTGGGGTCTGGGTTCACTTTTGGCGCGAGGGTGTTGCGTAGGACGCCGATCCCTTCGACCTCGATCTCTACGACATCCCCTGGTTGCAAATAGCGGGCTGGAAATCCATTGCGTATGGCCTCGCCAATGGACCCGCCGGTGACTGTGCCACCGCCCAAGACGTCGCCAGGGACAATGCGGCTGTCCCGCGATGCGCGCTCGATCATGGCGCCCCAGGTGTGGTACATCAGACCACCGTTGTTGTCCATCCACTGCACGCCGTTGACTTTCAAGGTGCAGCGGACATGCACGCGGCCGTCGCGGATGTAGGGGGCGAGTTCATCCGTGGTGACGATCCAGGGACCGAGCGAAGTAGCCGAGTCTTTCCCCTTGGCGGGTCCGAGGCGTGCCTCCATCTCATCGCGCTGCAGGTCACGACAGCTCCAGTCGTTAAAGATAGTGAAGCCGGCGATGTATGCGAACGCGTCTGCCTCGGCGACATTGCTGCCTTCCCGGCCAATGACGGCTGCCAGCTCCAGCTCGTAATCGAGCTGTTCTGATGCGGACGGGTAGGGCACCGGCTCGTCTGGACCAAAAATGCGCAGCGGGCTCGAGAAGTAAAAAATCGGCAGTCGATACCAGGCATCTGAGAGTTGCCGTGTGCCCCCGGCATTGGCGTGCCCCTCATACACCATAAAGTCCCGTACTGTCGGGGGCTGCAGGATTGGCGTGCGTAGGCGAACACTCGCCAACGGTACGCCCTGGTTGGCACTCACCGAGCCCAGAGCGGACTTCAGCCGCGCCAGCGGGTCGTTGGGTAAGTCTAGCAGGGCGCGGATATCACGTAGACCGCCCTGCTCTCCGAGCAATGTGGCGACATCCAGGACTTGCTCCGCAACAATAACGCCGGCGCGTGGTCCATTCCCAGTGTCATACGTGCATAGCTTCATAGCGCTGCCCTTTCTCGCATCTCAAGCGTCAGGTGGGCCGGAAAAATTCGAGGAGGTTACTGTCCATTTGTGGGAGATTATGCACTGGGGTTCGCCCATGTCAATGGTGGTCTTGGTGCCCTTGGAGGGCTGTACGGAAGTGATGGAGTCCTAGTCATGTCCGTCGCGCGCAGCGGGATAGGGCGTACCCTCGCCCAGCAGGCCGTGCCACAGGGCGCGATTGAAGCGAGCCTCATCTAGATCGTCTTCGACTGCGAAGTGCTGTCCGGCCATCACCTGCTCCCAGTAAGTCACATCACGACGTGGCCTGGCAAAGGCGCGCGTCTGCGCGGTCTGCGGCAGGCTGTTCAGCGCCGTTCTCGCTGGCAACGGCAATTGGGTCGTCCGCAGTACCTCGGGAATCAAGGCGGTATAGGTCCACGGCCACGCGGTCAGCTCGAACACCTCAGACATGGGCTCTGCCAGGCCGTCTGTGAGCCCCATGGGTTCCAGCCCCAGGACCACTTCAATCGTCCGCACCAGATTCACTGTCGTCGACGGCGTGGACACGACAGTGCCCTGCTTCACGTATGGCCCGACGATGTAGGCCAGCGTCCGGTGCGCATCGACATGATCTGCTCCGTTCTGCGCATCGTCCTCGACGACGAAGATAAGAGTCGAGTCCTTATACGGGCTCTTCGCGACCTTCTCCACGAGGAGCCCCACCGCGTAGTCGTTGTCGGCCATTTGCGTATCCGGCGTATTGACGCCATCGATGGCAGCCCTGAAGTCACCAAAGTGATCGTGCGGCAGGCGCACGAGCTGCAAAGCCGGCAGATTGCCGTTGCGCACGTAGTCCTCGAACTCCCGCTCCCATTCTTTGAACAACCAGAAATCGGCGTTTTTCTGATCATAGCCCCGGAAGTAGGGATCCGAGTGGTCTTGCAGCGACGGCTTAGTCGGAAAGAACTGCACCTGAGCCGCTGCGAACGGCTGGCGCACGACGGGGATGAACGCCGGATGCGCCGGCTGATAGCGGGCGAGGTCTCCGAAGAAGCCATAGTTGCGGACTGTCAGGCCCTGGCGCAGCGCTGCGTCCCAGAGATACCCGGTGCCGGCTTCTCCGGCTGGGCCATCGGGGGCCGCGACATCTGCCGTGCCGGGTAGCAGGTCTGGGTCATCGGGGGTCTGCGGATGGGCCGCCTTCCTGGCCTCGACTGTGGCCAGGCCAACGTTGATATTCCGGTTGGTGCCTTCCCAATCGTACGTCAGCCCACGGCCACCATACAGCATGGGCACCATCTTCTCAGTGACATCGGTGGTCCGCGCGGCCGTCGACCAGTTCCAGCCATCGCCACTCACTTCGCCGCTGGCAAAGAAGTGGTCCAGGGTCACAAACTGGCGGGCCAGGGCGTGATGATTTGGTGTGATTGGCTCCGGGAAGAGAGTCAGGGTGGGAGCACCGTTGCCGACTTCTAGGTCGCCGAGCACCTGGTCATAGCTGCGGTTTTCCTTGACGATGTAGATCACATGCTTGATGCGCTCCCGGACGGAGGCTATGATTGCTGCGTCCGCTTGGTGGCGGCGGGCTGACGGGAAGTGGTTGTTTGCTGCTACCTGCCAGGTGAGGGTAGCGAGGTGCGCGGCCGAGGGCAGGGGCAGACTCAACAGGCCGGCCTTCGTCAGTTGCCACACGTACTGGTTCCTACTGCGGCAGGAGTCCAGGGCGTCCGGCGCAGTGGACAACGTATCGCGGCACGCCCCGGGGTTGGGCCCGGCGTTGCTCTTACCGTTGACCACATGGAGCCACGAGCCATCCTGGCTCAGACTGACCGCGTTGGGATACCAGCCGGTGGGGAGGAGGCCGATCACCTGGCTTGGACCATCGCCCGCCTCCAACCCCAGCCGAATCACGGCGACCGCGTTCGTCCCCCCATTGGTCACATACAGGGTGCGCTCGTCGGGGGACAACGCCAGGCTATTCGGATTGCTGCCTTTCAGGCCCTGGCGACCAGGCCAGAGTTCCGGGGGGGCTGTGGTGTTGATCTCCTCTACGACTTTGTCGGTGGCGGTATTGATCACCGAGACCGTATCACTGTTGCCATTGGCGACATAGAGGCGCGTCTGCGCCCGGTTCAAGAGCATCTTATTGGGTTGATGCCCCACTGGGATGCGGCCGACCACCAGCGGGACAGGGCCACCCAGATCGAGCACAACCACCTCCTGGTCACGCTGGCTCGACACATAGGCTTTGCGGTCCCCTTTGAGCACGACCCAGAAGGGGTACTCGCCACCGGCGACCCCGCGCTGTGCCGGGTTGACTTTGCCGGGCCGCAGGTCGACCTCCGTCACTACAGCGCGTTTGGTCAGGTCGATGACGCTCACTGAGTCGTTCTCGAAATTTGCTACCAGGGCCTGCGTACCACTGGCGTTGACTGCCACGCCAGCGGCCATCGGCCGCACCCTGAGCCCATGGCCGGCCGTATGGCCCAGCGCGATGGGGTTGCCCTCCTCGCGCCATACGCCAGCCTTCAACTCGAAGACATGCACGTTATCATCGACGCCGCCGGCAGCATAAAACGTCTGGCCGCTGGGATGCCAGGCGATGCCGTTAAAAGTGTTGGGCACTTGTAGGACCTGGCGTTTGACCGGCTTATGCCCGGAGACATCATAGACGAAGATGTATTCATTCGATGCTTCAGGGAGGTTCTTCCCATCCAGGCCACTGATGCGGTTGTAGCCACTCGTCAGGATTAGGAGTGTCTGGCCATCGGGGCTGCTGGTGCTGGTTACAGCCTGGCCTGCGACAAAGTCTGGCCGACCGGGCAGATCGGGGTTGAGGGGTTGAAAGAGCGAGCCCTCAGCGACCTCGGGGGTGATGTGCATACCGGTCGGCAGCAATTCCCCCGCCCCCGCGCCGTCTGCAGCGGCGCTGGCAGGCAAGCCCGGTCGCATCTCAGGACGCGGCGGTGCACAGCCGCTCATCAGGATGCATCCCACAACCACTGTCCCCAGTAGACTTGAGATCCTCATGTCGTCCTCCTCAATTCCTCCCGTAACGTCTTGGCGCCCTACAAGTTGACCGTGTCGAGAAACTGCGCCTCCAGGAGCTGCGTAATATAGCTGATGTCAAGGGTGCTCATGAGTCAGTCGGCGCCGGCGTGCCCACTGCCTGCTCCCGTGCCCGGGCTTCAATTTCCTCCACACGTACAAAGGGGAGGAGGAACCAGCACAGCGCGGTGAAACCGGCGCTGATCAAGATGAGCGTGTTAAAACCGACCAGGTCGTAGAGCCGCCCCCCGACGTTCTGGGAGAGCTGGCTCCCACCGTTATAGATGGACATTAGCAAGGCGAAGAACGTGCCTTCAGCCTGCTTGGGGCACGCCTTGGCCGCCAGATCCAGGAAGGTGAGCTGGATAATCATGCCGACGCCCCCAAAGACAAACGCGATAGCCACGGCCGCTGCGTGGTTCACATAGCCGAAGTAGGCCAGGGTCGAGAGGACCCCAGCGGCGATAGCGAAGTGGAGTAGGCGGCGGAGGCGGATGGTTTTGGAGAAGGTGAAGTAAAGTGCCGCTCCACCGAGGCCCGAGGCGTACGTCAGGGACTCCAGGTCGCCGAGAAAAGTCTTGGAGAAGTGGAGCGTATCGGTAGCGTAGTAGACGAGCGCCGGGCCGAAGGAAGGGCTGAAGTTGTAGAAAAAGATGAAGCCGGCGACAATCCACAGATGGCGTGACCCAATTGCTCCGCGGATGGCCTGCCAGGTAGCACGGAACTGCCGCTCTCCTGCGTGGACACGGGGCTCGCGGACGGCCCAGACTCCCATGACAAACGAAATCGTGGGGAAGATGGCGGATACAAGGAAGGTGATTGAGAGGGGCGCGTGCTCGGCGAGCCGGCCACCTGCCATCCCCACCACGACAGATGCGGCTGAGATGGCGGCCCACTGGACCGCCTGGAATGGCCCAGTGAGCGCGAGCCGCTGACCGTTTTCCACCATCATGGCATCCGTGAGGACGTCACTGAAGGCCAGGCCGAGCCCCATGAGGGTAAAGTAGAGCGCTACCTGCCCATAGGTATAGGTATGCAGACTACTGAGGATGAACCCCATCGCCGCAGCCAGACCGGTAGTCAGCAGAAAATAGCTCCGGCGCCGCCAGCCAAACAGCGGCACAAAGTCGGAGAGGAGCCCGTACACTGGCTTGATCAGCCAGGGGATGAGCGTGATCGCGAAGAAATCAGCGGTCTGGCCGGCGCTGAGATGCCACGTCTCTTTCAGGAGAAAAGTGAGCGAGAGGTTCGGTAGGTACCACATGCCCTGGGCGAAGTAGACCACGGCAAAGATGAGTGCCAACCGGCGCGCTGCGGGGTTCTCCCGGAAGCTCCGGAGTATCGCTGGAAACGCCATGGGGGTCTCCCAAACAAGAGGCGTCAGACACAACCACAGTACTGGAAACCCTGTAGACACCATTGTAAATACTCTTATGACGGTTCCTCAAGAGGGGTTTTGGCCTGAACTCTACCCTCTCTTTTGTCCAATACGTGGTGCAGTTCGATCTTCTACAAACCACGATAAATTGAGCGCAGTCGACATGCCCCATGAACGTGTTCGCAAAATTTGATACCTTAATAAGTATATTATGCTTATAATACAGATATATCATGAGAATTAAGGGTTCATATATAGGGTCAGGCGAGAAGGAGCACTCATGGCAAAGCCATCATACCTGTACACGAGGATCGAGACGGGCCAATGCGCATAGATACACTCAACACCACTGCAGACTGGAGACAACGACGCATCGCGGGAGGGACGTATGCCCAGTGAAGATGTGCACGACGACCCTCTAACAATTTTACTGGTAGAGGACAACCTCCCGCACGCCGAGTTGGTCAAGCGCAGTTTGGAGACACATGAAATCGTCAACAAGATCTACCACGTTTCCGACGGGGAGGCCGCGCTGGCGTACCTATTTCGACAGGGGGTGTATGCCGATCCGGCGACGAGTCCTAGGCCACACGTGGTGCTGTTGGACCTGCGTCTGCCGAAAGTCAGCGGCTTAGACGTCCTCCGGGAGATAAAGACAAGCGACGACTTGCGCACCATTCCAGTCGTGATCTTGACCACCTCGACAGCGGAACGGGATGTCGTCAGTGCCTATGCGCAGCACGCCAACAGCTATCTGGTCAAACCAGTCGACTTTGCTGCATTCACACGAATGATGCATACTCTCGGCTTATATTGGTTGCTGTGGAACTATCACCCGCCGTCCTGAAGAAGCTCTCGCTTTGACATAGGGGAAAGATTCTCTACAGAAGAGCATGGGAGGCGGCAGAGCCATGGTGGCACAAATGCTCCATCTGCGCTTGCTTATTCATGCAACCCTTGCTGTCCCAGGACTTGGCCCGGTCTGTGGAGCAGGTCATGGCACAGCGGCGCGTCTCAATAAGTCCTGGCATGGACGTCTACTGGTACGAGAGGGACACAATTATGGTGATCATCGTGCTCCTCGGCATGACCATTGTGCTGCAGTTGATGGCTGTGGTGTTGGCGCTCCGACTCATCCGAATCACGGCAAAACGTACAGGGTGGGTGTTGCTTGCCCTGGCGGTTGTACTGCTAGCGCTGCAACGCTGTCTCTTCTTCCTGCGGGTGACCGCTGGGGAGGCGCCCTTACCACCCCTGCCACTGGCAGTGCTTGGCCTGGGTATTGCGGTGTGCCTGGTAGCCGGGATCGCCTGGATTGCTCCCCTGTTTGTCTCGCTCAGACACGCCGGTGAGGCCATGCAACAAGCCAGCGAGGCGGAGCTCCAAAAGCAACGTGCAGAGTACGAGATGATCTTCCATGCCGTCCCCGTCGAACTGCGCTTTAAGGATGCCCACAACCGGATAATACGGGTTAATAACGCTGCGGCCGAAGCGGATGGGTATACGGTAGCAGAGCTCGAGGGCAAGTCGTGTTGGGACCTCTATCCTCAGGAGCTGGCTGCGAGGTATTACGCCGATGACCTGGAGGTGATCCGCACCGGCACGCCAAAGCGCGATTTTGTGATGCCACATCCGACAGCCTCTGGCACTCTGCGGTGGGTCGAGGTCAACAAGCTGCCGTGTCGGGACCGGGACGGCACGATTAGTGGCGTACTGGTCGTGGCGATGGATATCACAGAACGCCAGCGCGCCGAGGAAGCCCTGGCCGTACGCATCGCACAGATGGAAGCAGTCCGCACTGTGGCGGAGGAAATTACCCGGGAATTGGCGCTTCCGACCCTCCTCCAATTGATCATACGGCGGGCCATGGACTTGCTGCACGCGGACAATAGTACCATCTATCTTTGGGACGAGGCGACGCGCACTGTGATGCCGCGCGCCTGGTGCAACGTCGGCGAGTGGATTAGTGAGGTGCGCCTGCGCCTTGGAGAGGGTGTGGTGGGGACTGTCGCACAACGTCGTGAGGGCATGATCGTCAATGAGTACCAGCAGTCGTCCTACGCCCTGCACGCGTATCTCCCCTACCTCGGGCAGTCTGCCATCGTGGCCGAACCTCTCTTGTATCACGACCGGCTCGTGGGCGTGCTTCTCGTTGCGCATGCCCAACTTGGACGACACTTTAGGCCGCAGGATCGCGAACTCCTCGCGGTGCTCGCAGCCCAGGCCGCAGTCGCCATTGAGAATGCCCGGCTCTTTGAGGAGAGTGCGCAACGTCAGGCCTGGCTGAGCAACATCCTAGAGATGAATAAACGTATCGCAATGAGCGAGGACATGCCGAGTCTGTTGTCCCGTATCGCCACAGAGGCGGCGCGGCTCGTCGGGGCTGAGGGGGCGAACCTCCGTATCTTGCAAGGCGACCGTCTGGTGACCACGAGCCAGACGCAGTATGGCCTGGTCTTGCCTGATGTCCCAGCACTCCGGCTGGGTGAGGGTATTGGAGGGTTGGCAGCGCGCGATAACCGCATCTTGGTAGTCCCAGACCTCCAGACCCATCCCGATATCCCCGCCTTCATTAAGGCACAGGCGGCCGAGGTCGGGCTGCATTCGATGGTGAGTATCCCGATCCGGAGTCGGAACAGCGTCATCGGCGTATTGTCGGTCAACTCGGCACGACCACGGGTGTTTACCGAAGACGAGAGTGCAGCCCTGGCGATTTGTGCCGAGCAGGCGGCGATTGCCATCGAAAATGCCCGGTTGTTCGAGGACAGTACCAGGCGGCAGGCGTGGCTCGCCACGATTTTGGACATTAACAAGCGCATCGCGGCCCACGAGGACATGGCGAGTCTCTTAGCCCAAATTGCCGAGGAAGCCAAGCGTTTGATTGGAGCGGATGGTGCCATCTTACGGCTGCTGCGGGGCGACCAACTGGTGGCAGTTGGGGCCACGCCGTTTGGCCCAACTGCCGCTGAGGCCCCGGAAACGCGCCTGGGGGAGGGGATTGTTGGGCGGGCAGCGCTCGAGCAACGGGTGTTTATGGTGCCGGACGTCCAGGCTCATTCTGACATTACCCCATTACAGAAGCAACGCGCGGCCGCGGTCGGTATCAACGCGATGCTGTGTGTCCCGTTCTGTGGTCGGAGTCAGGTCCTGGGGGTGCTGTCGATCACGTCAACCCAACGCCGGGTCTTCACCGACGACGAGGTGCTGGTGCTCTCAGCATACGCCGAGCAGGTTGCGATCGCGATCGAGCATGCCCGGCTGTTGGCAGCCGAGGAGGAGCGGACAGCGGTGTTAGAGCGCACGAATCTCATCCTCCGCAACGAAATCACTGAGCGTCAGCGGGTAGAGGCAGAACGGGAACGGCTCATTGCCGAACAGGAGGCCAAGAACGCTGAGATGGAGCGCTTCACCTACACCGTCTCCCATGATCTGAAAAGTCCCCTCATTACGATCTGCGGCTTCCTAGGCCTATTAGAGCAGGATGCGCTCAGGGGCAATGTTGAGCGCATGCAGACGGATATCGCCTATATCCACATAGCCGCAACCACCATGCAGCGTCTCCTAGACGAATTGCTCGAGCTGTCGCGGATTGGCCGTGTGGTCCATCCGCTGACCGAGATACCTCTCAGCGCGTTGGCGCACGAAGCGGTGACACTGGTTGGAGGGCAGATCGCCGCCCGAGGCGTGCAGGTCCATATTGCGCCGGCCCTGCCTGTGGTCGTAGGAGACCGCTCCCGGCTACTGGAGGTACTGCAAAACCTCGTGGATAACGCCGTCAAGTTTATGGGGACTCAGCCGATTCCACGGATTGAGATTGGCTTTAGACAGGAAGAGAAAGAAACGGTCTACTATGTACAAGACAACGGTATGGGGATTGATCCACGGTACCACGAGAAGGTCTTTGGCCTCTTCGAACGGCTGGAGTCGGAGGGGGACGGGACAGGGATTGGCCTGGCCCTGGTCAAGCGCATCATCGAAGTGCATGGTGGACGTATCTGGGTCGAATCCGCTGGCCAGGGATGCGGGAGTACGTTCTGTTTTACTCTCTCACCCCAGTAGGGTCATTGCGAGCCGATGCGCGCTACGCCAGCCAGGCAGCACGAATACCGCCCCCGTGGATACTGAAGGGGCCAGAGATGGCTGGTTGATAGCCCTGGAGGCGTATAGTACCGGCTTGTAACGCCGTGAGATGGTGCAGATAGAGAAGCGGTAGCTCCTCGTTCACGAGGTTCTCAATGGCGGTATACAGCTCGAGTCGTCTCTGCGTGTCGGCAGTTTGTCGTGCTTGGGCAATCAACTGATCGACGCGTGCGTGGTTGAACCCCGGTCCGGTGAGCTTGTTGGCCGGTGCACTGGAAAGGAGTTGCCGCGAGAACCAGCCGTCAGGATCCCAGCGATAGCTGCTCGACGTGACATCCGCGTGGAAATCCCGGTCACGACGCTTTTTGTACAGCACCGTGTCTTCATACAGGTGTATCATCGCCTTGAAGCCGACCTCGCTCCACATGGCCTGCACGAGTTCGGCAATGTGCTGTAGGTAGGAGAAAGACAGAGAGGCTTGCAAGATAACAGTAGTCCCGATGGCTTTCACTTGACGCAAGATGGCCCTGGCCTGGTCGGGGTCATACGCCGGCCAGGCCCGGAGCCCTGGCATGTGCCAGGGACTGGCAGGAGCATAAAACCCTTGCGCGGTTTCGCCCCGGCCAAAGAATGCCGCCTGTTTGATCGCCTCGTGGTCGATGGCGTGGGCTGCTGCTAGACGCAACTGCTTGTCTTGAAATGGCCCTTTCTCCAGGTTAAAGAGCAGGAAGGCAGTGCCCAGCGTCGGAATCTCCCAGGTCTGGAACTTCCCAAGGTATTTCTTGGGAAAGTTGATGGCGTCCGTATACGCCATGTTGTCAATCAGATCGACCTCCCCAGCCCGTAGCGAAGTGAGGCGAACCTGGTCTTCCTTTTTGGGCCGGCCAATAATCCCCTCCAGGTAGGGCAGGCTGTTGCCCGCTGCATCGGTCTCAAAGTAGTTCTCGAAGCGCACCAACTCCGTGACACTGTTACGCTCCCAGCGCACCAATTTGAATGGACCACAGCCTATGGGGTTCGTGTTGGTCTGGGCCGCACTCTCCGGCGCGATCAGGTTGCACGGGTAGTACGCCACATCGGCGAGGAAAGCGGCACTGGGCATATGCAGACGACACCGCACCGTGTATTTGTCCACGACCTCGACCGCCTGCAGGTTGCTGAGCGTTGAGCGGGTGAAGGGATGACCAATCTTGGCATCCTGCATACGCGCGAAGTTCCATTGCACTGCGGCTGCGTCCACCTCACGGCCATTGTGGAAGAGCACGCCCTGTCGCAGTCGAAAGGTATAGGTCAGTAAGTCTGGGGCGATGTCCCATGTCGCGGCCACGCCAGGGACGGGTTGCGATTGCCCATCAAGGTCGATCAGGCCCTGTGTCGTAGCGGCCAGGAGGGTGGAGACCAGGTAGATGGTATTGCGATGCGGGTCGAGCCCGGCAGCATCACCGCGTGTGGCAAAACGTAGCGTCCCGCCCCGTTGGGGCTGGCTCGTCTCGGCTGTGGCCTGGCTGGCGAGTCCACAGGCCACAGCGCCAGCCAGGATGCCGCCTGTGGTAGCCAGGAAGGCCCGACGGGAGAGGCCAGAGGCTACCGGCTTACCAGGGACTGGCACCATCTCTGCATCTCCTGTACCAAGAGTCAGAAATATCCTCATACCACTTCTGTGCCAGTGGGAGAGGGTACATAAAATATCCGTCAAAATATGTGCGGTAGAACATGAGGTAGTGAGGAGAGTATACCCTTTTTCCTCCTGAAGGGCCTAGAGCAGGAGGGGCCCCGCGTGCCGTGCCCCTCCTGCCTCATCAATAGGCCCGCCAGGGCCGCGTCCTCTCGGAGTCACTGTCCTCCGGGTCAGTCAGCACATCCACAATGGCCGGGCGCCCGGAAGCCAGGGCCGCAGCAATGGCTCCGCGAATGTCGCCGGGACGTTCTGCCCGGGCCCCAAAGCAATTAAACGCCTGGGCTATTTTGCTGAAGTCCTGTGGGCTGAAGGCGAGCGGTTCTGCAGGCACCTCCCCAGCATAATCCACATAGCCGCGCCTTTCCATGCCGAGACACTGGTTGTTGACGATGATGTTCACCACCGGGAGGTTGTGCCTGACCGCCGTCTCGAGTTCCATAATGTTATAGCCAAACCCCCCGTCGCCGGAGATGCAGATCACCCTTTTCTCCGGCATGGCCAACTGGGCTCCCAGCGCCATCGGCAGGGCCGACCCGATTGCCGCTGCGCCCCGTGGGTACAGGGCCTGGTTCTCAGGGGCCAGCTCCAGATAGGCAGGAGACCAGTACGAAGAACCGCCAGCGTCCACCACCACCATGGTCTTGTCATTAATGAAGTGTTGAATTTCCCTGAACAGGCGCGGGGTTTTAATGGGAACAGCATTGGAGGTCATCTGCGGGGCGAATTCCGTGTACCATTCCTCTGTCATGGCGGCAATCTCTCTGGCCCTTGGCGTATCGGCGAGGGACGATGGTCGTGTGACTTTTGGCGCGAGCGTGGCCTGCAGCGCCTCCAGGGCCAGCTTGGCATCGCCTACGAGACCCACCTCCACAGGATAGTGACTGCCTATCTCCTGAGGGTCAATATCGATCTGAATGAGCTTCGTGGTAGGAGGGATCAGCGTATACCCACGCGTCGTCCGGCCGTCCATCCTGGTCCCCACCGCGAGCAGGACATCGGCCTCCCCTACGACCTTGTTGGCGATCCTCCCGCGACTCCCTGCCACCGGGTTCCCCGCCACGCCAACGCTCAAGGGGTGGGCGCTGGGGAATGTTCCATGCGCCGCGTGCGTTGTGGCCACGGGGATACCCATCAGCTCGGCCAGCTCTAGAAGGTCCTGAGCCGCCTGCGATAGCATCACCCCGCCACCAGCGATGATCGCAGGTTTTTGGGCTTCCAGGAGCAATTGCGCCGCCTGCTCAACCGCTGCGGCTCCAGGGGCAGCACGGAACGCCGGGTGCTGGGCTCTCGCGGCTTCCGTAGGGATCTGGAAATCCCCCTCCGCCGCAAATAAGGCGTTGGACACGATCACCGCCACCGGACCAGGATTGCCCGTCGTGGCTACTCCGAGTGCCCTTCTCATGATGTTGGGAAGCGTCGCTAGTGATTCGGCACGCACCGTCCACTTGGTGATAGGCTGGAACAATACCTGCTGGTCCATATACGTGCTGCCAGGCCGCCACATGCCGGCCACGCTTGCATCGCTGGTGATCGCCACCATAGCGTTTGAGGCGTTGAACGCCTCATACATGCCCAGGGCCAGGTGCGCTGCCCCTGGGCCAGAGGCCAGGCATATCCCCGGCTTGCCGCTGATTTTACTATATGCCGTGGCCATCAGAGCAGCGCATTTCTCATCCCGCACGGTCACAATATGCATCCCTAAGCGCATCGCCCCCAGGGTAAAGGGGGCTTGGGAGCCCACCGAGATCCCAAAGATATACTCCACCCCTGCGGCCATCAGAGCAGCGCATTTCTCATCCCGCACGGTCACAATATGCATCCCTAAGCGCATCGCCCCCAGGGTAAAGGGGGCTTGGGAGCCCACCGAGATCCCAAAGATATACTCCACCCCTGCGGCCTTGAGCGTCTGCGCCAAGGCTTCCCCGCCTGTCATCTTCGCCATTGTAGAACCTCCTCTGGCGTTCGACCGTCCCTCGAAAAAATGGATATGCGATCCACCCCTATGCGTGTTGCCTAACGGCTCACATTGGTAATTCCTGTACTCCAAGAAACTTTTTGATGTGCCTGGCGAGATCATTATCAATCTCATCATGGCGCGGTACGGGCTATTGTTGGCCGGTGGCCGGATTACGGTAGATATCATGCGCCCACCATGCCGCACCTGTACACAGCCTGCCCATTCAAGCTCTCGGATCAGCTCTCTCCGCCTCACAGAGCGATTTCTTTTATCTCGTAGTGCTCGGGGACGTCTTCCAGCACGATCTCACGGTAGGCGTCTTTGAGGTTTTCTTCGAGTTCCTCTAGCGTCTCTCCCTGCGTCATGATTTCTGGGTGCTCCAAGAGCTTCCCCACCCAGAATCGCTGGCTTTTCCAGTACACCATTGTTAATTGCTGTTGCATACGATTCCTCCTTACTTTTAGGTGCTATTATACACGCTAAAATGGGCTAGCACTCACGTCAATCTCTTGCTCGTCTGGCAACTCAATGGGAAAACCGTCTTCCTCCTGTTGGGTCATTGCCTTCTTCAAGCTCCCGCGCTTCACAGGAGTATCGATCTCGCTGCCCTCTGCTGCAACACGGTCAGGAGTACAGTCATCAGCAGGACGCACCATCATTTGGCGTGGCATTCGCAGATCTCACTGTGACCACCCAGGGAAATTTGTCCTTGACCGCCAATGGCACGTCTGCAGAGAGCGTGTTTCATGAGGATGTCGTGGATATCCTGGCGAGTCTCCTACGGGATTGGGTGCGAGCTAAAATCGGGGTGGCCCGGAAAAGCGTGCTGTTCCATGACGATACCCGTGCAGCCCTGAAGACCTTGGAGCGCCTAGAGCGAGCGCTAGGAATTGCGGAGGATAAGGCCTAAATCAGACGTCCCAGTATTGGAACACAGCCTTGATGCGAGTAGGGGTATACCTGTCCCCCCTTCCCTTTATCCCTGATAGCTACAATCTCACGGAAGAAAGGCATCGAGCTTGCTTTTAAGAAATGCTCCTCCGCTTCTGACCCTCTGCCCACTCTGGGTCTCAACGAGTCGCGAGGGCTTTCTCAACGCTCTACACGGGTCAACTCGCACGCTTGACACACTCGAGCCTTCAGCCCATACTGCCTGACCTCAGTGAGGCATGCAGGGGTCGACAGGAGGTGCGGCTATGCCTTTGAGAGAGAATGCGGTGACCGCTGGTATATGCACTGTACCATACCGCTGATAAAGGGGATGCCATGCGTTTTCAGATTGGTGCCTTTTTCCCGACCCGTGACATGCCGGCAGAGCGCGTGGCTATCCGCGACTGGGCCCAGGCGGCGGAAGCCATTGGCTTTGATTTCCTTGAAGTGTCTGATCACGTGCTGGGAGCCGACCGAGCCGCTTTGCCTGACTTTCAAGGTCCTTATGATGTCAACGATGCGTTCCATGAGACCTTCGTGACGCTGTCCTATATCGCGGCGGTAACCGAGCGCGTCGGGCTCGCCAGTGGCGTCCTGATCCTGCCGCAGCGGCAGACGGCTCTTGTGGCTAAGCAGGCTGCTCAGTTGGACATTGTTTCCGGCGGGCGTCTGCGCCTCGGCATCGGCGTTGGCTGGAACCCCGTGGAATATGCAGCTCTCGGTCAGGACTGGCATGTCCGGGGTCGACGCCAGGCGGAGCAGATCGTGCTCATGAACCGGCTCTGGACTGAGCGTACAGTGACGTTCGCCGGTTCATTCGACCGCGTTCAGCACGCTGGCATCAATCCGCTGCCGATCCAGCGGCCCATCCCGATCTGGTTCGGCGGTGGCGTTGAGGCGGTGTTGCGGCGGGCGGCGCAATATGGCCAGGGGTGGATTCCGCTTGGGCAACCTGACGACCAGACGGTGAGCCAGTTGGCGCGTCTGCGCGACTACCTGCGCGCCGCGGGCCGTGATCCAAGCGCGTTCGGTATCGAAGCCTGGATTCGTAGCAGCATTGGCGGACCAGAGCAATGGCGTGAAGCGGCAGAGCGCTGGCACGCCCTCGGCGCCACGCACGTGACATTCTACACCTCAGGCCAGGGCATTGGAGCGGTCCCGCAGCAGATCGAGGCGATGCAGCGCTTCCACGATGCCATGTGCTAAATGATGCGTGTGCTTGCAGTCGAGCTATGATCCAAAGTGCCTGGTGTGCTATTATCGCATCTGGGTGGCCGAGGCCGCATGGCGAATGGCTCAGTGTTTAGAAAGGTCGTATGATGACGTCTCCGAGCCTGCTGGTATCCGAACCTGAGAACGTCTTGACTGTCCAGGATGAGCCTCTCTATGAGATCGTGAACGGCCAACGTGTGGATCTACCGTCAATGAGTGCCTATGCAACGTGGCTTGCTTCGTGTCTCCATGGTCGGTTATGGCCCTATGCCTGGGATCAGGGGCTTGGCGTGTCCGTAACCGAAATGCTGTTCGTGCTAGATGCTGAGCACAACCTGCGCCGTCGGCCGGACGTGGCGTTTGTGTCCACGGCACGGTGGCCGCTGGACAGAGCCTTGCCGGAGACTGGTGACTGGGAGGTGGTGCCTGACCTCGCCGTAGAAGTGATTAGTCCCAATGACGTCTTCAAGGACGTGCTGGCCAAGGTGCGTGAGTATTTCCACTATGGAGTACAGATCGTCTGGGTGATCGCCCCCGAGGAACGGCAGGTCTACGTGTATGACTCACCCACGCACGTGCACATCCTGACAGGACAGGATGAATTGACTGGTGGTGAGGTCGTGTCCGGGTTTCGCCTGCCGCTCGTACATTTGTTCCAGCACGCTGCTGCTCCCACGATAGCTCCGGCGTCATAAGCTAGCGTCGAGGCGAGTGGGGGCGGAGGTCCAGGGTACTGTCGCAAAGATACTGGTATGGCCAGCGTGGTAGCCACTATGGAGGGAAAGCGTGGAAGAGCCTGAACTGTTCAGCGATGTCGTAGTCGTAGGGGCCGGCAATGCCGCCTTGACGGCGGCCCTGGCCGCATGCGAAGCCGGGGCGCAGGTGCTGGTGATGGAAAAGGCCTCTGCCGACGAACGGGGCGGCAATAGCCGCTTCACGGGTGGCATCGTGCGCTTTGTCTATAACGGGCTGGACGACATTGTGCCGCTGGTGCCCGACTTGAGCGAGGCTGAGATAGCGCGCCTGGACGTGCAGCCGTACTCGGCAGAGGCGTATACCCAGGATATTATGCGCATGTCCGAGGGCAAGGCGGACCCGACCCTCACCAGCGTGCTCGTTCATAACTCCTACCAGACGCTGCGCTGGATGCAAAGCCTGGGGGTGCGCTTTGAGCTGTACCAAACGGCCGTGCGTCAGGGCGGTCGCCTTCACTTTCCAGCGGGCGCCGTAATCCAATTCTGGAATGGCGGCCCTGGCTTGACACAGCGACTGTTTCGCACTGCCGAGGGGCGCGGCATTGGCGTGGTCTACGACGCGCTGGGGCTGGACCTCCTGACTACGGCTGAAGGGCGCGTCCAGGGGATACGAGCGCAGACCCCGGAGGGCATGGTGGATATTCACGCTGGTGCCGTGATCCTGGCCTGTGGTGGCTTCGAGGCCAGCGCGGCGCAGCGCGTCCGATACCTGGGACCTGAGTGGGAGGATGTCCATGTACGCGGCACGCGGCACAACACCGGGGAGTTACTGGAGCGTGTGGCCGCGCTGGGGGCCCAGATGGGCGGCCATCTAGACGGCGCCCACGCGGTCCCGGTGGATGCCGGGTCGCCCGCGGTGGGGGACCTGTACCTGGGCGATCTCACGGCCCGCCTATCCTATCCCCTCGGGATCATGGTGAACCGGGACGCGCAGCGCTTCATTGATGAGGGGATGGATTTCAAATCCTACAGCTATACCGTCATGGGCCCGGCGATTTTACGCCAGCCCGGCGGCATGGCGTACCAGATCTTTGATCAGCAGACCGTGGAACGCCTGGAAACCCGCTATGGCTCCGGTAGTCGACCGGTCATTGCAGAGACCATCGCGGAGCTGGCCAGCAAGTTAGGTCTGTCTCCGGAGGCGCTGGTACGTACTGTTACAGACTATAATGCCGCGGTCCAGGCCGGGTCCTTCAACCCAGCCATCAAGGACGGCAAACGTACGCAGGGCATCGAACCCGTGAAGACCAACTGGGCCCTTCGTCTGGACGCACCACCTTTTGTAGCGTACAGTGTGTGTTGCGGCATCACCTTCACCTACGGCGGTGTGCTGACGACTCCAGCAGCAGAAGTGCTGCACAACGATGGCACACCCATTCCTGGCCTTTACGCTGCTGGAGAGATAACGGGTGGCATTTTTTACCACAATTATCCGAGCGGTGCGGGGCTCATGCTGGGGGCCGTCTTTGGGCGCATCGCCGGGACCAGGGCAGCCGCTTGCGCGCTGCACGTCTAGGGCAGGCTTGACGCCGTTGTTGCCTTTGTGTGTCGCTACGACTCGCGTATAATGTTGCTGACCTATTCTGCTCGCTTAATCATTGGAGGAATCATGTATGAAGCTCCTCGTCCTTTCTGGAGGCAGGCATCCTTATCAGGAATCCACACCGGTCCTGGGAACGTTTCTGCGCGCCGCCGGTCATGAGGTGACCATTACCGAAGACGCCGCAGTCCTGGCCCGAGCGGCTGACATGCGCGGATACGATACGCTGGTGTTCAATACGCGCCGGGAAAACCTGCCGGATTTTGGTGACCTGGCCTTAGCGCAGGCCGAACAGGATGGCCTGAAAGATTTCATCCGCTCTGGCAAGGGCTTTGTGTGTCTCCACATCTCTACGTGTCTGCCCAAAACCTGGCCAGAATATCATGAAATTACTGGTGGGGGGTGGATTACGGGCTCGAGTTTCCATCCGCCCTATGGGGAGTTCACTGTCAACGTGAGTGCCTCAGGCCATCCCGGCGTCCGCGGTGTCTCTAGCTTCAAGACCACCGATGAACTGTACATGGGCCTGGCGTTCACCGAGGGCAATGACGTCTTTATTACAGCTGACGCGGCGGAGGGCACGCATCCCTGGGGGCCGGAACGACAGCCAAAGCACATGCCAGGCGGCACCTTTCCCCTAGGATGGACGCGCAAGTACGGTGAGGGCAAGGTTTTTGTGCTGTTGCTCGGCCATGATGCACGGAGTTTTCAGACTCCAGGGTTTCAGCAGCTCGTGCTGAATGGTGTGGACTGGGCCAAGGCATCTTAGCCCCCTCTCCCAGCGGGAGAGGGAACAAAGTTGGCAGAACAGCAAACCTCCCCTCGTCAACTACTTACTGTCGCGTGGAGGTTTGCTGTCTCCTGTCCGGCTGCGATGGCGTAACGATTTTCGAGTTTGGGCAGCCCCAGGTTGCCGCGCAGGGTGTCGGCTTCGTACTCAGTCCGAAATAAACCTCGCTCTTGTAAAATGGGCAGGACATGGTCGATAAAATCACATAATCCATCAGGTAAAACGGCACCGCTGATCATAAAGCCGTCTGCGGCGCCGGCTTCAAACCACGCCTGCATCGTGTCCGCGATGTGCATCGGTGTCCCTACAAACACGCTTTTCGGGGTCGTGGTGCGCAGCGCCAGCTGACGCAGCGTCAAATGCTCTTCGCGTGCTACGTGTTTGAGCCTGTCTGTGGCACTTTCCCAGCCGTTGCGAGCAAAGTCCCCAAGCTCAGGAAAGGGGGCATCCAACGCGAACTGGGTAAAGTCGAGGTCGTTGAAATACCGACCCAGGTAATTCAAAGCGTCACCGATGTCGACCAAACTGGCAATCTCCTGGTACTTCTGTTCTGCTTCCGCCGGGGTGTGCCCCACAATAGGACTACACCCCGGAAAGATGAGAACTTCATCTGGATTTCTGCCGTACTTCGTAGCGCGCTGTTTGACGTCGCGAGCGAACTGCACCGCCTCTGCCAGTGAACCCTGACTGGTAAAGATCGCATCGGCATGCCGCGCCGCGAAGGCTTTGCCCGCTTCCGAAGAGCCCGCCTGTATGAGCACAGGCCGCCCTTGTTTAGACCTGGAGATATTTAATGGCCCTTGCACGGAGAAAAATTCACCTTTGTGGTTCAAGCGGTGCATCTTCGCAGGATCGAAGAAGACGCCGGCAGCTTTATCACGGATAAAGGCGTCGTCTTCCCACGAATCCCACAGTCCCTTGGTCACTTCTACGAACTCGTGGGCCATGCGATAGCGCAGGTCATGTTCCGGGTGTTCCGGCTTGCCGTAATTGAGTGCCGACCCTTCCAGAGGGGAGGTCACGATATTCCACCCCGCCCGCCCGTTGCTCAGGTGATCGATGGAGGCAAACTGCCGCGCGACGGTGAATGGCTCACTGTAGGTCGTAGACAACGTCGCGGCCAAGCCGATATGAGTCGTGACCCCAGCCAGTGTGGCAAGCAAGGTCAGGGGCTCAAAACGATTGAGAAAGTTGGGGTGTGATTTTTCACTAATGTATAAACCATCCCCAAAAAATGCGAAGTCCAACTTTGCCGCTTCGGCTTTTTGCGTCAGGTTTTTGTAGTAATCGAAATTGATGGCAGCGTCAGCGACGGCGTGTGGGTGTCGCCATGACGACATGTTGCTACCAGTGCCGGCAAGAAACGTGCCGAAACGCAACTTACGTTGTTTGGTCATTTTCCATCCCCCCTTTCGACGTTGCTGAGTAACTCATAGGAATGGAGTCGTTTGCGAAAATCCTTTATGGCCGTAACGATAATCAGTTCCTCCACCTGATAACGACACTGCATGTCAGCAAGGTGCTGCAGCACTGTATCCCGCGAGCCGTGCACCACGCTCATCTGGTGCATGGTAACAGTGTAGTTTTCCTGGGCTTGCCTGGCGAATTCCTCAGCGGCCGTCAGTGAGCCAACGCTGAATGTCCTGCCGCTTTCCAGCCGAATGCGCACCATCTTGACGTCGGACGCATACTGCCTCGCTTCCTCGTCGGTATCCGCCGCAATCACGGAGAGTGCGAGCATCGCCCGGGGCGGCTTGTGCTTCGTGGCATCAAAGCATTTGTGGTACGTGGCCATCGCTTCGGCCATCGTGGTGGCATCGCTATTGAGAAACTGGGCAAAGACGTACGGCATCCCAAGGCTTGCCGCTTGCTCAGCGCTCGACGTGGTGGTACCGAGCAAAAACATCTCCGCTGGTTGGGGGGGCACAGGGCTGATTCGTAAGCCGTAGAGCGGATGGTTTTCCTCCAGTCGATTATGGAGGAATTGCTCCAGTTCAAGCAATTTCTCTGCAAATGGCTTGCTCTGATCTCCCATCCCCTGCTGCAAGGCTCTCGTCGAGCGCGGCATGCCACCTGGTCCACGACCAATGCCTAAGTCCACTCTGCCAGGGGCGAGCGACGCTAATACGTTAAAATTCTCCGCCACTTTATACGGGCTGTAATGCTGTAACATCACCCCGCCTGAGCCCACACGAATACGCGTCGTTTTCGCTAAGAGATGCGCTATCAGCACTTCTGGAGACGACCCCATGACACGGTCAGAGCCGTGGTGCTCTGACACCCAAAATCGGTGATATCCCCATGCGTCCGCTTTGGTGGCGAGTTCGATGGTATGTTGAAACGCTTCAGCCGCGGTTTCGGTGTCGTTCACCGGACTCTGGTCCAGAATACTTAACGTTAAACTCACAGTGTGCCCTTCCGTCCAAACCGCGAAAATCATCTGTGCCGGCAGTGCTACGACCGCCACAGACGCTCCGAAGCGAGTCGTGCCCCCTGCACCAGTGCCTCGAACTTGGCCCACATGACGGTAGGATGCTGGCGCTGGTACATCGCCCCCTGGGCAAACCCACAGTCGGCCCCGGCCATGACCCGCTCCCGGCCCACCACGCGCGCGAAGTTCATAATTCTCTCGGCCACCGTTTCGGGATGCTCGACCACTGCAGTGGTGTGCGCGATGACGCCGGGAATAAGCACCTTGCCTGCGGGCAGCTTCACGTCTTCCCACACGCGCCACTCATACGCATGACGTGGCGTCGCCGCTTCCACCGAGTAGGCCTGGGCCTTGACCCTGAACAGGAGGTCCACGATGTCGCGCAGACCGAGGTCATGGACGTGCGGCCCCTGCCAACTGCCCCAACAGAGGTGGTAGCGCACGCGTTCCTCAGGGATATCGGCTAGGGCGTGATTGAGCGCGTCGATGTTCCTGGCCTGCAGGCGTCGGTACTCCTCCAGCGGGGGAGCCGGAATCATCATGTCCCACGTTTCGCCCAACCCTGGATCGTCGATCTGGAGGATGAAGCCGGCGTCGACGATGGCCCGGTATTCGGTCTTCAGGGCCTCAGCGATGGCGAACACGTATTCTTCTTCTGTGGCGTAATACTGGTTCTGGCCTCTGCCGACCATCCCCGGCGCGATAGCGGGCACAAAGGCCTCCTCCACGTTGACGCCTTGCAGGGCAGCCTTGAAGGTGGTGAGTTCTCTCTGCAGCAACGCCTGGCCCTTATAGGAGATGGGTCCCTGGCACACTACAGGTGGAGTGGCGGGAGGCATCGCGCGCGGCAAGTACTCCTGGTAGTACTCACGAAAGGCCCGCCACTCCCGCCTGGTGTCGAGCCTCCGCGCCCACGAGCCTCCTACGTTGCTCGATGGAACATCCGGGGCATCAGCCGTCAGCGCTACAAAGCCCGTCAACCGCTCATCTGCATAGGCGAGAAAGCTCGTCTTACCCATCTCACCGTCAGAGATGACATCAATACCGACCTCGGTCTGCTGGCGTACGACCTCTGCCACAGCTTCTGCGACACGTGCCGAGAGCTGGGCTTCGTCAATAGTCTGGCCGCTCAAGCGGGCTCGGAGGAGGGCCTTGATGCTCTCTGGACGGGGTAGGCTGCCGACGTGCGTAGTTAGGATACGGTTGGTGCTGGACCTCATCCTCGTTCTCTCCGCCTGATAGGTTAGAGCCAGTGCTGAGCGCCTCGCTGCGCTGGCGCCCTACGTCACTCCTGCGACCTTACCCTATCCCATCCTACAGCACATGTCCAGCCCCAGAGCTGATTGTGACACACCTCAAGAATCTTGATGCAAACCTCGATCGCTGGATGCGACTGTGGTACCATCACTGCATCGTCACAATAGCGTTTTGGTGCGTGTGAGCGAAGGCCTCACCAGGGTCCTCCCATGCACGAGGTGGTGAAGAGGCAAGAGCGGGTGTTTCGTTGCGGCCTTGACACATCATACGCATTGGTACTGATCTCGTCATAGGCAGGCAACCTTGAGGCGAGCAGACAGATGGTCAATCTACTTTTGGCGGTCGCTTTTCTGGGCAGTCGGTGTATAGCGTCCCAGCTCTTTTTTGGGGCGGCTTGTCAGGCTTGGGAGGGCGGACGGAGATTCTACATAAGGGGCATTCTTTGAGGCAGTGATTGCATTGATCTTTGTTGGCCATATGTCGGTATCATACTACTTTGTGGAACAAGTCTGCAATACTCTCAGCAGCCCGGGCGAGGTCTTCATCCCGCACCAGGTAAACATAATCATCCTTATCTTCACGCACGTAATACGGCAATACATACCGCAACCGCATTTCAATCTCCTCTTTTAGTTTCTCCTTGTCTATAATTGGGGCATTACTCAACTCGTCAAAAGACGATTGATGTAAGAGTTTTTTAATCGAGTCTCGCGCTTGTTCCGCTTCCTGTCGCATTCTGAAGCAGTTGCCGAAATCCCAGACTTCGTAGTCAAAGACTGTGTCATTCCATGGAAAGTTTTTGATCTCACCATTCGCTAATACGAGGAAATAGTGTTCACGATTCGCTGGCCTCTGGTGTTTGCCTCGGATGTGAGACTGGCGTCTTTGCATGGCTTCGACTACCCTCAACTTCTCTACTTTGTTGTACGAAAATCGCTTGAGATATCACAGGGACAATCTTACACAGAAAGGAAACAAAAAGACAAGTATGACTCTTTAGAATATTAAACTCAGTTCTTTGCGATTTTAAATTTTATAATTTTGTTCTGATTCCAAACGTTACTACTGAATTATTTATGCTGGAAGTGATATTTGTTGTTGATTGTTTCGGTAGGCTCCAAGCCAGAGTGGATTGCGCGTTTGCAGAAGGGATTTGTGTTACTGGTACATTCTCGACCTTTAGGAGCCAACCGTTTTCGCTAACTCCTGCATCTCCTGCGTATTCCACGGATTTCTGTCACCCAACCGGGGCTGCACCGCTGGGGGCCGCCAAGGGCCGCATACCGCTGGGATAGGCCCCGCGTCGCGCTCGGCCCCACGCTTCTACCATGAGGTGGCAGCTTTGCCGTGGCCTGACTGGTAGCGTTCGTGGGGAACGCAGGGCAGATTTGCCCGGGCAGCAGTGGCAGGTTTGGCGGAGAATATGCGGCATCTTCTTATGCTTCGCATAATCGACCTTGGCGTAATAGACACCGACGAGGGTTATCAGGCCATGGATGGCGGCGAAAAATTCCCATGAGCGTTCTTCTGGTTGTACGCACTGTGTCCACTCGTTGTATTTGCGCTCAAACTGCTTCACATCTTCCAGTGAGATCTCTTGCCGGGCGTAAGACTCAGGTTCATCATTGCGCAGCTCGACCAGAGCGGTTGTCAAATACTCGCCGTTGTTGCTTAATAATAAAATAGACGACTTAACAAAGTCTTTACTTCTGACTAATGCAATTTTATTTCGTTACCTTTATATACTTTCTGCCTGTGAAGTACTCTCACGGGTAGGTTCCTGGGAAGCCCTGGTCTGTCTCTCCATCCAGATCAGGGTTTCTGCATTTTTCCGCCCCTTCCCGTGAACTCTCTCACACCGGACGGCATCCTGTGTCTCTAATCTCTTGGGAAGCCCTTTTTACTATGGCTCTGTAGGTGGGGCTTCCTCAGAGACGGGCACATATTCTACTGCGACGTGCCGTACAAGACCAGGCATGCACCTCATGCCTGGTCTTCAGATTTTACTTTTTCTGGCCTGGGCCCGAGCAGAAACCTCCCTTCGACCATTTCTCGTAGAGCGCTGGCCTTTGGCCCTTCCATCGCAAACGGTAAGAATACCTGCGACATGTCTACGATCTCAGTTTCATAGAGGGCAAGCTGTGCCATGACCCAATCACGAATATGGCGTCATGCTATCCGGTAGACATATGCCGCCTCTCACCACCCAACTTGCTGAAGCTCTAAAATATGCTGAAATTTAGCCAGCATACAGTAAGTAAAAAGAAAACATATTAGTTCTTAACTCACAAGAACACTGTAAAGCTTCCATACGTCCGTGCCCTGCTCGTACTTATAGAACAGGCCAGTAGAGCCTTGCCACACAAGGATGTCTTAAATCTCGAAAATACATGATTGGCGGGAACGGCGGTTGGGTGGTTTTTTATCGATATATTGTTGCAAAATTATTTTGTATCCTTTACACTCTGGCTGACCTGTGAGGTCACCGATCACAGGTGTCTGGCATGAGGCCTTGATCTGTTACGTCAGCATGATCAGGGCCTTGTCAATGCAATAGGTATACAGCATTCTTCCAAGAAGTATATGAATAAACACCTTTATGCTGTACTCTCGCTAGTAATTGCACTCTGTGGAGCTCTGCTCGTGACAGTGCCCCGTCTTTTTCTCCCCCCTCCCGTTCCTATAGGAATAGTCACTCAAAATATTCAAAGGTTAATATTTTTTAGCTTCTGACATAGCCGACAACACCCCCACAACAGTAAAGTCAGGCCGCTCTGCCAGATACTAACTAGGCAGATATGTTTCCACACCTGTCCAGAGCAGGGCACTGATCGTGAGGCCAAGATAGGCAATGAGGTGGAGGAAGGATGAGGCGAGGCATCATAATGCTTTATAGATCGCCAAGAAGCGTACGTCTTCCTTTGCCATAGTCCAGACTTCCTGCCCATCATCTCCCATGTCTCGTCGTCCTTTCTGGCCCTCGCCCGCCTCTAGGAAGCTCAGGCTGCCAGAAAAATGCTCGGTGTTGCGAGTGACTCACTGCAGCCTGAGTTTCGTCACAGTGCCAGTCGCGGTCAGTGAGGCGGACAAAAATCCCGCCGAGCGACCTCTCAGCAGGCCCCTCAACGGAGGGAACCATCCATCCGTCTATCACCGCGAAGCCAGCCCGTTGCCTAGAGACCCTTCCAAGCTACGGCACCCTGTGGAGCGCAGGTGTGGGCTGGGCTTGTGCCCGCAGGTATGCTGTCGTCTCATCGAGGGACATGACGATACCGTACTTCGCGTGCATGTCGAGGAGGCTCACCCTGTGGCTAATCTCGAAGCGGTCGAAGCAGCACTCCTCGACAACGCCTACATAGAAGCTGTAACATGCCGCATCCACCACTGTGGCCCGTACACAGCCACTGGTGGTGGTACCCGTCACCAGCACCGTGTCAATGTCCATCTCGTTGAGGTCCCGGATGAGCGAGGTCCCAAAGAAGCCACTGGCCCCACGTTTCGCAATGACGAGATCCTCGGATTGGGGACCAATCTCCTCGACAATCGTGTTACCAATATGCTGATGTTCTAGCTCTCCGGGAGTCAACACGCCCTGACTTTCCTTCTCACGAGCTCGGTTCGCCCAGGAGGTCCCTCGGCGCGAGCGAGTCGTGCCGGTCGTATAGATGATGGGCACGCCCACCTCGCGCCCGCTCGCTAAAAGCTTCTGGATGTTGCCCACACCCTCCCAGCCGCGTGCGCCGCAAGAGGTGCGGTAGTCCTGCACTGACTCCACAATATGCTCGGGCTTGCGGCCCACAAAGGCATAGTTGACATCTATCACCAGAATGGCCGGCCGGGTGCCCAGGGTCTTGGGCTGCCGGAAGACCTCGTACACCTTTCGCTCATCCTCCGTCAACAGATTATCCCACACTGGCATGACTCTCCCTCCTATCTGTGATAAGTCGCTGGCCTTACTCTGTCCTGTTGAGGGCTATTATGCTATTATACCGTTTCTCCTGGTCAGCTTTGAGGACATTCTCACATGCCGCTCGACTGGTTCCTCAGGGCAGGGCCAGCAGCATGGGCTCCCAGGCGACGAGAGCGTTCCTGGTCTGCGCCATCGCTTGTTTCTTCCTCGCATGTCCGCTAATCGCCGACACTGACCTCGGGAAGGAGCTGGTCAATACGTAGCTCTACGCCTTGCCAGCTCACTGGCGTACCGTTCAGGAGCACAGGACTAGCCGGCAGCGCTCCGGGCCAGACGAACATCAGGCTCCCGGGCGGAGGCTGCAAGCCTGCGCAACCTTGAGCAGGAGGCGGTGACCGTGGCTATGCAGTGTGTAACTCCAATGGGTAAGCTACCACCTCTGGCGGTGAGACTCGCAAAGGCTCTGCCGTTCCGGCGTTGCTTCGTGCAGAGGAAGGTGGGTACTCCCAGGGTGGACCCGCCAAGGCCACGCGCAGGAGCAACCACCAGGCGAGCTTGGCACAACTAACCTCAGCAGTTACCCTACGCCTATCCGAGGGCGGCCCTGGTTTCCACGGCCCAGGCAATGGCATGCAGATAAGCGTCCACGAGGCTGTTCTGGTCAAGGCCGAGATGCATTGCCTCCTCCCAGTTCCCCCGTTCGTAGGCCAGCACGCTGTGCAAGATCGCGCCAAGACTTCCAGTCTGATCCAGGAGGGCTCTCTGGACCTCCTCTGCTAATGGGAGTGCCCGAAGGACTTCAGGCATAGGTCGATCCACGAGGGCATCCAAGACAGAGAACAGGCCAACGAGAAAGCACGAGGCAGTGTCATGGGGTGCCAGCATCTGGGCGAACCGTTCGCACATAGTGGCCCGCACCATAGCCAGGGTCATGAGCTCGGAGGGCTTGTCACGGACCTCGGTCAGGAGCATTAAGATGGTCCAGCGGGTGATCGCCGTGACACCGAGGAGACGCACCGCTTGCCGAATGGAGGTAATGGGACGTACCAGGCCATAGGCGGCCGTGTTGATCGCCCGCAGGAGTCGGTAACTCAACGCCACATCGCGGCTGATCAAGTTGGCCAGAGTATCGACCGTGCCCAGGGGGTCCTGGAGGGCGGCGAGCAGGGGGAGGAGGGCCAGATGGTTGGTCGGGAGTCGCTGGCTGGTGAGGACGGCGGGCTGGCAGACAAACGTGCCGTGAAAAAACGCAAAGCCGAGGTCACGGCAGTATTGAAAATCGTCCCAAGTCTGGACCTGTTGGGCCACGAGGGGCAGCGCATACGCCTGCAGGCGGGCTACGCGCTGCTTAAGCGAGGAGCGATCCAGGGACGAGACATCGAGTGTCAGGAAGGTAGCATGCTCCACGTACGACGGTGGGGGGTCAT
>Ga0081455_10000544_pt2 | contig 36323 bp, 36 predicted proteins | sample TabmetS3T2R1_FD_70207 | JGI IMG/M metagenome (GOLD analysis project Ga0081455, IMG submission 70207) | Tabebuia heterophylla rhizosphere microbial communities from the University of Puerto Rico - S3T2R1 | ecosystem: Host-associated > Plants > Roots > Rhizosphere ...
GCCGGCTCGCCCGTACCCGTGACGCTGGCCGGCTCGCCCGTACCCGTGACGCTGGCCGGCTCGCCCGTACCCGTGACGCTGGCCGGCTCGCCCGTACCCGTGACGCTGGCCGGCTCGCCCGTAACTGCGGCGTCGGCCGGGTTGTTCGTACTCGCGGCACTGGCCCGGTCGCCCGTAGCCGTGGCGCCGCCCAGCCCGCCCGTGCTCGCGGTGCTGGTCGGCTCGCCCGTACCTGCGGCGTCGCCCGGCTCGCCCATACCTGCGACGCTGGCCGGCTCGTTCGTACCTGCGACGCCACCCAGCCCGCCCGTAGCGACGGCGCTGGCCGGGTCGCCCGTACCTGCGGTGCTGGCTGGGTCGCCTGTACCCGCGGTGCTGGCCGGGTTGTTCGGGCCGGCCTGGTGGGGTTCGTCTGTTGGTGGGCGGGGCTTGGGTGGGGGGTGGGGGAAGGAGGCGGGGCCGCGGACATCGGTCGTTTCGGCGATGAGGGGTCCGATGCGGTGGGCGGAGGGCTGGCGGGGTGGCGGTGTGGGAGCCGGGGCGGGCCCGAGGGGTGGCTCGGGGGAGGGCTCCGGTGCGGGCGCGGTCATGGCGTGGATCAACTCCGCGGAGGGTGGTACCAGTCGACGCGGGTACCGACGTGATCTTTCACCGACCTGGTTCCGGACCTGGTGGTACGGCGCGTCCCACGGCCTAGGGTCAGGCGCATGGGCCGCAAACTCACCGCGCTCGTCGTCGACTACGGCGGCGTTCTCACCAATTCGTTGCGGGACTCGATGACCGGCTGGATGGAGGCGGACCGCATCGACCCGGTCCGCTACCGCGCGGTCATGCGTGAATGGCTGTCCGACGAGGCCGGCGCCAATATCGCCCACGATCTGGAACGCGGCACCATCAGCAGCGCCGATTTCGAACGGAAATTCGCCGAGGTGCTGGCGCGCGAGGACGGCAGCATCCCCGACCCCGACGGCCTGCTGCGCCGCATGTTCGCCGGCTTCCGCACCGAGGAGGACATGATCGGCGTGGTCCGCCGCGTCCACGCCAGCGGCCTGAAGACCGCCCTGCTGTCCAACTCCTGGGGCAACACCTACGACCAGGACCAGCTCGCCGGCCTGTTCGATGTCTCGGTCATTTCCGGCGAGGTCGGCCTGCGCAAACCAGAGCCGGAGATCTACCGCCTCACCGCCACGCGCCTGGGCGTACCGCCCGAGGAATGCGTATTCGTGGACGATCTACCCCCGAACGTCCGCGGCGCCGTCGCGGTCGGCATGGTGGGCGTACACCACGTCGACACCGAAACGACCCGTACCGAGCTGGAAGCCCTGTTCGACCTGACGCTGCACTGATCTTTGTCCGCCAGGATCCGGCGGGCGTGAAACGATGGAGCACTGTCCCTCGATCCATCGGTCTGGAGGTCCCGCGCATGGACCGGCTGAGCGCGCTCGATGTGTCGTTCCTCTACCTGGAGGAGCCGTCCACGCCGATGCACGTCGGCGGTGTGCTGACCTTCGAGCCGCCCAGCGACGGGTTCGACTACGACCGGCTGGTCGACCTGATCGGCGAGCGCATCGGCCTGGTCCCGCGCTACCGGCAGAAGGTCAAGTGGGTGCCCGGCCACCTGGCGTACCCGGTGTGGACCGACGACCCGGACTTCGACCTCGGCTTCCACGTCCGCCGCAGCGCGCTGCCGCGACCGGGCAGCGACGAGCAGCTGCGCGAGCTGGCCGCCCGGCTGATGTCCCGCGCGCTGGACCGCAACCGGCCGCTGTGGGAGCTGTACCTGGTGGAGGGCCTGTCCGGCGGCCGGATCGCGATCATCACCAAGACCCACCACGCGATGGTCGACGGTGTGAGCGCCGTGGACCTGGCGCAGGTGATCCTGGACATCACCCCGAAGCCGCGCGACACCGACCAGGAGCCGTGGGTGCCGGAGCCGGAGCCGAGCCCGCTCACCCTGGTCGCCGACGCGGTCACCGAGGTCGTCCGCCGCCCGACCGCCGTCATCGACACGGTACGGATCGGCATCGCCGACGCCCGCGCGCTGGCCGCCCGGGCGTTCGGCCTGCTCGGCGGCCTCACCGCCACGGCCAAGGCGGTCGCCCGCCCGGCGCCCGGCAGCCCGCTGAACGTCACCGTCGGTGAGCAGCGCCGCCTCGGCACCGCGGACACGGTGCTGGACGACTACAAGAAGGTACGCAAGGCGCACGGCGGCACCGTCAACGACGTCGTGCTGGCCACCTGCGCGGGCGCCCTGCGCGACTGGCTGCTGTCCCGCGGCGAGCCGGTGGTCAACGCCACGGTCATCCGGGCGATGGTGCCGGTCAGCGTGCGCTCGGAGGAGCAGCAGGGCGCGCTCGGCAACCGCGTCTCCTCCTACTTCGTGGACCTGCCGGTCGGCGAGCCGAACCCGGTCGTACGCCTGGCCCGGATCAGCCATGCGATGCGCGGGCTGAAGGACTCCGGCCAGTCGGTCGGCGCGGACGCGATCGTACGGCTGGCCGGGTTCGCCGTGCCGACCCTGCACAGCCTGGGCGCCCGGGTCGCCAACCGCACCAGCCACCGGCTGTTCAACCTGGTCATCACCAACGTCCCGGGGCCGCAGTTCCCGCTGTACGCCAACGGCGCCCGCATGCTCGAGGCGTACCCGGTCGTCCCCTTAGTGAAGAACACGGCGCTCTCGATCGGGTTAATGTCATACAACGGGGGCGTGTACTACGGGCTGACCGCGGACCGCGACGCGATGCCCGATGTGGACGTGCTCAGTTCGCTGATCGAAGCGTCGCTGGCGGAGTTGGTCGATACCGTCAAGTGACGACACGGGCCGGGCCCGTGTGAGCGGAGGGACCGGGCCGATGACGCGACGAGGGTTGGTGCTCGGTGCCGGGGGAGTCCTCGGCTTCGCCTGGACGGTCGGCGCGCTGGCCGCGCTGGAGCAGACCGACGGTCTCGGCCCGGCCGACTTCGAGGTGTGCGTCGGCACCTCCGCCGGCTCGGTGCTCGCCGCGATGCTCGGCTGCGGCATCACCGTGGACCAGATGGTGCGCCACCAGCAGGGCCAGCGGCCGCGGCCGGAGGACCCGGTGATCTCGTTCAACTACGACCGGGACTCCGGCGGCGCCCGCCCGCCGCGCCCGCTGTTCCGGCTCGGCTCGCCCAAGCTGGCCATGGAGGTGGTCCGCCGCCCGCACCGCTTCCCGCCGTTAGCAGCGCTGACCCCGTTCTTCCCGCAGGGCCGCGGCACCCTCGCCGCGGTCACCGGCGTGGTGCAGGCGCTGGCCTCGGACACCGACGACTGGCCCCGCTCGCCGGCGCCGTGGATCGTCGCGATGGACTACGACTCCGGCCGCCGCGTGGTCTTCGGCCGCGAGGGTTCGCCGCCGGCCACCCTCGCCCAGGCGGTCACCGCGTCCTGCTCGATCCCGGGCTGGTACGCCGCGACCGAGATCGACGGCCGCCGGTACGTCGACGGCGGCACCTGCTCGCCCACCTCGGTCGACGTGCTGGCCAAGCTGGGCCTGGACGAGGTGTACGTCCTGGCGCCGATGGCCTCCTTCGCCTACGACCGCCCGCGTACGCCCGGGGCCTCGCTGGAGCGCCGCGTCCGCCGCGCGCTCACCAAGCGGATGGTGCGCGAGGCGGCCAAACTGCGCGCCACCGGGACCGAGGTGACGATGCTCGGACCGGGACCGGCAGACTTGGCGGCTATGGGTGCCAACCTGATGAACCCCAGGCGGCGGGCCGCCGTCCTGGCCACCTCGCTGCACACCAGCGCCGAGGCGCTGCGCCGCCCGTCCGCGTCGTCCGCGGATGTGGCGGGGTGAGGGTCTACCTGCCGGCCACCATCGACACCCTCCGCGCGCTGCTGGACACCGGCGAGGTCGGCCCGGCGCCGCTGCGCGGCTTCGCGGTCACCCCGGCGCTGCGCGAGTGGTACCTGGACGACGACGTCGAGTCGCTGGAGTACGCCGCGCTGCTGGACGCCGCCCGCGCCTCGCTGCGCCTGCTCGACCTGGACGCCAAGGCGCCGCGCCGCCGCGTGGTGATCGCGGTCGACGCCGCCGGCACCGTCGCGCTCCGCCCCGAGCTGGAGCGCTCCGCGGTCGAGCTGGCCGACCCGGTCCCGATGCGCCTGGTGGCCGCCGTACACGTCGACACCGAGGAGGCCGAGCCCACCGTCGCCGCCGCCGTGGAGGCCGTACTCGAGGCCGACCTCGGCAGCGAGGACGCCCAGTTCGTCGTGGACGAGGCGGAGGGCCACGAACTGGCCTGGTACGCCAACCAGGAGATAGGCCCCCTCCTCGAACTACTGTGAGCCACTTGGCGAACCCTGATGAAACCGTTCGGGTGGTGGTGACCGAACAAGTGGACGTGTCGGGCTTGGGCCGTATCGTGTGTGCCGTGGGGGGCACGGTCGTCCGTTGTGCGCTCATCGGCGCTGTCGTGTTCGGGCTGTCCGGATGCGGCGGCGGGCAGCCGGCTGCCCAACTTCCGCCGACGGTGGGCGACCCGGGCGCCAGCACCAGCAGCGCGGGTGCCGGCGCCGGTACGGGTACGGGTTCTGGCCAGACGACCGGGACCCCGGGCTCGACCGGGACGACCGCGGGGCCGGGCGCACCGGGCGGCGGGGTGGATGTGAGCGACCCGCTGGCGGTCTACCAGGGCTGGTGGTCCGCCATCGAGAAGGCGCTGGCCACCGCGAACCCGAACGAGCCGGGACTGGCCCAGTACGGCGCGGATCCGCTGCTCGGCGCGACGTTCTTCCGGCTGGCCCGGCTCAACACGGCCAACCTGGTGCAGGTCGTGCATTACACCCACGACCAGCAGGTGCTGGGCCGCTCGGCCACACGGATGGACATCGCCGACTGCGTGCGCGGCCCGGCGTTCACCTTCCGTGACGCCCGGACGGGTCAACCGCGTGCTCCATCTGGCTTCCGTAATGACATACCTACGTCCGATTCGATACGATCTGTACTACAGCTCATCGCCGGCAGGTGGTACGTAACGGCGATTCAGGCAGGGAGCAAGCAGTGCTGACGACCCGCAGATTCGTGGCGGCCGCGCTGGCCGCAACCGTCGCCGCGCTCACCGCTGTCACCACCGGCCCGGCGCCCGCGGCAGTAGCCGACCCGCCTGGCACCTGCGGCATCGCGACGTGCCCGACCGACCCGCCGTCGAACAACCCGACGCCACCGCCGATCCCGCCGGTGTTCCAGCCGACGCCCAGCTCCTGCGAGGTGCTGCCGCTCCCGGTCAGCCCGGTCGACCTGCTCGGCCTGACGCCACCGCCCGCGATCCCCGGCGCGTGGGTCTACCAGCTGTGCGGCGACCGGACCGTCCTGGTCAACATGCCGGCCTCGGTACGCGCGAGCAGCGCGGCGATCAAGGATTACTGCGAGTCCCGGGCATGCAGCATCGTGCCGTTCTGGAAGGCGAGCGACCCCAACCAGAACCAGCGCCTGCCGGTGCCCGACGACCCGAGCGGCTTCGGCCGGTTCTTCCAGATCTGGCCGGACGCGCAGAGCGTCCCGGTCAACGGCGACGCGATCACCAATTTCCCGACCTGGTTCTTCGACAACAACCACCCGCTGGGCGTGATCCCGGTGCCGATCCCGCCGATCCCGCTGATCGGGTTCGGCGGTGCAGCGGCCACCGCCATCCACCTGAACAGCTGGTGGGAGGTTGACGGCCGGCGCGTGTGCGACAACAAGGGCGTCAAGCTGACCACGATCAACCGCCAGCAGGCGATCCAGGAACACGACTGCGGCGTGGTCTTCAAGACGACGGGCCCGCACAACGCGACCGCGCGCGAGCGGTGGTTGATCATCATCGTGAACGCCTTCCCGCCGGCGATCGTGGTGTTCACCATCACCCTCAGTGACAACGTGAACAACCTGCACGCGCGTGAGGTGCAGTCGGCCAACTAGCGCGGTTGTCAGGGCCTAGTGCGAGGATGGGCGGGTTGCGGGTCCATCCGACGCGCTGGGAGAGGGGTTATGGACGCTGTCACGAGCACGCCCGTCCCTGTCAACGAGCCGATCCGGGCGTACGCGCCTGGCAGTGCCGAGCGAGCGAGCCTGGAGGCGAAGCTCAAGGAACTGGCCGCCGAGCCGCTGGAGCTGACCATGACGGTCGGCGGGGCGCAGCGGATGGCCGGCGGTGACCGGGTCGACGTGGTGCAGCCGCACCGGCACGCGGCCGTGCTCGGCACCACGGCGCAGGCCACAGCCGCGGACGTTCAATCCGCCGTCGACGCGGCGAAGGAGGCCGCGCGCCCCTGGCGGGACCTGCCGTTCGACGAGCGGGCCGCGGTGCTGCTCAGGATGGCCGACCTGCTGGCCGGCCCGTGGCGGGACACGATCAACGCGGCCACCATGCTCGGCCAGTCCAAGACCGTCTACCAGGCCGAGATCGACGCGGCCTGCGAGCTGATCGACTTCCTGCGCTACAACGTCCACTTCGCCCGGCAGATCCTGACCGAGCAGCCGGCCAGCGCCCCGGGCATGTGGAACCGGATGGAGTACCGGCCGCTGGAGGGCTTCACCCTCGCCATCACCCCGTTCAACTTCACCTCGATCGCCGCCAACCTGCCGCTGGCGCCCGCGCTCATGGGCAACACCGTGGTGTGGAAGCCGTCCCCGACGCAGGGCTTCGCCGCGCACCTGACGATGCGGCTGATGGAGGCCGCCGGCCTGCCGCCGGGCGTGGTCAACCTGGTCACCGGCGACGGCGCCGCGGTCTCCGCGGTGGCGCTCGGCGACGCCGACCTGGCCGGGATCCACTTCACCGGCTCGACCCGCACCTTCCAGCACCTGTGGCGCACGGTCGGGGAGAACATCGCCGGCTACCGGGGCTACCCGCGGCTGGTCGGCGAGACCGGCGGCAAGGACTTCGTGGTCGCGCACCCCAGTGCCGACCCGCACGCGCTGGTCACCGCGCTGGTCCGTGGCGCCTTCGAGTACCAGGGGCAGAAGTGCTCGGCCGCCTCCCGGGCGTACCTCCCGCGGAGCCTGTGGGAGGGCGGCGTACGGGACCAGCTCGCCGACACGACCAGCGCGCTGTCCTACGGCGACGTCACCGACCTGAGCCACTTCGGCGGGGCGGTCATCGACCGGAGGGCGTACGCCCGGCTGGCCGGCGTCCTGGACCGGGCCAGGGGCGACACCGAGCTCGACGTCCTGGCCGGCGGCAGCGCCAGCGACGAGGTCGGCTACTTCATCGAGCCCACCGTCCTGGTCGGCACCAACCCGGCGCACGAGGTCTTCACCGACGAGTACTTCGGCCCGGTCCTGTCGGTCTTCGTGTACGAGGACGGCGACTGGGACGGCGTGCTCGACCTGGTCGACACCTCCACCCCGTACGCGCTGACCGGCGCGGTCTTCGCCACCGACCGCACGGTCATCGACGCGGCCTCGACGAGGCTGCGCTTCGCGGCCGGCAACTTCTACGTGAACGACAAGCCGACCGGCGCGGTGGTGGGCCAGCAACCATTCGGCGGCGCCCGCGCGAGCGGCACCAACGACAAGGCCGGCTCGGTGTGGAACCTGACCCGCTGGGTGTCCCCGCGCACGATCAAGGAGACCTTCGCGGCGCCCACCGACCACCGTTACCCGCACATGGGCTGAGGCTGAGGCGGCGATGACCACGGGGGAGACACGGCATTTCGGCGAGGAGGGCGGCCGGCTCTCGTACGGCAGCTACCTGCGCATCCCGGAACTGCTCGCGCAGCAGGTCCCGGAGGCCGACCCGCCGGCGCACGACGAGCTGCTGTTCATCACCATCCACCAGGCGTACGAGCTGTGGTTCCAGCAGTTGCTGCACGAGCTGGACGACGCGCGGGACGGGATGCTGGCCGGCGACAGCTACCGTCCGCGACTGCGCCTGCAACGCAGCCACGTCATCGAGCGGCTGCTGGTGGAGCAGGTGGACGTGCTGGAGACGATGACCCCGCAGGATTTCCTGCGCTTCCGCGCCAACCTCGCGCCGGCCAGCGGCTTCCAGTCCGTACAGTTCCGCGAGCTGGAGTTCCTGTCCGGCGCCAAGGACGAGCGGTACGTCGCCCGGCTGCACGACGCGACCGAGGCCGAGCGGGCCAGGCTGCAGCGCCGGCTGGCCGAGCCGACCCTGTGGGACGGGTTCCTGGCGCTGCTGGACAAGGCCGGGTTCGAGACCGGTACGCCCGAGCGGCGGCAGGCCGCGCTGATCACGCTCACCTCCGACCGCCGCGAGTACGGCCCGCTGTGGGATCTGGCCGAGGCGCTGGTCGAGCACGACGCCCTGTTCGCCCGCTGGCGGCAGCGGCACGTGCTCATGGTGGAGCGGCAGATCGGCACCAAGTCCGGGACCGGCGGATCGACCGGCGCGCCGTACCTGCGCAGGCGCCTTGACCTGCGCTTCTACCCGGAGCTGTGGGAGCTGCGGTCCGCCCTCTAATCCAAGGCCATAACGGACAATTAGGGATCATCGAGATATTTGCCGTAAGACCTTGCAATAGGCGCGAAGCGCACGTAGTGTCGGACTCGTTCCTCGGGAACCCAATCCCCGGCCCGCCGGGGCTCACATGGAGGTCACGGTAATGGCTGGCAACATGCTCAAGGTCACCCCTGAAACCCTGCACAGCAACGCGGCGACCGTCAACGCCCGTGCCGGTGACGTCTCCGGTATCCAGAAGGGCCTCAACTCGCAGCTCGGTGGGCTGGTCGGCGGCGAGTGGGCCGGCAAGTCGGCCGCTCAGTTCGACGCCCTGTGGCAGAAGTACAACAAGGGTGCCGAGGACATGATCGAGGCCCTGCGCGGCATCTCCACCCTGCTGAACAACGCCGGCACCGCGTACGCCGAGGCCGAGGCGGCCATCACCAAGACCTTCACCGCCTGATCGAGGTCCGCAGCGCTTGCCGAACCCGTCGGCTGCCCCCGGAGTGCGCGAGCACCCGGGGGCAGCAGCGCGTTATGGACACGTACGGTAATCGAGGTACCACCGGGGGAGATGCCCCGCACGCCGCCCGGTACGCTCCGGGCATGGCCGGCGAGGAGGTGCTGGTCGCGGTGGAGGCACACCTGGCCGCGACCTTCGGCGGCGATATCGCGCGCGCGAGCGTGTCCTTCTTCGGGGTCGAGCGCATCGACGTGCTGCGGTTCGGCCCACCCGCCGGTACGCCCGGCGGATCCCCGGCGGCGACGGCAACCGGATCCGGCGGTACGCCGCCGCCCGGCGGGCCTGTCCGCTACGCCACGGTCGGCATGTCGCGCCGGCCGATGACCGAGCCGGCGCTCACCCCGGCGGCCGATCCTGACGCCGGCCCCCGCGCCGAGATCGTCCTCACCCTGGCCGAACCGCGCGACAGCGTCCTGCGCCGGCTGGCCGTCCTCGCCGCGACCCCGGTCGTGGACGGGCTGGTGCTGGCCCCGGACGGCACCGTCGAGCTGGGCGAGCCGCTGTGGGACGGCGCCGGGTGCACGGCCGTCCTGGTCGAGCCGCCGGCCATCCCCCCGGTGCGGGCGGGCGACCGTACCGTCGACTTACTGCCGGTCACCCCGATCACCGCGGCTGAGCTGGCCTACCGCCGGGTGCACGGCGCGGCGGCCCTGCGCGCGGCCTGGCAGGCGGCCGGCACCGACCTGGCCGACCCCGACCGCGGGACGGTCCCCCTGTGAGCCGACAGCGAGTGAGCATCGCAGGCCCGGGTGCTTTTTCCGGGCCGAGGAGCGGAGCGAGCGCGGAGGCGAACAGTGAGTCTGTGAGCCGACAGCGAGTGAGCGTCGCAGGCCCGGGCGTTTTTTCCGGGCCGAGGAGCGGAGCGAGCGCGGAGGCGAACGGGTGGGCGCTGCCATGACGCGACACCACGCGGCGCCGCACCCCCTGTCGGAACAGTTCCGCTTCCAGGCCGGGGTCAGCTCGCCGCTGTACGCGGTGCTGCTGGGCGGGGTGGCCGACGACCTGGACGCCGGCGGGGTGTCCACCGCGATCGTGGCCGGCCACGAGGCGGACCGCCGCGGCACCGTCCTGCCGCTGCGCCTGATGGGCGCCGTACACCGGTTGGTGCTGACCGGGGACCTGCCCGACCTCGCGCCGTACTACCCGAGCGTCGGCGGCGCCGAGCCGCCGGACCGGGCCTGGCCGGCGCTCGCGGCAGCGTTCGAGACGCATCGGGACCCGATCCGGGAGCACCTGAACCGGCCGGTGCAGACCAACGAGACCGGCCGCGCGGCGCCGATGCTCGGCGGCCTGCTGATGATCGCCCAGCGCACCGGCCTGCCGGTACGGCTGCTGGAGCTGGGCGCCAGCGCCGGGCTGAACCTGCTGGTGGACCGCTTCCGGTACGACGTGACGGTGAACGGCGGCCCGCCCCGCACGCTCGGCGACCCGGCCAGCCCGGTCCGGTTCGACCAGCCGTGGGAGGGTCTGCCGCCGGTGGACCTGACCGCCCCGCTGGAGATCGCCGAGCGCGCCGGCTGCGACCCGCGGCCGATCGACGCCGCCGACCCGGACGGCCGACTCACCCTGGCCAGCTACGTCTGGCCCGACCACACCGAGCGGCTCGCCCGGTTGCGCGGCGCGCTGGAGCTGGCGGCGGCGCAGCGGCCGGTCGTACACGAATCGGGTGGCGACCGGTGGCTGGCGCAACGGCTGGCCGCACCGCAGCCGGGCGTGGTGAGTGTGGTGTGGCACTCAGTGGTCTGGCAGTACATCGACAGGGGTGAGCGCCAGGGCATCCTGGCGGTGCTCGCCCGGGCGGCGCAGGCGGCTACCTCGGCCGCGCCACTGGCCTACCTTCGGTTCGAACCACGGCAGGCCCCGCCCCGCTACAGTAACGTCTTCGAACTCCGGGTGTCGGTCTGGCCAACAGGTCCGGTCGACGAGGTGATCGCCACCGGGGCCGGACATGGAATCCCGACACGGTGGTCGCTATGAGACTTTTCAACGTCGTGTGCGGAAGCAACATTAGGTGGTCTAGCATGCGCCCACAGTGGACCTTAGAGCCCATGGCCGTTTGCGGCGGACGGCTACTGACCCACGGCTTTCGGGACCGGCTAGCTGCACACGGAGGGCAGGGGGTCTGGGTATGACGCCCAGCAGGCACCAGTCTGCGACGAGCGGGACAGACGGGGCGCCGCAAGTGGCTACTCCCCGCGATGGATCGCTTGCGCTTGGTCAACAGCATCGCACAGGGCGGCGCTTTTCGCTCGCCTTCCGTAACTGGCGCGTACGGTCCAAGCTCGTCGCGATCCTGCTCGTACCGCTCCTCGCGGTACTCGGTTTCGCTGGCATCCAGCTACAGAGCGTGCTCCAGACCGAGCGGCAGGCGCACCACGCCGAGCAGATGGCACAGTTCACCCGCCAGGTCGTGGTGCTGGCCCGCTCGCTGCAGGGCGAGCGTGACTACTCCGTCGCGTACATGGGCAGCAAGCAGCAGAACCCGCAGCTGCGCGGCCAGGTGAAGACCGGCCGGGACGCCACCGACCGGCAACTGCGCGAGTACCAGCGGTTGGCCAGCACGCTGAACATCAAGTCGCTGGGCCCGGTGCTCTCCGACGACCTGGGTACGGTGGACAGCCACGTGGCCAAGCTGCGCGGCACCCGCCAGCAGGTCGACGGCGCCGCCGACCCGGACTTCAGCGGTGTGGACGACGAGTTCCAGAGCTTCATCGAGGACCTGCTCGCCCTGGAGGGTGAGATCCGGCAGGGCTCGACCGACCAGGAGCTGAGCGACGCGGTCGACGGCCTGGTCGCGCTGTCGCGGTACCAGGCGGCGACCTCCTTCGAGCGCGCGCTGATCGGCTACCTCATTACCTCCAGGATCTACGACGCCGAGAGCCAGACCGACCTGTTCCGCCGCGACGCCGAGGAGACCGACGCCAAGGGCACGGTCGACTCCACGCTGACCACCCCGCAGCGCAAGATCTACGACAAGGCGCTGCCGGAGACCATCACCGATCCGGTCAACCGGACCGAGAACAGCAAGGTCCTGCCCAACCCGGTCGGCACGCCGCTCGATGTGGAGATCGGCGACTGGTACGACCGCACCGGGAAGCGGCAGCAGGCGCTGGCCAACGTCGAGGACCAGTTCGCCAAGTCGGTCCAGGACCGGGCCATCCAGGTCGGCAAGGACGCCCGCCGGCAGGCCGTCATCGACGCGGTGCTGGTGGTGCTGGTGCTCGGCGCGACCGTCGCGCTCGCGCTGCTGACCGTCCGCTCGCTGGTCCGCCCGCTGCGCCGGCTCCGCGGCCGCGCGCTGGAGGTGGCGTACACCGAGCTGCCCGGCGCGGTGCAGCGGATGCGGGACACCGACTCCGCCGAACCCACCTCGGTCGCCGCGGCCGCGCACGTGGACTCCCGCGACGAGGTCGGGGAAGTCGCGGAGGCCTTCGACAGCGTCGCCCGGGAGGCGGTCCGGCACGCGGGCGAGCAGGCCCAGCTGCGCCGGAACGTCAGCACGATGTTCGTCAACCTGTCGCGGCGTACGCAGAGCCTGGTGGAACGGCAGCTCCGGCTGATCGACACGCTGGAAGGCACCGAGCAGGACCCGGACAACCTGGAGAACCTGTTCCAGCTCGACCACCTCGCCACCCGCATGCGCCGGAACGCGGAAAACCTGCTGGTGCTCGCGGGCGCCGAGCCCGGGCGCCGCTGGACCCAGCCGGTCGCGCTGATCGACGTACTGCGGGCCGCCGCCGCCGAGGTGGAGCAGTACCAGCGGGTCGTACACACCTTCGTCACCGGCCGCGAGATCGAGGGCCGGGCCGTGGGTGACGTGGTCCACCTGGTCGCCGAGCTGCTGGAGAACGCCTCCGAGTTCTCCCCGCCGGACACCCACGTCGTGGTCAGCGCCCGGTCGATGTCCGGCGGTGCCGGCGTCATGATCGAGATCGAGGACCAGGGCATCGGCATGTCCGGCGAGGACATGTCCACCGCCAACGAGCGGCTGTCGGCCACGGCCGAGTTCGAGCCGCAGCTGTCCCGCATGATGGGCCTGTACGTGGTCGGCCGGCTGGCCGTGCGGCACGGGATCCGGGTGCAGCTGCGCCCGGCGCCCTCCGGCGGCCTGACCGCGCTGATCCACCTGCCGCCGGAGGTCGTGGTCGACCCGATGGCGCAGACCGGCACCGAACTGCCGCCGATGACCTCGCCGATGGGCGGCCCGCTGCTCGGCCGCAACGACGACCCGGCGCACCCGGGCACCGGGATGCCGACGCCCGGCGGCCTGCGCCCGGACCTGCCGACCGGCCCGGCGCTGCCGCTGCCGGCGTACGGGCTGGCCGGGCTGACCGCCGGGGCGAGCCCGATGCCGCGGCCGCCGGCCAACCGGGCGCTGCCGCCGATCATGCCCGGCGGCCCGCCGCAGAACCGGTTCGCGCCGCCGCTGGACTTCAGCAAGCCGGCCGGTTCGCTGCCCGGCGGGCCCGCGGTCGCGCTGCCACCCGGTCCGGCCGCCGTTCCCGGCGGCCCGGGGATGCCGGGTGGTCCGATGGGCGGGCCCGGTGGCCCGATGGGTCCCGGCGGGATCCCGGGCGGTCCGCCGCCGCTGCCGCGCCGCGAGCCGAACGCCGCCTGGCCGGCCGGTGGCCCGAACGGTCCGGGCAGCCAGTCCGGCCCGCCCGACCGGCCGAACCTGGACACCCCGACCGAGGTCGTCCGCCCGCTGCTGCCGAACCGGGACAGCGCCAACCAGCCGGCCGCGCCGAGCGAGCCCGAGCCGGTTGCCGCCGGGATGGACACCGGCGTGGACGGCGGGCTGGACGGCGAGGGTTCGGTGACCCAGTCGGTGCGCAAGCCCGACCTGGACGAGGACACGATCGTCCCGCACGCCAAGGGCGAGGACCTGCCGATCTTCGCGGAGCTGGAGTCGGAGTGGTTCCTGCGGCGGGTGGACAACCCGCTGCCGCCACCGCCGAGCCTGCCGCTGGAGGAGTGGGGCATCTCACTGGACGACCTGCCCGCGCCGCCCGAGGAGGTCCCGGTCGAGGAGACGCCCGCCGCCGCGCAGGCGCCGAGCGAGCCGGCCCCGACCGGCGCTGACCCGGACCTGCCGGCGTTGCCCCGCCGGCAACGCCCCGGCGCGGAGCAGCCCGCGGCCAGCCAGCCCAACGGCGGCCAGCCCGCGGACCAGTCCGGCCCGATGCTGCCCAGGCGTCCGGGCGCGGGGAGCGAACCCGGCGGTCCCCGGTTCGCGCCGGCACCGCCGCTCGGTCCGCCGCCGCCCGGCACGTACAGCCGGCCCGGCCTGCCCCCGCAGCCCGGGGGCCAGCCCGCCGGCCAACCGCTGGCGGCCAGCGCCGGCCCGGTCCCGCCGGCCGAGACGCCCACCTGGACCTCTCCGGCCGATGAGGGCTGGCGGCTTGCCGAGAAGCTGGCCACGCCATCGGAGGAGGGCGGTACGACAAGCGCCGGTCTGCCGATCCGGGTTCCTATGGCACACTTCGTGCCGGGTGCAGCACCCACGCCCGGTCGCCCGAACGCGGCGGCGCCGGCTCGCGGCCAGGCGCCGCGGCCAGCCCCGCAGCAGCGCTCGCCGGAGGCCGTACGCGGGATGCTGTCGAACTACCAGCGCGGTCTGCGGCAGGGTCGGGAGGCTGGCCGGCACCAGCAGGATTCCGACGGCACAAGTTACGTGAACCAGGAGCACTCGTGATCGAGCGATACGAACCGGCGACCAGTGGCGGCGAGGGGTCCGCGTGACGCAGCTAAGTCCAACCGCACAGAACCTGAACTGGCTGATCTCCAACTTCGTCCACAAGGTGCCCGGCGTCGCGCACGCGATCGTCGTGTCCGCGGACGGGTTGCTGCTCGCCACGTCGCACGGACTGCCCCGGGACCGCGCCGACCAGCTCGCCGCGGTCTCCTCCGGGCTGTCGAGCCTGACCCAGGGTGCGGCAAGGGTGTTCGAAGCCGGCGCGGTCAGCCAGACCGTGATCGAGATGGAGAAGGGCTTCCTGTTCGTCATGGCCATCAGCGACGGCTCGTGCCTTGCCGTCCTGGCCGCGAAGGACTGTGACGTCGGGTTGGTCGGGTATGAGATGGCGCTGCTGGTGTCCCGGGTGGGGGACGTCCTGACGCCGGCGCTGCGCGCCGAGCTGCAGGCGGCGCTACCTCGGTGACGTCGTAACTTTGGGGGCGGGGATGTCGAGCTTCGCGAATGATCCGGGTCCGCTGGTCCGGCCTTATGCCATGACCGGCGGCCGGACGCGGCCGCGCTACGACCTGCCCATCGAAGCTCTCGTCACCACGACCGCTGCCGGCGAGCAGCTGGAATTCCTGGCTACCCCCGAACGCCGGCAGATCTTCTCCATGTGCCGCGAGTTCCGCTCGGTCGCGGAGATCGCCGCACTGCTTTCCGTACCCCTGGGTGTCGCTCGGGTACTCGTCGGCGACCTCGCTGACGAGGGCCTGGTGATGGTCCATCAGCCGGGCGCCACCAACGACGGCCCCGACCTCGCCCTCCTCGAGAAGGTGCTTAGTGGACTCCGCAACCTCTGATCGCGGCGTGCCCGGCGCCGCCGCCAGCAAGCTGACCTCGGTCAAGATCGTGATCGCCGGCGGCTTCGGCGCCGGCAAGACCACGTTCGTCGGCTCGGTGTCGGAGATCGTGCCCCTCACCACCGAGGCGGTCATGACCTCGGCGGGCTCGCACGTGGACGACCTGGCCGGGCTGCCGCAGAAGACCACGACCACGGTGGCCATGGACTTCGGCCGGATCAGTCTCGACCGGGACCTGATCCTGTACCTGTTCGGCACCCCCGGGCAGCACCGGTTCTGGTTCATGTGGGACGACCTGGTACGCGGTGCCATCGGCGCGGTGGTCCTGGTGGACACCCGCCGGCTGGCCGACTGCTTCCCGGCGGTGGACTACTTCGAGCAGTGCGCGCTGCCCTATGTGGTCGCGCTGAACTGCTTCGACGGCAAGCAGCCGTACGGCGTCGAGGACGTACGCGAAGCGCTCCAGATCGACACCTCTGTCCCGATCCTGCTGTGCGACGCGCGTGACCGGGAGTCCACCAAGACCGCGCTCATCACCCTGGTGGAGCACACGATGGCCCGGGTGTACGCATCGGCCGCTACGCCGACTGCCGGGCGACCGGGACAAGGGTGGTAACAATCCGCGACCGAAGCTACCGCGCGTAGCACCCCTCTTGCCCTAAGGTGTCCCGCGTGCCTGACACTTCGGTGCCGGACAGCGTGCCTTCTGGCGCGCGTCCCCCCGAGCCCGGCCTACGTCGCGATGTCCCCGCTCACTACGAGTTGGGTGCCGACCCTGGCGAGCACGCCCATGCAATCGAGCAGTCGCATGCGGTGGAGTACTCGCCTGTCGTCGACACCGACGAATTGATCGCGGAGTACGACGCCGAGCGCCCGGCCCGCCGTTTATCGCCGCCGCTGGCCACCGCCCTGGCCGTGGTCGCCGCCGCGGTCAGCGTCTGGGTGCTCTACCGGGTCTTCCAGCCGATCAACACCCAGCGCAACCGGATGTTCTTCCTGTCCGCGGTGCTGCCGATGACCTTCCTGGTCTACCGCCCGGGTTTCCGCCGGCCCGCCGGCGAGAAGATGACCGAGCGGCGCGCCGACAACCCGGGAATCGTCGACTGGCTGCTGGCCGGGCTGTCGCTGGTCGTCTGCGTCTACCCGATCATCAACTTCCAGGCGCTGATCAACCGCGCCTCGGACCCGACCAGCACCGACACCCTGATGGGCGCGCTCGCGCTGCTGCTGGTCCTGGAGGCATGCCGCCGCACCACCGGCTGGGCGCTGCCGATCGTCTGCGTGGTCTTCTTCCTGTACGCCTACTACAGCGGCTACCTGCCGATCGACTGGGTCATCAGCACCAAGGGGTACGACGCCAGCCGGATCGTCGAGCACCTGTACATGACCACCGAGGGCATCTACGGGACGGCGCTCGACGTGGCCGCGACGTACATCGTGCTGTTCACCATCTACGGCGCGGTGCTGGACCTGTCCGGGGCGAGCCGGTTCTTCGTGGACCTGTCCTTCGCGGCCTTCCGCCGCTCGCGTACCGCCGCCGGGCGTACCGTCACGCTGGCCGGGTTCCTGCTCGGGACCGTGTCCGGCTCGGGCACCGCCACCGCAGTGAGCGTCGGCTCGGTGTCGTGGCCGATCCTGCAGCGCGCCGGCTACCCGCGCGACCAGGCCGGCGGCATGATCGCGGCGGCCGGCATCGGGGCGATCCTGTCCCCGCCGACGCTCGGCGCGGCGGCGTTCATCGTCGCCGAGTACATGCGGATCAGCTACCTGACCGTCCTGCTGTACGCGACGATCCCGACATTGCTGTACTACCTGGGCATCCTGCTCGCGATCGAGATCGACGCCCGGCGGCTCGGCACCCGGGCGATCGAGCTGGAATCGATGTCGGTGGGCCAGTTGCTCGGCCGGTACTTCTACCACTTCAGCTCGCTGCTCGCGATCATCGTGTTCATGGCGCTCGGCATGACGCCGTTCCGCGCGGTCACGTACGCCACGATCCTGGCCTTCGCCCTGTCCTTCCTGGACCGGAAGAACGCGCTCACCCCGAAGCGGTCGTTCGAGGCGCTGGCGCAGGGCTCGCTGTCGGTGCTGCCGGTCGCGGCGACCTGCGCGGCGGCCGGCGTGATCACCGGTGTCACCACGCTGACCGGGCTCGGCTTCAGCCTGTCCGACCTGGTCCTCGGCTTCGCCGACCTGGTCTCGTGGAACCACACCAGCCAGCTGGTCGTGACGGTCACGCTGTCCGGGATCGCGGTGCTGATCCTGGGCCTGGCCGTGCCGGTGACGGCCTCGTTCATCATCGCCGCGGTGATCATCTCGCCGATCCTGACCACCCTCGGTGTCGGCCAGGCCGAGGCGTACATGTTCATCTTCTACTACGCGGTGCTGTCCGAGGTGAGCCCGCCGACGGCGCTCGCGGCGGTGGCCTCCTCGGCGATCACCGGCGGCCGGCCGTACCGGACGATGATGCACTGCTGGCGTTACACGCTGCCGGCGTTCCTGGTCCCGTTCCACTGGGTGCTCGCCCACGAGGGCGCCGGGCTGCTGGGGCAGGGGCCGATCATCGAGGTCATCTGGACCACGGTGGTCTCCGGCCTCGGCGTCGCGGCGCTCGCGGTGGTGACCGGCCGGTGGATCTTCGGCGAGACCAACCGGCTGGAGTGGCTGCTGTCGGCGATCGCGGCCGCGATGCTGCTCTACCTGGCACCCATCCCGATCGGGATCGGCCTGGCCGCCGGCGCGCTGGCTGTCGGCCTGCACCTGGTCCGCAAACGTTCGGCCCCCCCGGCCAACGACCCCCTCCCCCATATGGAAAGGACGGCGTGAGATGCGTCGACCACTCCGGCTCGCCGCCGGACTCATCGCCGGCATGCTCGCCCTGGGCGCGTGCGGCGGCGAGCGGACGGACAACGCCGCTAGCAACGGGAACGGTGGCCGGCTGTCCATCGCGACCGGCAACACCACCGGCGTGTACTACGTGCTCGGTGGCGGGTACGCGGCGGTCATCAACGCCCACCTGTCGGGCTACCGGGCCACGGCGGAGGCGACGGGCGCCTCTGTCGAGAACGTACGCCGCGTGGTCAGTGGCCAGAGCGACATCGCCTTCTGCCTGGCCGACACCGCCTTCGACGCGGTGAGCGGGCAGGGCTCGTTCGACAGCAAGCAGCCGATCCGGGCGCTGGCCCGGGTGTACAGCAACTACACCCACGTGATCGTGCGCGCCGACTCGGGCATCAACAAGATCGAGGACATGAAGGGCAAGAAGATCTCGACCGGCTCCCCCAAGTCGGGCACCGAGGTCATCGCGCTCCGCCTGCTGAAGGCCGCCGGGCTGACCAAGGACGACATCAAGCAGCAGGCGCTGGCCCTGCCGGAGACCACCGACGGGATGAAGAACGGCTCGATCGACGGCCTGTTCTGGTCCGGTGGCCTGCCGACCGCGGGCATCAAGGACCTGGCGTCCGCGATGAAGGGCAAGATCAAGTTCCTCGACCTGTCGCCGTACCTCACCAAGATGCAGGGCGTCAGCCCGCTGTACGTCGGCGCCTCGATCCGCAAGGACGCGTACGGGCTGGACGCCGACGCGCCGACCATCGCGGTGCCGAACGTGATCATCGTCCGCGACACGATGAGCAACGACCTCGCGGCCAAGCTGACCGCGCTGCTGTTCGACTACAAGGCGGACCTGATCAAGGTCCACCCTGAGGCGAAGAACATCGACGTCAAGACCGCGCAGGAGACCGGCGGCATCCCGCTGCACCCGGGCGCGCAGCAGTACTACGCGCAGCACAAGAACGGCTGAGAACCGGCCATACACCGCACGTCCGCAGGCGCCTCCTCCCGGAATCCCGGGGGAGGCGCCTGTTCGTCTACAGCCAGCCGTTACGCCGGAAGCCCCGGTACAGGACCATGCACAGCAGGAACGTCAGGCCGATCACCAGCGGGTAGCCGAAGCGCCAGTGCGTCTCCGGCATGGTGTCGAAGTTCATCCCGTAGATGCCGGCGATCATCGTGGGCACCGCGAAGATCGCCACCCAGGCCGAGATGCGCCGCATGTCCTCGTTCTGCGCGACCGTGACCTGGGCCAGGTTGGCCTGCACGATCGTGGTCAGCAGCTCGTCGTACCCGGACACCTGTTCGGAAACCCGGGCCAGGTGGTCCTCGACGTCGCGGAAGTACTCCCGGATCTCCGGGTGGATCAGCCGCATCGGCCGGTCGCCCAGCATGCGCATCGGCTCGGTCAGCGGGGTGACCGCGCGGCGCAGCTCCAGCACCTCGCGCTTGAGCAGGTAGATCCGCTCGGCGTCCTTGCCGCGGGTGGTGGCGAACACCGCGGTCTCCACCGCGTCGATGTCCTCCTGCACCTCGCGGGTGACGTACAGGTAGTCGTCCACGACGCGGTCGGCGATCGCGTGCAGGACGGCCGAGGGCCCCACGCTCAGCCGGGCCGCGTCCCGCTCCAGCCGGAACCGCAGCGCCCGCAGCCCGCCGTGCTCGCCGTGCCGCACCGTCACCACGAAGTCGCGCCCGAGGAAGACCATGATCTCGCCGGTCTCGACGATCTCCGCGCTTGCTGAGGGTTGCTCGCCGGCTACGTAGCGTACGGTCTTGAAGACGGCGAACAGGGAGTCGTCGTACCGCTCGATCTTCGGGCGCTGGTGCGCGTGCACCGCGTCCTCGACCGCCAGCGGGTGCAGGTCCAGCTGCTCGGCCAGCCCGCTGAACTCCTCCGCGTCCGGCTCGTACAGCCCGATCCAGGCGAACGCCGACCCGCCCTTGTCGCGGGCGAGCGCGATCGCCTCCTCGGGCAGCAGCGTGCCCGGTTGGCGGACCCCGTCGACATACACGGCGCAGTCGACCAGGTGGTTACGGTGCCTTGTGGGCTGGTTCGTGGTGTTTCGGGCACGGCGGGCGGATGCGCGAAGTGCCGGCCGGCGAAGCGCAGGCATCATGGTTGGGTACTCCCCGACGGTCGCGCGGCACGTGCCGCTGGCGGATGAGGAGCGCGCCCCGCTGGATCAACCCGGGTGGATACGGCCGGCCGGCCGGGGTTCAGCGGCCGACCGGGACTGGGAGCGAGACGCGGCTGGTACTGCACGGTCGGCTGGTACTCACGCGTCCTCACCTCCCAGAGTTGGGCCCTCTCGGGCGTGGTCTTCGTACCAGAAGGGGGTGTGTCTGGTCACAGGCCGTTGTCAACCTTAGCGCAGCACCCGGCACACTGTGGCCCGACCTGGGCATTCCACAGGTTGTGCCCGGAGTAGGTCCGGATGGGAGCGAACGATGCAGTTCGGCAGGTACTTCGAGGAGTTCGAGGTTGGCGCGACGTACCGGCACTGGCCAGGCAAGACCGTAACCGAGTACGACGACCATTTGTTCTGCCTGCTGACCATGAACCACCATCCGCTGCACCTGGACGCGAACTACGCGGAGCGGACCACCGACTTCGGCAAGAACGTTGTCGTCGGCAACTACATCTACTCCCTGCTGCTCGGCATGTCGGTGCCGGACGTCTCGGGCAAGGCCATCGCCAACCTCGAGGTCGAGTCCCTCCGGCACATCGCGCCGACCTTCCACGGCGACACCATCTACGGCGAGACCACGGTTCTGGACAAAACAGAGTCACGGTCCAAGGACGACCGCGGCGTGGTGTACGTGGAGACCAGGGGCATCAACCAGGACGGCACCGTGGTCTGTGTGTTCCGGCGCAAGGTGATGGTTCCGAAGCGTTCGTACGGCGAGGTGCGTGGTGGCGATCAGCCGGGTCGGCCGGAGCCGGTGAGCTGAGGCAAGCCGCTGTCTGGTCAGACCTCAGATCACTTTCCAGTTACGGAGCGTGTCCAGTAATCCCGGGGTGAGCGGCAGGGACGGCAGGTCGATGAGCGGGACGAAACGGGCGTCGACGGCGTCGTCGCCGGGCCGCAGTTCGCCTCCGGTCACGGTGCAGGCGTAGTCGGCGACGTCGTAGGTCACGCCGCCGGGGCCCGGTAGGTCGATCCGGCCGATGAGCAGGCCGGATGTCACGATCAGCCCGGTCTCCTCGTACGCCTCGCGCACCGCCGCCGCAGCCGCGGACTCACCCGGCTCGCAGCGCCCGCCCGGTACCGACCAGTAACCAGCGCCCGGCGGGCGCCCGCGCTTGATCAACAACAGGCCGCCGGCCTGGTCGAACACGATTGCACCAGCGCACTGTATTCGGACGGTCACTGAAAGCACCCTCCCGGAGGCTTGACGGAGAAGCTTCGAAAACCGACGCTGGGGTCTGTGACGGCGCCACCATCGTGCCCTCGCTGTGGGGGACAGCTCCGCGCGCCCAGCCTGGTTTCCAGTGACTGGCGATGCGCGGACCACGGCGTCGTTCACCCGTTGCATGTCATAGATTCGCCCAGTCGGGAGGTCCTCGCTCACGTAGGAGAGCTGTCCCGCGTACCCATCTGGATCCCAGGTCCTTTACTGACCGGCTGGACGCTTGCCGGGGTGGGGTACGCCGGAGATGAGCGCACCGGGGCACAGGCCAGCGTGTTGGCCTGCGCCGGGCCGGCGCCCCTGGGTGGGCCGGCCGACCTGCTGCTGGTCGCCGAGGAGCCCGGTGTCGGGCTCGGTGCTGGCCTGGCTGGATTTGGCGGAACGGACCCGGGCGCGAGCGTGACTGGCGCGGCCGCGGCCAAGATCGAGGCGGCCGGACACCCGACCGCGCTCTGGACGGTACCGGCCCCTGATGACCGGTCGGTGTTCGTCGGCGAAGCGAAGGGACTGTGGCTGTGGGCGATACTGTGGCCTGCCGCCGCGGGCTACGTGCTCGCCGAACACCTGGCCGTGCACGACCTGCGCGAGCACGTGCCGGCCGAGCTGGTCATCGGTGCGCCGTCGCCGTACCTGGCCCGTGCACACCGGAGGTCGCCATGAGGAGCACGCCTCAGGCCATAGTTGGTTGGACAAGTCGGGCGGGTCCGTACCCGTTACGGGGGCGACAGACGGGTAAACTTGACCATGTAAGCCGGTACGCCGGGTTGAGGTGGGGATCGTGAACTACAAGAAGATCGGCATTTTCCTCGGTATTGCGTTCGTTGCGTATTTCCTGATCCAGCAGCCGGAAGAGTCTGCGGGTCTGGTGCGCGACGCGCTGGGTGGCGTCGGCGACGCCGCGGGCAAGTTGGCCGAGTTCGTCCGCTCGCTGGTCAAGTAGGTCGCGCAGATGCCGTACGCCCCGGAGAAGTACCTGCTACCGACCGAGCGCACGGTCATCCGGGTGCGGCGGCACTGGGCGGTCCTGTCCAGCGACGGGCTGCAGGCGATCGGGCTGGTTGTGCTGGCCGGGGTCCTCTCGGTCCTCGGCCGCACCAGCCCTGACATCCAGTGGGTCGCCTGGTGGGTGCTGCTGACGGCACTGCTCCGCTTCGCGTTCGTGTGGGGCGAGTGGTTCGTCGAGCGGTTCGTGGTGACCGACATGCGGGTCATCATCACCAGCGGCATCATCACGCGGAAGGTCGCGATGATGCCGCTGGTCAAGGTTACGGACATGACGTACGAGCGGAGCGTGCTCGGGCAGATGCTCGGGTACGGGACGTTCATCGTGGAGTCGGCCGGGCAGGATCAGGCGCTGTCACGCATCGGGTTCCTGCCCCGGCCCGACCGGCTCTACATCCAGGTCGCGGAGTTGCTGTTCGGTAAGCGTCCGTCTGCCGAAGCGGCTGCTGATTGATCGACCTGCACACCCATTCCACCGCCTCCGACGGCACCGACACCCCGGCCGAGCTGGTCCGGGCCGCGGCCGGCGCCGGGCTGCGCGTTGTCGCGATCACCGACCACGACACCACCGGGGGCTGGGACGCGGCCGTCGCGGCGCTGCCGGCCGGGCTGACGCTCGTACGCGGGGCGGAGCTGTCCTGCGTGAGCCATGCCGTGCCGGGCCGGGTACGGACGACGCTGCACCTGCTGGCCTACCTCTTCGACCCCTTCCACCCGACGTTCGTGGCCGAGCGGCGCTCGCTGCGGGAGTCGCGGCTGGAGCGCGGGCAGCAGATCGTGGAGCGGATGGAGGCCGACGGGCTGCCGGTGGACTGGCCGGCCGTCCGCGAGCTGGCCGGCGACGGCACCGTGGGGCGGCCGCACATCGCGCGTGCCCTGGTGCGGGCCGGCGTGGTCGGCTCGGTGGACGAGGCGTTCGGGCGGCTGCTGCACCCCTCCAGCCCGTACTACGTGCCCAAGGCCGACCTCGAAGTGCTCACCGCGGTACGGCTGGTGCGGTCCGCCGGTGGGGTGCCGGTCTTCGCGCATCCCCTGGCGCGGCGGCGCGGGCGGGTCGTGCTGCCCGAGGTGATCGCCGAGATGGCGGATGCTGGGCTGGCCGGGCTGGAGGCGGACCATCCCGACCAGGATCCGGCGGACCGTGCCGAGGTGCGGGCGCTGGCGCAGTCGCTCGGGTTGTTCGTCACCGGGTCCTCCGACTACCACGGCAGCAACAAGATCGTCCGGCTCGGGCAGGAGGGCACGGCGCAGGAGTCGTACGAGCGGATCGTGGCCGAGGCCACCGGGCTGGAGCCGGTGGTCGGCTGAGTACGGGAGCTTTCCGGCCGCCGTACACGTTGAGCCCTGCGACAGAGGGTTGACAGGTGCCTACGGGGTAGCGTGACGACGTGAGAAAGCTGCTGGTCCTGCTCGGCGCGACAATCGGCCTACTCTGGGCCGCCACCCCCGCCTTCGCGGACGACGCTTCCGATGCCGTGTCCGGCTACGGCGACGGCACCCAGCACGTGTATGTCGCGCCGGACTCGGGCTTCCAGGTCGACAAGGATCTGGTCAACAAGGAAGTCGGCACCCGGCGGATCTACTACGCGCTCTACGCCGACGGCACCGCAGCCGACATCGCCGAATCCATCCGCAACTCGGTGCAGCGCGAGCACAACGTCAATCCGGTCGTCGTCGTCATCACGAAGAGCCCACGCAAGATCTACGCGGTCTCGCGGGTCTTCTGTGGCGGCCAACTCGGCAGCTTTGCGCTGTCGACGGCAACGGCTCACAGCGACCAGTTGGCCAACGGCGAGGCGACTGACACCCTGACCGCCTTCGCGAGCGGCCTCGAGTCCAACGTCCCGCAGTGCTCAGATGGTGTCGGTTCCGGTGGTGGCGGGGGTTCGGCGCCGGTGGCTTCGGGGGAGTCGGGGTCTGGGGGGAGTCACGCGGGGGCCATCTGGGCCGGGGTGTTGGGTGTGGGTGCGGTCGGGGGTGGGGCGTTCGTGTTCAGCCGTAGGCGTAAGAAGCAGCGGGAGTTGGCGGATCTGCGGGCCGGTGTGGTGTCGCTGTACGACCGGCTCGGATCCGATGTGTCGAACATCGACCCGAAGGACAACGACAAGGCGCGGCAGGCGCTGGCCGACGCCTCCGAGCGGTACACCGCGACCGGGTCGCAGCTGGCCCAGGCCGACAGCGCGGCCAAGTACGAGGTCGCCCGGCGCACCGCGCTGGAGGGCCTGTACGCGGCGCGGGCAGCACGCGAGGAGCTGGGCCTGCCGCTCGGCGCGGAGCTGCCCGAGCTGCACCCGAGCACCGGCAACGGGCTGAACTCGCCCACCACGATCAACGTCAAGGGCCAGCAGGTCCAGGGCTACCCGGAGTACCAGCCGGGTGCGCCGCACTACTACGCCGGCGGCGGTGGCTACGCGGCCGGGTGGTATTCGATGCCGTTCTGGGAGACGTTGCTGCTCACCAGCGTGTTGACCAGCGGCTGGGGCGGCGGTTGGGGCGGTGGCGGGTTCAACAGCGGCTACGCCGATGGTTACCAGGACGGGCAGAACGACAGCCGCGACCAGGGCGGCGGCAACGATCCCGGCTGGGGCGGCGACTCCGGCGGCGGCTGGGGTGGCGGCGGCGACTGGGGCGGCGGCGGTGACTGGGGCGGCGGCGGTGGCGACTGGGGCGGTGGCGGAGACTGGGGCGGCGGTGGCGACGGTGGCGGCGGCAGCTGGTAACTGATCCACTGGGCGCCACCCCCGAGCAACAGGACACCACCTTTGAGCACCGGACCCGAACAGCTGAGCCTGGACGGGATGCCGCGGCGGCTGTTCGCGTGCACCCCTTCCCGGCTGACCACCTACATCGACTGCCCCCGGCGCTACCGGTTCGCCTACCTGGAGCGGCCAGCACCGCCGAAGGGCCCGCCGTGGGCGCACAACTCGATGGGCGCCGCGGTGCACACCGCACTGAAGCAGTGGTGGGACCTGCCGCGCCCGCGGCGTACCCCGGTCGCGGCCGGCAGCCTGCTGTCCAGCGCCTGGCTCACCGACGGTTTCCGGGATCCCGCGCAGTCGGCGCAGTGGCAGCAGCGCGCCCGGGGCTGGGTGGAGGGCTACGCCGCGACCCTCGACCCAGCCGCCGAGCCGGTCGGCGTCGAGCGGCACGTCGCGACGCGTACCGACCGGTTGGCGCTGTCAGGCCGGGTGGACCGGATCGACGCGCGCGACGGCGAGGCGGTCGTGGTCGACTACAAGACCGGGCGGTGGCGGCCGGACGAGGCGGACGCGCGCGGCTCGGTGGCGCTGGCCGTGTACGCGCTGGCCACCGGGCGTACGCTGCGCCGGCCCTGCCAGCTGGTCGAGCTGCACCACCTGCCGACCGGGCTGGTGGTCGGCTGGCGGCACACCGAGGAGTCGCTGGCCCGGCACGTGGCGCGGGCCGAGCAGGTGGCCGACGACATCGTGGCCGCCACCGACACCCTGCAGGCCGGCGCCGACCCGGACGAGGTGTTCGAGCCACGGCCCGGCCGGCAGTGCGCCTGGTGCGACTACCGCGCGCACTGCCCGGCCGGCCAGGCAGCCGGGCCGGCCCGCGAGCCGTGGTCGGCGCTGGAGCCGCCGGAGACACCGGACGGTGGTGACGGTGGGCAGCCAGCCGTACCTGCATGATCTGGTCGCCTGCGTCCAGGCACCCACGGTCGTACTGTCCGGTGTGGACGGTCAGGTCCGGCCGCGCGGCGTGCAGGGCGTCCTGCACGGCGACGTGCGGGTGCTGTCCCGGGCCGAGTTGCTGGTCGGCGGGGTCGAGCCGGTGCCGCTGCGCGGCGGGCCGGCGGCCGGCTCGTCGGCCCGTTTCGTCGGTGTGCTGCCGGCGTTCGGCGGCCCGGGCGTGGACCCGCAGGTCCGGGTGATCCGTGACCGGCAGGTACGCGCGGGCACGGTACGCGAACAGATCCGGGTCATCTCCACCGCGACCACCCCGGTACGCGCGGAGGCGCACCTCCTGCTCGCCGCCGACTTCGCCCCGATCGAGCACATCAAGGCGGGCACGGCGACGGTGACCGGTATGGCTACGGCGTGGGCCGCCGCGACGGCCGGCGGGTCGGTGTCGACCTCGGTGACGGTGACGAGTTCGGTGCGGACGACCGCGGGCTCGTGGTCCGGCGGTGCCGGCGAGCGGCAGGGCGAGGTGCGCTGGGCGCGCGATGGCGTGCAGGTGGTGCTGGTCGCCGGCGGGGCGGTCGTCGAGGCGGTGGACGGGGCGCCGCGGTTGCGCTGGCAGGTGGACCTGGACGGGCCGGGCGAGCAGGTCCTCGGGTGGGAGTTGACGGTCCGGGACCGGGGCGGCGTGGTGGTCGGCCCCGGCGGTACGCCCGAGTGGTCGCGGCCGCGGGTGGAGTACGCCGATCCGCGGCTGGCGGCCCTGCTGGAGCGCTCGCTGGACGACCTGGCGGGCCTGCGGCTGGCGCCGGCCGGTGCGCCGGACCAGGTGTTCCTCGGCGCCGGCGTGCCGTGGTATCTGACGCTGTTCGGCCGGGACAGCCTGTGGGCGGCCCGGATGCTGCTGCCGCTCGGCACCCGGCTGGCCGCTGGCACGCTGCGCGCGCTGGCGGCCAGGCAGGGCCGCACCACCGACCCGGCCACGGCCGAGGAGCCGGGCAAGATCCCGCACGAACTGCGCGCCGGCGAACGCACCTGGCAGCCAGGCGAATCCACAGTGGACAGTGCACACGGGACGGTCCCGCTGCGCCTGCCGCCGCTGTACTACGGGACGATCGACGCCACCCCGCTGTGGCTGATCCTGCTGCACCAGGCGTGGCGGTGGGGCCTGCCGCCGGCGGAGGTCGAGGCGCTGCTGCCGGCCGCCGACGCCGCGCTCGGCTGGCTGGCGGCGACCGCGGCGCGGGACCCGGACGGCTTCCTCGCCTACCAGGACAGCAGCGGGCACGGCCTGGTCAACCAGGGCTGGAAGGACTCCCCGGACGCGCTGCGGTTCGCCGACGGCACCCCGGCCGGCCCGCCGGTCGCGCTGTGCGAGGTCCAGGGGTACGCGCACCAGGCGGCGATCTGCGCCGCCGACCTGCTGGACGCCTTCGGCCGCCCCGGCGCCGCGCGGTGGCGGGAGTGGGCCGGCGCGCTGGCGGGGGCGTTCCGGGCCCGGTTCTGGGTCGACGGCCAGTACCCGGCGGTGGCGCTGGACGCGAACCGGCGGCGCGTCGACACGGTCACCAGCAACATCGGCCACCTGCTCGGCACCGGCATCCTGACCGCCGCCGAGACCGACCTGGTCGCCCGGCGCGTCACGGCACCGGACCTGGCCGGCCCGTTCGGCGTACGCACGATGTCCGCGGCAGCCAGCGCGTACGACCCGCTGAGCTACCACCGCGGTTCGGTCTGGCCGCACGACACCGCGATCGTCGTGCTGGGCCTGTGCGCGGCCGGTCACGCCGACCGCGCGCTGCCGCTCATCGACGGGTTGCTCGCCGCGGGCGCCGCCTTCGACTACCGCCTGCCCGAGCTGTACAGCGACGACGGCGTGCCCTACCCGGCCGCGTGCCGCCCGCAGGCATGGTCGGCGGCGGCAGCGGTCGCCGTACTCACCGCGCTGCTCGGCATCGACGCGGACGTACCCCACAACCGCCTGTCGGTACGCCCGATCGCCGGGCCGGTCGCGGTCTCCGGCCTGGTGGCCGGCGAGCGGCCCGTCAGTATCGCGGCCGACGGCACGATCACGTAGCGGCGTACGGGTCGAAGGGGCGGTCGGGCCACCAGGGGTAGAAGCTCGGCATGCCGGTGGAGACGCGGTCCGGGAAGCTCGCCGGGCGCTTGTCCAGGAAGGCCGAGACGCCCTCGCGCGCGTCCGCCGAGGCGCCGCGTTCCTGGACCGCGCGGGAGTCGACGATATGCGCGGTCATCGGGTGGTCGGCGCCGAGCATCCGCCACAGCAGTTGCCGGTTGACCGCGACCGAGACCGGCGCGGCGTTGTCCGCGATCTCGGCGGCCAGGGCGTACGCGGCGGGGAGCAGCTCGTCCGGCGGGTGTACGGACCGGACCAGCCCGCCGGCCAGCGCCTCGCCCGCGTCGAAGACCCGGCCGGTGAGCGACCACTCCAGCGCCCGGCTGATGCCGACCAGGCGGGGCAGGAACCAGCTCGAGGCGGCCTCCACCACGATGCCGCGCCGGGCGAAGACCAGCCCGAACCGGGCCGTGGTCGAGGCGAGCCGGATGTCGGCGGGCAGCGTCATCGTCACGCCCACCCCGACGGCCGGCCCGTTGAACGCCACGATCACCGGCTTGACGGACTCGAAGACCCGCAGCGCCACCCGGCCGCCCTCGTCCTCGTGCACGGCGCCGTCGGCGTAGTCGAAGGTCCCGCCGCCACCGGACAGGTCGGCACCGGCGCAGAACCCGCGGCCGGCCCCGGTCAGCACCACGGCACGCACCTCGTCGTCGGCGTCGGCGCGGCCGTAGGCGTCGATCAGCTCCTCGGCCATCCGCACGGTGAACGCGTTGAGCCGGTCCGGCCGGTCCAGCGTGATCGTCGCGACGTGACCGGCCACCTCGTACCGCACCTGCTGGTAGTCCATGGCCGACACTCTGGCATGAAACCCCGTCAGGGCAGGGCTTCCAGCCGCCGGACGGGCGTGGCGGCCATCCGGGCGCGGGCGGCGCGGTAGTGCGGGCCCTCGCGCAGCCGGGCCGGCAGCAGGTGCAGGGCGGTACGGATCGTGCGGGCCAGCGCGGTGGCGGTCAGGTCGGTGGTGGGCAGGCCGGGCAGCGCGTACAGGCGGCGGGCCCAGCGGGGGAGCAGCGCGAACGACTCGCCGGCCAGCAGCGTCCAGGCCGGCCGGGCGGGGGTGAACAGTTGCGCCCGCCACGACATCGGCGGCAGCAGGATGTACCGGGCGGCGGCGCGGGCGGCCGGGATGCAGGCCAGCTCGGGCCGGATCGCCTCGAAGTACGCGGTGAGCCCGGCCACCGAGCGCGGCGTGCCGTCCTCGGGTACGCCCACCAGCCGGGCCGAGCGCAGTTGCTCGGCGACGTACTGGTCGGCCTCGGCGGCGCTGACCCGTACGCCCGAGCGCCGGGCCGCGGCCAGGAAGGAGTCGACCTCGCAGCAGTGCACCCAGCGCAGCAGGTGCGGCGCGTCCAGCCCGAGCCGCCGGTGCAGCTCGCGCACCCGCGCCCCGGCCGTCGCCGCCTCCTCGTGCGTACCGTACGTGGTCACGCCCACGTAGCCGGCCGTCCGCCGCAGCCGCCCCCACGGGTCGTCGCGGAACACCGAGTACTCGTGCAGCAGCTCCATCGCCTCGGGGTGCAGCGCCTGGAGGAACAGCGCGCGGATGCCGCCGAGCCACAGGACCGGGTCGGCGTGCAGCCGCCAGGTCACACTCTCCGGACCGAACAGGCCCAGGTCGTACCCGTACCCGCGAGACATGCCCTCAGGGTGACATGCCCGCCCCGATCCCGCCCGGCGGAACCGAACGTGGTTCAGGCCGGGCGCGGCCAGAAGGTGGTGAGCGCGGAGACCAGCGCGGTCGGGTTCTCGATGGCCGGGGAGTGCGCGGCGTCCGGGATGATGGTACGGGCGGCGCCGAGGCGCGCGGCCATCTCCTCCTGGACCGGCGGTGGCCAGGCGTCCTCCCCGGCGCCGTACGCGACCAGGACCGGGACGCGGGTGGCGGCCAGCTCCTCGACCCGGTCCGGCTCCGAGCGCAGCCCGTCGGCCATGGCCCGCAGGCCGGCCTCGTCGCTGGCCAGGAAGCGGCGGCGCAGGAACCGCTTGAGCGGCGGTGGGGTGGTCGGCCAGGTCGGGTCGACCAGCTCGTACTCGCGCACCATCTGGGCGTACACCGCGGCGCTCCCGCCGTTGGCCATGACCGGCTCCATCAGGTCCAGCCGCTGCCGGCGGGCACCCTGGATCGCCGACGGGCCGCTGTCCAGCAGCACCAGCGAGCCGAACGACGCTGGCCGCTCGATCACCGCCGCGCGTGCCACCAGCCCGCCGAAGGAGTGGCCGACCACGTGCACCGGCGCGCCGAGCAGGTCGGCGACGGCCAGCACCTCGGCGGCCAGCGCCGGCACCGCGTACCCGGCCGGGTCCGCCGCGGCCGGCGACTGGAACTGGCCGCGCTGGTCGATCGAGACCACCCGCCAGCCGGCCCTGGCCAGCGGGCCGAGCAGCGGGCCGAAATCCTCCTTGCTCCCGGTGTAGCCCGGGACGAACAGGGCGGTCGGCGTGCCCGGTGCCGCGTCCGGCGCGGTGTCCAGCGCGGCCAGCGGGCCGGCGGGCGTCGGCAGGTAGCGGTGGGTGGCCGCGATGGGCAGCACCTGGCTGATCCGGTTGCTCACCCGCTGATAGTGCCCGACCCGGGTGAATCCCTCACCGCGTGGACGCACGGGTGAGTTGTTTGCGTAACGCGCGGCGGCCAGACTGGGGGGCGGCGCGCTCGCCCCGGGGCGCCGGCAGGGAGGGCCCGTGAGCCACATACTCGCGGTCGCCAACCAGAAGGGCGGCGTGGCGAAGACCACAACGGTCGCCTCGCTCGGCGCCGCGCTCGCCGAGGCCGGGCGGCGGGTGCTGCTGGTCGACCTGGATCCGCAGGGCTGCCTGACCTTCTCCCTCGGGCTGGATCCGGAGGCGTTGCCGCTGTCGGTGCACGACGTCCTGCTCGGCCGGGTGTCCGCGGCGACCGCGGTGCAGCCGACCGAGGACGGCCCGGACCTGCTGCCCGCGACCATCGACCTGGCCGGCTGCGAGGCGGTACTGCTCGGCAGGGACGGCCGCGAGTACGTCCTGCGGCACGCCCTCGCGCCGCTGCTGACCCGGTACGACGACATCCTCATCGACTGCCCGCCCTCGCTCGGGGTCCTCACCCTGAACGGGCTGACCGCCGCCGGCGAGGTCCTCATCCCGCTGCAACCGGAAACGCTGGCGCACCGCGGGGTCGGCCAGCTGATCGACACCGTGCACGACGTGCAGCGGCTCACCAACCCGGGGCTGCGCGTCATCGGCGTGCTGCCGACCCTGCACGACGCCCGGACCGTGCACGCCCGCGACGTCCTCGACGACATCGCCGACCGGTACGGCGTACCGGTGCTGGAGCCGTCGATCCCGCGCTCGATCCGGTTCGCCGAGGCGCCGGCCGGTGGGCGCAGCGTGCTGGCCACCGCGCCGCGGGCGCGCGGCTCGGTCGCGTACCGGACCCTGGCCGCCACGCTCGCCGCGCGCTGGCCGGTGGTGACGCCGCCCCCGGCGCCGCGGCGCCGGCCGCCGCGCCGGCGGTCCAGCGAGGTGGTCGGGGACGTGCTCGACGACGACCCGGGCGCGCGCCGCCCGGCCCGCCAACGGCGGGCGCGATGAAGCACAGCGGCGCGGAGGTCGCGTGTGGCCCGGCTGCGCAGGCGGGCCAGCGCGCGGTGGTCGGAGACGATCCGGGTGTACGGCGCCCGGCCCTGCGAGGGCGGGCGCGATGACTCCGGGAGCGGCGGACGGGTCGCGCGACCCCAGCGTCCACGCGGGCCACAGCCAGAGCCAGGAACACGGCCACGGCGGCCGGCAGGGCCACGGCGGCGGGCAGGGTCGCGGCGACGGGCAGGCGGACGGGCCTGGGTTCGACCGGTTGCGGCGGCGGGCTGGTGGGCCGCGGCGGCCGGTACGGCTGGACGCCGAGGGCAAGCGGGCGCTGTTCAGCCCGACCGACAACCGCCCGGCGGCGGGTGCGGTCACGGTTGAGTGCTCGGCCTGCCGCACGCGTACGTCGCTGGCGCCGCTGCAGGCCGCGCGGGTGGTCCTGCCGGGCCTGCACCTACCGCTGCCGAGCCGCTACACCTCGCTGATCCGGTGCCCGGCGTGCGGCCGGCGTACCTGGTGCCGGGTGCGCCTGCGCTTGTGACGCGGGTCAGCCCCAGCGCCGGAAACCGCCCTCGGAGTCGATGATCTGGCCGGTGATCCAGCCGGCGTCCGGCGAGCACAGCCAGCCGACCAGGCGCGCCGCGTCCTCGGGCGTACCCCACCGCCCGCCGGGGAACCGGGCCGCGACCCGCGCGTACACCGCTCCCTCGGCGTAGCCGGTGTCGGTGGGACCGGGGTTGATCGCGTTGACGGTGATGTGGCGGTCGGCCAGGGCGTCGGACAGGGTCGGTACGAGCGCTTCCAGGCCGCCCTTGGACGCCGCGTACGCCAGCTCGCCGTGCATCGGGCCGAGCCGCTGGCCGCTGCTGAACAGCACCACCCGGCCGGCGTCGCCGGTGAACGCGGCGGCGAAGGCGTCCACGAGCAGGAGCGTCGCGCGGACGTTCACCAGCAGGTGGCGGTCGATCTCGGCGGCGTCCAGCGCGCCGAGCGGGGTGTCGGTGGAGTACGCGTGGTTGGCCACGACCGCGTCCACCTGGCCGAAGTGGTCCACCGCGGCGGCGATCACCGCGGCGGGCGCGGCCGGGTCGAGCAGGTCGGCCGTCTCGTACCGCGCCGTCACCCCGCGGCCGGCCAGCTCGGCCAGCAACGCCGGTACGCCGTCGGGGTCGCCGCCGTAGGGCTGCACGGCGTCGTATGCGGGCAGGCCGGTGAGCAGCAGCGCGTACCCGTCCGAACCCAGCCGCCGCGCCAGCGCCGCCCCGATCCCCACCCGCCGCGAAACCCCCGTAACAACAGCGGTTCTCAACTGTTCGCCTCCGCGCTCGCTCCGCTCCTCGGCGCGGAAAGAGCGCCCGCGCCTGCGATGCTCACTCGCTGTCGGCTCACGGCCTCACCCGTACACCTCGACGGTGGAGGCGCCGCTGGCGACGAGCAGGTCGCCGATGCGGTCCATGCCGGCCGGGTCGTCGGGGTGCGCGGCGGCGATCGTGTGGAGCACCTTGCCGTCGCCGACGGCGAGGTCGACGAAGCCAGTCTCGGTCCAGGCGACCACGTCGTCGGAGCCGGTGCCGGCCGGGCCGGTCGCAGGCACCGACCAGAGCAGCTTCGGGCTGCCGACCGGCACCGCGAACACCGCCCGCCCGGTCCAGCCGATGATCAGTCCACTGTAGACAATCCCGCCCGCGCGGGCCGGGTCGTCGTAGCGCATCCGCTGGTCGGCCAGGGACGTGATCACCTTGCCGTCCTGCCCGTACAGGCTGAGCACGGCATGCCCGGAGCCACCGGACAGCACCGCGATGGACTGGCCGGTGGCCACGATCGCGGCCGCGTCCCCGACCAGGATCGGCGGCTGGTCCTCGCGGAACCGGTTCCTGCCGCTGAAGGAGTCGACCAGCAGCAACTGCGTGGTCCCGCCGCACCGCGCCAGCACCGCGATCCCGATGTCGCCGGGCACCGGCGCGGACAGCGTGCAACCCGCCTTCCCGTACGTCCACCGGGCCAGGCTGCCGCCGGTGTCGTAGGCGACGATGGCGTGCGAGTTCGAGGCGAGCAGCACCGACGGGATCGCGCTCAGCGAGATGTCGGCGTTCAACTCGCCGCTGCGGTACCACGTACGCTCGCCGGTGCCGGCGTTCAGGGCGACCAGGTCCCGGCAGCCGTGCTCCTTGCGGAACGCGGCGAACACCAGCCCGTCCTGCGCGGTCCACGAGCACACCGTGGCGTTGCGCCGCTCGTAGAACCAGCGGGTCGCCCCGGTCCGCGGGTCGTGGCCCTCGATCCGGTGCGTGGTCGCCACCACCACGGTGTCGGCCTGGACCGCCGGATTCGCCTGGGTACGCGCGCCACCGGGCGGCAGGCTCGACGCCGACCAGCGCCGCGCCGGCTGGTCGGACAGGGAGAACAGCCCGAGCTGCGGCGGCGCGGCCGAACTGTGCACCGTCGTGTTCGCCCAGTCACTGCGCAGCACGAACGGCGTCACGGCGGCGGCCAGCGCCACCACCACACCCGACCGCAGCGCGATCACCCTGGCCCTCACCCGGCCAAACCTACCGGGCGGCTACACCAGCAACTCCTCCAGCACCGCGATCACGTCCACCAGCGCGCCCTGCCGCAGCACGGTGATCGGGAACCGGGTGCCGACCGCGTCGCCCAGCATCAGCCGCTGCAGGTCCTGCGCCGAGGCGATCTGCTGGCCGCCGGCCGAGAGCATCAGATCGCCCACGTACAGGCCGGCCAGGCCCGCCGGGCTGCCCGGCACCACCTCGGAGACCCGCAGGCCGGACCGCCGGCCGAGCCGTTCGGCCACCTGCGGCGGCAGCGCGGCCGGTACGCCGCCGACGCCCAGCCAGGCGCGGCGTACCTTCCCGTTGGCCATCAGGTCGGACAGGATGCGGCGGGTCGTCCCGTTCACCGGCACGGCCAGGCCCAGGCCCACCCCGGCGACCGCGGTCGCGATGCCGATCACCCGGCCGCTGGCGTCGGCGACCGCGCCGCCGGAGTTGCCCGGGTTCAGCGCGGCGTCGGTCTGGATCACGTCGTCGATCATGCGTACGGTCCGGCCGGAGCGGGCCGGGAAGGACCGGCCGAGCGCGCTCACCACACCCGCGGTCACCGTGCCGGCCAGCCCGAACGGGTTGCCGACCGCGACCACCAGCTGCCCGACCCGCAGGCTGTCGGCGTTGCCCAGCTCGGCCGCCTGCGGGGTGCTGCCGCGGGCCCGCAGCACCGCCAGGTCGGACAGCGCGTCCGCGCCGACCACGTCGAAGGCCGTCTCGGTCCCGTCGCCGAAACTGGCCTGCCCCCGCTGCGTACCGCTCACCACGTGCGCGCTGGTCACCAGGAAGCCGTCGTCGGTGAAGACCACACCCGACCCCGCCCCGTCACCGCGCGGCCCGGCCACCCGCAGGCTCGCCACCCGGGGCCGCAGCGTTGCCGCGACCGTGGTGACCACCTGCGAGTACGCGTCCATCGCGGCGTCTTCGGAGTTGCTACTCATGCCGGTCCGAACAGGTGTTGGGCCGTCCCTGTGCCCGTGGCGATTACGCCTAGGGTGAAGTTATGCGACTGACCAAGTACGGGCACGCGTGTGTACGGCTGGACAAGGACGGCTCCACCTTGGTGCTCGACCCCGGCGTCTTCACCGACACCGGCACCGCGCTGGAGGGGGCGAACGCCGTGCTGGTGACGCACGAGCACCCCGACCACGTGAACGCGGACGCGCTACGTTCTGCCTGCGCGGCCGATCCCTCGCTGCGGGTGTACGCCCACGCCGACGTGGCGGCCGCGCTGGCCGGCGTACCGGTGACGGCGGTGGGCGTGGGGGACAGCTTCGACGCGGCCGGGTTCAGCGTGCGGGCGTACGGGGGGCGGCACGCCGAGGTGTACGGCGGGCTGCCGGGGATCGCCAACCTCGGGTTCCTCGTGGACGGCGCCGTCTACCACCCCGGCGACTCGGCCGACCTCCCGGACGTACCGCCGCCGGTCCTGCTGATCCCCGTCTCCGGTCCGTGGGTCAAGCTCGGCGAGATGATCGACATGGTCCGCAACGCCAAGCCGGACCTCGCCGTCCCGATCCACGACGGCGTCCTCAACGACATCGGCAACAGCCTGGTGGACGGCTGGTTCAGCACCCAGGGCGGCACCGACTACCGCCGCCTCGACCCCACCGAATCCCTCACCCTCTGACCCCCCGGCCCGCGAGCCGCTCGCCGACGGTCGCGGGGTAGGTGTGGGAGCGGCCGGTCCGAGTGGGTGCTCGGCC